>Ga0209668_10000785_pt1 | contig 13216 bp, 10 predicted proteins | sample FrelakmetPLP11PL_FD_187150 | JGI IMG/M metagenome (GOLD analysis project Ga0209668, IMG submission 187150) | Freshwater lake sediment microbial communities from the University of Notre Dame, USA, for methane emissions studies - PLP11 PL (SPAdes)... | ecosystem: Environmental > Aquatic >... | reverse complement strand
ATCAAACATTTGAAGAACTGAAATATTTATACCCCAGATTTGAAGATTGGTTAGCTGCTCGCCAATTATATGATCCCGTTAATGTGTTTTTAAATGATTATTGGAAGAAAAGACTGCATTTATATTAGCAATAACTGATATAAATTGTATAATTTGTTTGTATGAATTATTGGTTTTTATTGCATACCCACTCAATAATGGCATTTATCATCTGCATAACACAGGTGGGTATGCTGATATTTTTGGTAAAAAGTAAAAAAGATGTTCCAATCAGAAAGTGGATGATAATAAACTATACATCCTCCAGCATTTGGTATTTAGATCAAATATTCAGGTTTAGTATAGTTCCAGGAATGCAAAAAGATTGGCTTTTATATAAACTGGAAACGGTATTTATTTACAGTCCGGCATTTGCAATGCTCATGATAGCTAATTTTCAGGTGTATTATTTATTTCTTCGGCCAATGTTTGAAAAAGAGCGCAAGCTATTTGTTGCTATGATAGTGCCGCTTATGTTATTATTCGTTGGAGTGAATGCCTGGAATGAGTTTGCCAATGATAGCGATATTTACACTTTTCAGATAATATCTTTCATATGGGGGATGTTAACGAATATATGGACGCTTACCATTTCTATTCGAAAAGCTATTAAGTTAAATCAAATAGATCGTATGGCAGTTCAAGGCCTTCTTTTGTTAGGGTCTGTTAGTTTTTGTTATATTTTATTGTCTTTAATAAATTTATATTTTGGATTATATAGCCCATTGGGATACTGGACTTTCTTTATTCTTTTATGGCTGGGTAGTATCATTATGATTGTAACCTATTTAACGTATTCATCTATTTTTGTAAGTTTTCAAATAAAGATTGCAGGGTATAGTTTTGTTGCAGTGATTACCTTCTTAACTGCAGTTACCCTTGTTTTCCATCCTCCCGTTATGCCGACTGAAATTGAGTTACGACTGTTGCAGCAAGACCCTTTGATTAAAATGTTTATTATATTGGCAGTAGCATCTTTATTAATTTTCCTTTTTTTACCTGCCATTTTAAGAAAATCATTAACCAACCCATTAAAAAGTTTATTACGAGCAGTAAAACAGGTTAATGAAGGAAAATTGAATGTGGAAGTGCCAGTATTGTATAGAGACGAAATTGGTTCGCTCACCCTAAATTTTAATAAAATGACGCATACGTTGCGTCAAACGAATGAGCAACTATTAGAGTATACACAAACTTTAACCGAGCTATACAACAATCAACAAAAAATTCAGGAACAAACGCTCAACCATGTTAGCCAGGAGATACATGATAATGTAGGTCAATTATTAAGTTTGGTAAAGATGCAACTAAATTTAGCTACTGAAAAAGATGGAACAGAAAACCAACTTCTAATAGATGCTCGTGAAAATATTAGCAGAGCTATGATGGATTTGCGTGACATGGCTAAGGGTATGAGCAGTGAACGAATCAGGGTGTTGGGCTTGCTGGCCTCTGTTGAGCAGGAGGCTGATAGAATTCGAAGAACTGGTATTTGTGATGTATTAATAACTAAAACGGGGGATGGTCTGCAAATGGATCATCAAAAGGAAACTATCCTGTTTAGGGTGATTCAGGAGTGTTTACAAAATATTATAAAACATGCTCAGGCGACCAAAATTGATATGACTTTCTCTTATAATTTATCCAATTTGCTGATTGAAGTTCATGACGATGGCAAGGGATTTTTAATAACACGAGAAAATAATTTATCCGGAATGGGTTTGTTGAATATACACCATCGTATTCAATTGATGAAAGGAAAAGTATTCATACAGAGTGAGCCGGGATTTGGCACGCATATTCGAATAGAAGTTCCTTTAGAAGCGCAAGACTAGTGCCCTTTGATTTTCACATGTATTTATTGAGCTATTAAATTGCCATTGCGGCTTCTTGGCTAATGAATAATATTTACTACTTTGCAATAACAAATCATTTAAAAAAAATTTCAATGAGCAGGATTATACTCTATTCAATATTATCCCTGTTTGTGTTTTTTTCGGGCTGTATACAACAGGCATATCATCAAAAAGATAATTCCGTAGACTTTTCCCGTATCAGTACCTATGCTTGGGCTGAAGGAGATGGAGATAAAAACTATGATACCCGCAGGCCGAATCAGAATAGCCTGCGCGACACCAAAATTATGCAAACCGTAGATCGTTATTTGCAAGGGCATGGATGGACGCAAAACAAGTCGAATCCGGATGTTTACCTCGTTTTTGATGTGGTGGAAGACTTATCTCAACAGCGGGTTAATACTCCTGTGTATTCTCAGCCATTTACTCGCTGGTACTATAATCCGGCTACCCGTCGTTGGGTACCCATATACTATCCCTCAAATTTTGTAGGATACAATTCAACCACCCGCCAGGTGAAAGAAGGAACCCTCACCCTAACCATGATGACGCCCGGAAATGATAAAGTGATTTGGCAGGGGTGGACTACCTCCGAAATTTATGGTAGAAAAATGTCGGATGAGAAAATTGAAAGGGATGTTCAGGCTATTATTGCAGAATTGAAAAAATATTAAGCCGGATTATCTTTTTAAATAGCAATATGCCATCAAAATTTATATCGCTCATTATTGGCGGAATTTTACTTTTAACCTCCTGCCAATCAGCAAAAGAACGCGAATCAACTCCATCATTTAAATTATTATCAGCCCCACGAGTTACTTTCAATTCTTTTGTTGATTGCAATATGGCAGAAGTGTGGGTGGGAGATACTTTTCGCATATTCCCCGGAAAATATGGTGAGGACCCCTTGTGGGGTTATGCCCGCGATTTAAAATATGCAGATGGATTAGACCCCGAAAAAGTTTTTGCATCATCTAAAGAACAATTTCATAGTCCGCTCATGCCCATCAACGCTCCGGTTGGAAAACCAGGTTTGCATGGTGCCGTTTGGTTTGAAACAGTTTATCAAGATCGAAAGGATGCATCTGGCAAAACACTGTATGGTATTTATCACAACGAAAATTATCCTGCCACACTTCCCTTTGATAGTTTAACAGGTGAAGGGTATCACAACAAAAAATGGCCGCAGGGATTAACCGGGCCGGAGAGTCCTGCAGCAGTTTGCAGAATTGGCATCATGAAATCGGTTGATGGTGGAAAAAGCTGGGAGAACAAAGGGTTATTTATAGAAGACCTGGATGCCCGAATGATTCTAAAACCACATAATCGTTCCAACACATTTGCCGGAGGAGTAGGCGATCCTTCTGCAGTTGTTAGTGGTGATTACTTGTATTTGTTTTATGGAGAGTACGGGTATCCCGGAGTATATGATTCTTTGCAGTATTCAGCTTTAGAGGAATGGGGTGGGCAATGTATAAGCGTTGCTCGAATTCATTTGAATGATTTAGATGCCCCTCAGGGCAAGGCGAGCAGATGGAATGGCACTGCATTTGCTGCTTCCTACAATGGAATTGGTAAGCCGGTTGCCTCACTTCAAATTGATACTGCCCATGGGGGAGGTCCCGCTTCCGCTCCGGGTGGAGGATTTCATTGGGGCCCCTCGGTAAGCTGGAATACCTATCTGAAATGTTGGGTCATGTTAATGGGTAGGGTAGAAGGAAAATCCTGGCAGGGCGATAAAATTTATATTTCATTTAATAAACATGAAAATTTAGGAGAGGGGAATAATAGTCAGGATTGGTCTACCCCCCAATTATTGTTTCAAAAGCCCGGATATATTTTATGGTATCCCTCTTTACAACCTTTGAATGAGCCGGAAACCATTCGAGAAAAATACACTTGTGTTCGACTGGGTAAACGCGCGCGTTTTTATGTAAAAAGAATCAAGCCGGGCGATGACTCCTATGCGTCTGAGCATATAATAGAGTTTACAAAATAGGCAGCAATTCAAAACTGTGGTAGCCGGCTTTTTTGTAACTTACTTCACTATTTAATAATGAATATGGCTTACCACCTTACTCAGGCAGATGCTATTCGCTTTCAACGAGATGGATATGTGCTAATTCGAAAGTTTTTCTCTGATAAGGAAATTAATAAACTATATGCCATTGCGATTGGCGATAAGGTTATGCAACAGCATGCAACCCATGTTACCGATCAAACAGGTAAGCAAACCAAACTCACGTTATGGTATACCCCCGGAGATGATGTATATAGTTTATTACTCCGCAGTGAGCGTATGGTGAAAGGGGCAGCTTTATTATTAGATAGCGATTCGCCGGTTTGTCATTTCCACACGAAATTGATGCAAAAAGAACCGGGAGTTGGCGGAGCCTGGGAGTGGCATCAGGATTATGGATATTGGTATAAAAATCAATTTCTATTTCCCGATCAGCTGGTTAGTGTAATGGTGGCACTTACAAAAGCCACTAAAGAAAATGGGTGCTTGCAGGTAATCAAAGGTTCTCATAAAATGGGACGAGTGAATCACGGATTCGCAGGCGAGCAGGTGGGGGCAGATATGGAAATGGTGAAACATGCACTGAGCATACTTCCACATGAATATATAGCGTTAGAGCCTGGGGATGCTTTATTTTTTCATAGTAATTTACTTCACCGAAGCGAAGCAAACACAAGCAATACGCCCAGATGGTCGATTATTTCCTGCTATAATTCTTTGTCGAATCCGGCATTTAACGATGCTACCGTTTCCCGAACGCAGCCAATAATAACGGTTCCTGACGAAGCATTGTTATATAGTGATGTGGGAGCTGCCAGCGAATCGGGAGATTTTTTACGTAAAGAAAACGACCCTGCGCTAAAAAATACTGGATGGGAGCAGCAGGTAAAAACCAATGAATAATCAATCGATTACCATCTTTTCCCAATACAAATACCTACACGCGGATAGAATTCTGAATAGCTATTCCCAAACAATCTTCCAAGGCCAAGCGAAAACTCACCTACAATTCCATTACGCCCAACCATTTTATATCCAATTGAGGTTCCTAACCCAAAAGTGGTTTGGTATTGATATGTTCTATCCGTCCAACCCATACCTGGCGATGGCACATAATAGTAATTAGGATAAGCCTCTCTTGCAACGGCAGCATTGGCTTCTATATATGCACCGGATGCATACCCATTACCAAAGTATACTCGAAAATAAGGAATGAGCATTGAACGAATGCTTGCATTTTCTTTATTTTCCAGTGAAATTACTGTTGAAACGCCCAGCCCTGTATTGTCGGAAAGAAACCTTTCATAGTTCACTTCCAGCAAGCCTAACATACTACTCAGCATATTTAACCTGAGTTCGTTTTTTACGGGAATGTTGATTTTTTTATCGTTAATATGCTCTTTGTTTTGTGCAAAAGCAATTGATGAGCAAGTCGCAGAAAATATAATTACAGAAAGCAATAAAAACTTATGCATATCAGTTGGTTTGGTTTAGTTGGAGACAATAAAAACTGCAATTTTTTATTTAATGAACTGTTAAACGGTGAGCATTTTTACATGCATATTTTTAAGCAGGCAATACTTACCCGTTAGCATCAGTAATCCTATATTTGCCAAACAAGAATCAAGCCAAGTTTTATGCCAGCTGAATTTAGTGAATCCCCTATTGGAATATTAGGCGCAATGAAGGAGGAGGTAGCCGGTTTGCTCCGGCATATGCAGTTGGTTGAGGAGGTTCAGCTGGGTAAAAGAACTTTTTATTGTGGAACATTGATGAACAGAGAAGTGGTATTGGTAATTTCCAGAATAGGAAAAGTAGCTGCTGCCGCTACTGTTTCTGCTTTGATCCATCAGTTTCAGGTGAGCGAAGTGATTTTTACCGGAGTGGCCGGTAGCTTACGACCGGAGGTTAAGGTAGGTGATATTGTTCTGGCAAAGCGTTTACTGCAACACGATATGGATGCGAGTCCGCTGATGCCTCGCTTCGAAATCCCCTTGCTGGACATCACCTGGTTCGAAACGCCTGAAACGCAGCTGCAGCAAGCTACGCCTGCCTTACAAGCCATTATTGAAGCAGCCGATCATCATCGGTTACTTACAGATGAGGTGTTGGAACGTTTTCAAATGAAGCAACCTTCTTTTTGGATAGGGGATATTATTAGTGGTGATCAATTTGTTTCTTCCCATACACAAAAAATGGAATTGCAGCAATTGCATCCAACCGCACTTTGCGTAGAAATGGAAGGTGCCGCTGTTGCTCAAATTTGTTATGAGTACCAGATTCCCTTTACCATCATCAGAACCATCTCCGATAATGCAGATGATCATTCGGAATTTGATTTCCCTTTATTTATGAAGGAAGTGGCCAGCCGTTATTCAGTTGAAGCCATACAGCGGCTTTTGGTGTGAAAGTTTGTATTATTGTACAAATTGTTTTTATATGTACTCCCGCTCTACCCATCATTATGATTGTATCGTAATTGGAGTTGGCTCAATGGGAAGCGCAGCTTGTTATTACCTGAGTAAGCAACATCTCCGGGTATTGGGTTTAGAACAATTTACCAGTCCGCACAAGAAAGGTGCCCATGGCGGATTTACCCGCATCATTCGCAAGGCATATTTCGAACATCCCGATTATGTTCCTTTATTAAAAAGAGCCTATGAAAACTGGCACGAATTGGAAAAGGCGTCGGGCGAGCAATTATATGTACCAACCGGATTATTATATGCCGGACCACCCGGGAATGATTTATTAAAGAGAATTCGGGATGCCGCACAGCTTTACGCAATTCCTCTGGAAGAATGGGATAGTCAGATATTACAAAAACGCTTCCCTCAATTTAATCTCCCCGATAATGCTGAGATGATGTTTGAACCGGAAGCCGGTTTATTATATCCTGATAAGGCAATTGAAACAATGATTCGGCTATCTACAGCTGCTGGCGCTGATATTCGAATGGAATGTGCAGTGCTTAACTGGAAAGCTGATGCTAGTGGTGTAATAGTAAATACTGCTAACAACACTTTCACAGCCGATAAACTCATTATCACCGCAGGCCCCTGGGCAGGGGCAATGGTTCCGGGAGCACAGCAACATCTCACCATCACACAACAAACCCTGGCATGGTATGCTCCACCCGCCAATGTGCTTTCTACTGCTGAAAATTTTCCATGCTGGCTCATAGCAGTGGATGGGGTGCCGGGTGCATATTATGGATTCCCTGCTCATACGGAACAGGGTCCGGTCGGCTGGAAAGTTGCACATCATTATCCGGGTAACCCGATTCATCCGGATGCAAGCAACAGAGAAATTTCAACGCATGAACTGCAAACACTCGAAAATTTTGCTGTTCAATATCTCGGCGTTAGTCCTGGTGCGCTCACATCAACACAAACCTGTTTATATAGCAATACACCCGATGAGCATTTTGTAATTGACCGCTTGCCGAATACCTATGAAAGGGTATCCGTTGCCTGGGGATTCAGCGGTCATGGATTTAAATTTACACCGGTAGTAGGAGAAATTTTGGCCGATTTATGTATACATGGAAAAACATCCTTGCCTGCTCAGTTTTTAGAGTGGGGGCGGCTTGCTAAATTTGAACGATAATGCTATCAATACAATAAATGCTTCTTTGCCGGATTTTTCCATCCTGCTCTGCTGGCATACGGCACGAAACATATTTTTAATTGCGCCTGACTTTCATAATCTACCCAAAAAATTTTTTTATTTGCCTGCGAGGCATACTCAACAAAATACCACTTACCCTGATTGTTCCCTGTTTCACTGGGATAGGATACTTTGTATACTAGTAGGTCGGCCTGGCTTTCATATTTCACTACAAACACTTTAACATCTGCCTGCGAAGCATATTTTACTGCAAATATTTTTTGTGCTGCCCCCCGAAGCGATATGCCCAATATAAGAAGCGTTAGTATGAAGCAATGTTTCATAGCAATGATGATTTTTATTGATACATTATTTCGTTACGCGCAATGAGATTCTTGTTTCCGGTGTAGTTAAATATAAAGCACTTTCTCCAGCGGCAGTTTTATCTATCTGGAGTTGGGTAGTAATTCTTTCTTTCAGACTTTCTACATGACTAATAATACCCAGCATTTTATTTCCCTCAAGTTGCATTCTCTCGAGCATTTGAATGGAGTTATTGAGTTCGTCGGGGCTTAAACTTCCAAATCCTTCATCAATAAACAGACTATCGATGCGAACATTTTGTGATGCGAAGTCGCTTAGTGCGAGTGCCAGGGCAAGAGAAATGATAAACCGTTCACCCCCCGAAACGCTATTGATAGTGCGCGCTTCACTGCCCATAAATAAATCTATCACCCAGATCTGGTCTTCCTTTTTTTCTATGTTTTCAATCATCATCAATCGATATCGGGGCATTAATTTTTCCAATCTTGCGTTTGCAAGGCCTAATAATTGTTTTAAAGTAATTCTTTGAACAATTTTATTGAAAGCATCACCATTCGCATCCCCAATTAAGTTATTCATAGATAGTAATAACTCATTACGAGCTTTTAATTGATCAAGTTCTGCTCTCAATTGCTCCTCATTTTGTTTTGCTGCATCATTGTCTTGTAGCTGTTGCAAAATCCTTCCCTTACTCTCCTGAATGCTACTTTTTTGGTTATCTAATTCGCGTAATTTTTCGTACAAATCAATATCATCATATGCTGGATTGATATATGCAATGGTGGCTTGTTGCTGCGTATGCAATGTGTTTTTTTCTGTGTTCGCAGCAATCTGTCTTCGCTCTAGATCTGACTGTTGCATTTTCCAATGTTCAGCTTCCTTTTCGGAAACAAGGGCGGCTTGAAAGCTTTCCATCGATTCAAATCCTGCGGCCAATTGTGCTGCATGTAGCTCGTTTATAGCAATATCTGTTTGTGATTGAATTTCTTTTTGCTCCTGCGCCAGCTTGTTATATACATCATTTGCATTTGCCCGGTTTGTTTCATTTATTATCCATTCGTTTTGAAGCGTATTCTGAAGAAAATCTAATGTGGCACCATTTAATAGATGTGTAAGTGCTTCTTCTTTTTTTCGCAAGCGGGCTTGGTTTTCCAAATATAATTTGGCTCCTGCAACGATATCCCTTAATGCTTTTTCTTTTTCTGCAAATAATAGGGCCGATTTTGCGCTTAATAATTCGTTCGACTTTTGATCAATTTCAAGATTGAGATTGCTTGATGAAGGAATTTCAGCTAAGCCGGCTTTTTCAAGTATGGGTTTTGTTTGAGCTACTATTTTTTGAATGCTATCATTATTGTTGTTGATTTCGCGCGTTTTGTTTTCTATAGAAATTGTTATTGCATATAAATCCCGCTCAATGCTTGCTTTTTTCTCTTTATTTACAGAAAATGCTTTTTCTTTTTCGGCTACCTGAGTTTCCACCAGAGAAGAAATGGCGGGCATTGAAGTTGTATAAGGATGTTCGGTTGATCCGCAACAGGGACAAGGCTCTCCGGCAATAAGACTATTTCGGATACTAGCCAGTTGATTCATTTCCCGAAGGCGCTTCCATTCTGCCTGTAAATGTACAAGCTCCAATTCCTCCTCTTGTATTATTTTGCTAAGGTGGCCATCTGCTTCAACCAATTTTTTCTTTGTTGATTGGCTTTCCTGTTGCTCTCTCAATAACACTTCGTTTTTCGCCTGTAGTTGTGGTAAGTTTTCTGCTGGATATCTCAGTTCTTTTAGTGAGTCAATGCTTGCTTCCTGCTGATTAATGAGTGTTGTTAAATAATCAATCGGATTCACATCACCTGGTATGGGGAATTGATTGATCTCTTTTTGTTCTTCAATCCAGGCCTCCAGTGCTTGGGGGCTATTCGAAAGGTTTTGTATAACTGCTTTCTTATAATTATCTGGCAAATTTTCAATCAATGCTCTATTACTACTCTTATTACCTTCAAGAGTTGGCTTTAATGCACCGATAGCTTTGTCGATATCAGACACCGATGCTATCAATCGCTCCAGCTCCGAAGCAAAAGCTTCCTGCGTGATGGATTTATTTAATAAAACGGATAGTTTGTTTAAATATCCATCTCTTAGTTCCTGCAATTTTTGGATATCGGTTTTGCAAGCTTCGATTTTTTTTATTTGATCAGCAGCTGATTGATTAGCAAACAGCCATTTGGTATACAAGGGTTCAATACGAATTGCTTTTTCGTAGTTTTTCAACTTTAGCAAATTGGGGGCCAGTGCAGCTGCTTCCAGTTTAATTTTTTCAATATCCTCCTCACATTTGTTAATGCCTTTTTCGATTTCAATTAATTCATTCCGCTTATCTCTTTGTAAAGTAATAATACCAACTTCAATATCTATTTTCTCAATTTGTTTAGTGTATTCGGTAAGCCCTTCTGAGAGGGAACGAATCTCATCCTCTGATAAAAGCGTTATTTGACTGATTTTGCTTTGTTGCAGTATATATGCATCCCTGGCCTCTTTAAATTTTTCATATACCCTTTTCCCTATTTCTCTATACAGTCCCGTGCCAGTGATAATCTCCAGTATTTTATATCGGTCGGTGGCAGGTGCGGTAAGAAATTCATCAAATTTTCCCTGACTTAAAACGATTGCCTTTGAAAATTGCTCTTTGTTAAGTCCGATAATAGTGGTTATCGCAGCCTTAACATCTGAGCGTTTGTCTGTAATGATATTCCAATTACCTCCAGGCCCATATTCACTGAGTGCATGTTTGTAGTCGTTCCAGTTCTTGTTTCGGTTTTTGTTGATAGACCAATTGGCGAGGTATTTTTTTTGATTTACCTCAAATACCAGTTCAGCATAGGCTTCATTCGTTCCATGCGTTACCAAAATTTTTTTGCTATCGATATCTGTTTTGCTAATCTCACCCAGCCGGGGCGTGTAACCATATAATGCAAGAGTAATCGCATCCAGTAAAGTACTTTTTCCGGCACCTGTTGGACCCGTGATAGCAAAAATTCCGGCACCTGAGAGTATAGGTTGGGTAAAGTCGATTTCAAATTCACCCTTCAACGAATGCAAATTTTTTAAACGGAGTGCAATTATTTTCATTGGTCGGATTGTAATTGATCGGCTAATATTTCACGAAATAATTCCAGCAAAGCGGGCTGTTGATCAACAGCAATTTTGTCTTTCAGCAGTGATTGAAAAACATTTTCGGGATCTAATTCTTTCACTTGTTCTACTGTAGACGTTGCTAACAGATAAGCTTCATTTTTGTCTTGATATTTTATGCGGGTATTCAGCACTCGCATGTTTTTTTCTTTGTGTAATGTTTCCTTCCATACATCCAGCTGATCTTTTACTGAAGGATTGAAAACAGGCTCTTCAATGGCAATATCGAGCAATGCTGTTAAGGAATACTTACATTGTAAACGACTGATTTTTTCAGTAACCTCTGCAAGGGTTCCCTTCAACTGATATAAAGATCTTGCTTTTGGAACAGGGATGAACTCCTCTTTAATTTTTCCTTCTTCAATGGTTAATCGAATTACCCTATGCGGATATTGATTTTCGGAAAACCCCAGTGAAACCGGACTTCCCGCATATTGTATACGATTGGGAATAATGGTTTGTCCGGTATGGATATGTCCCAATGCGAGATAATCAAATTGTAATAATGTGTTTGCTTCAATGCCGTTTAAATTACCAATTTGTATTTCCCTTTCTTCTTCATTGGGCTGGGCTCCCTGTGCATGCAAATGTGCCATCCCAATTGTAGGAATATCTGCATACCGCGTTCTCATCTCATTTCCGATGGTTGAGAATACTTTTGCGATTCCTTCTTTAATTTTTTCGTCTATTTCTTTTGCACCCTCTCCTTCCCCAACAGTTCTCACATACCGATCGTGCAGAAAAGGAATTGCCGCTACTGCAGCTAATGTATCTCCCTCTTTGTTTTGTAAAGGAATGAATAACTGGTCAATTTGATCTAACCCCGGAAAACTACCCACAACAGTAACGTGCAAAGATTTCAATAATTCCTTTGGCACATCTACAAACGAAGGCGAGTCATGATTTCCTGCTGTGATAATGGCCTTGCATCCCAATCTTTGCAAGGCGACTAAAAAATTATAATACTGCTGAACTGCATCATTCGGCGGATGCACCTGATCAAAAATATCACCCGCTACCAACAAATAATCAGCAGCATTTTTTTCCAGCTCCTCCAGTAGCCAGTTCAAAAACAGCTGCATGTCTTCCTGCAAATCCTGCTGATGCAATTTTTTGCCTAAATGCCAATCAGAACTGATATATATCTTCATAATATTGGAATGAGCGCGTTCATAAGCAAAGCTACAGGTTCAGTTTGCCACCTATGGGTTGTTTGCAAAAAAAATTCGGGGAACTGTTGAGGTTCCCCGAATTACATTTTTATGTTTTGAATGTGATTTAGAGCATTTTCCGAATCACGTCTACCAATTCGCCTTTGGTAATAGGAACTCCCATTACTTTATTGTAGGCTTTGGCATCCACCATATACTGATCGCGAATAATTTTTACTAATTGTCCATTATTAATTTCCGGAATCAGCACCTGATCGAAGTTCTGAATAATTTCCCCCAAATTTTTCGGGAATGGGCGCAGGTAGCGGATATGTGCATGGCTAACGGCATGGCCTTCGCTTAGCAGTTGCAGCACTGCACTTTTAATGGCACCATAGGTTGATCCCCATCCGAGCACCAACACCTTACCCTTTTCTGGTCCGCATTCCAGCTGCTGCAATGGGATATAATCGGCAATTTTATCAACTTTAGACTGCCGAACATTCACCATGTGCTGGTGGTTTTCAGGATCGTAGCTGATGTTACCGGTAATATCTTGTTTTTCAATACCGCCAATTCTGTGTTCTAAGCCGGGAGTTCCGGGTACTGCCCAGGGACGTGCGAGTTTTTCATCACGGCGATAAGGCTGAAACTTAGGTTCATCTTCTGCTAAGCCTTTTTTGAAATTAACTTCAATGGCGGGCAAATCGGCAGCAGCAGGGAATCTCCAGGGTTCGGCACCATTTGCAATATATCCATCGCTCAACAACACAATGGGCGTCATGTGTTGAACCGAAATTCTCACGGCTTCATAAGCAGCTTCAAAGCAATCGCTGGGCGTAGAGGATGCAATCACGGGCATGGGGCACTCTCCATTTCTTCCGTAATATGCCTGTAATAAATCACTCTGCTCTGTTTTGGTGGGCAATCCGGTAGAAGGGCCACCCCGCTGAATATTGATAATTACCAGTGGAATTTCAAGCATAACTGCAAGGCCCATGGCTTCGGTTTTAAGTGCCATACCC
>Ga0209668_10000784_pt1 | contig 13217 bp, 14 predicted proteins | sample FrelakmetPLP11PL_FD_187150 | JGI IMG/M metagenome (GOLD analysis project Ga0209668, IMG submission 187150) | Freshwater lake sediment microbial communities from the University of Notre Dame, USA, for methane emissions studies - PLP11 PL (SPAdes)... | ecosystem: Environmental > Aquatic >... | reverse complement strand
CTCAACGCCGGCGCCGACAAGGTCAGCTTCAATTCGGCCGCGGTGGCCGACCCGCAGGTCATCCGCGCGGCCTCCGACAAGTACGGTGCGCAGTGCATCGTCGTGGCCATTGACGCCAAGAAGCGCGTCGGCGGAGGCTGGGATGTCTACACCCACGGCGGGCGCAAGAACACCGGGCTGGATGCGGTGCAATGGGCCACGAAGATGGCCGAGCTGGGCGCCGGCGAGATCCTGCTCACCAGCATGGACCGCGACGGCACGAAGATCGGCTTCGACCTGGAGCTGACGCGCGCCGTCTGCGACGCGGTGCCGGTGCCGGTGATTGCCTCGGGTGGGGTTGGTGCGCTGCAGCATCTGTCCGAAGGCATCCGCCTCGGTGGCGCCGACGCGGTGCTGGCCGCCAGCATCTTCCACTACGGCGAATTCACCGTGGCCCAGGCCAAGGCGCTGATGGCGCACGACGGCATTCCGGTGCGCCTGTGAAGGCCGGGCCGGCGCACGAGGTGCGCATCGTCGGCGGGCTGTGGAAGCGCAGCAAGCTGCCGGTGGCCGACCGGCCGGGGCTGCGGCCCACGCCCGACCGGGTGCGCGAGACTCTGTTCAACTGGCTCGGCCAGGACCTGACCGGCTGGCACTGCCTGGACGCCTTTGCCGGCAGCGGCGCGCTGGGCTTCGAGGCCGCGTCGCGCGGCGCCGCCGAGGTGGTGCTGCTGGAACGCGACCCGGCCCTGGCGGCCAGCCTGCGCCTGAGCCGGCAGCGGCTCAAGGCCGAAGCGATGCGCATCGAAGCTGGCGATGCCATCAGCTGGATGAGCCGTGCTGCGAGTGGCAGCTTCGACCTGGTGTTGCTCGATCCGCCCTTCGGCAGCGGACTCGGTGAACAGGCACTGCCATTGGCCACGCGGCTGGCGGCCGACGACGGCTTGATCTACCTGGAGGCGCGACAGGCCCTGCCGGCCGCGCCCGAGGGTTGGTCGCTGCACCGGCAGGGCCGCGCCGGCGCGGTGCACTTTCACCTGCTGCGCCGCGCGGACGGCGGCTACACTGCCGCCCAAAGCAGCCCCAGCGCGCCGAGGAGAACAGAGCCTTGACCACCGTCACACCGCTCACCGCCGTCTACCCCGGCACTTTCGACCCGATGACCCTGGGCCACGAGGACCTGATGCGCCGCGCGGCGCATCTGTTCGACCGGCTGATCCTGGCGGTGGCGGTCGGCCACCACAAGCGCACCATGTTCACCATTGCCGAACGGCTGGACATGGCCACCGAGATCGCCTCGCCGTACCCGAACGTCGAGGTCATTCCCTTTCGCGGCCTGCTGCGCGACTTCGTCGTCGGCGCCCATGGCGACGTGGTGGTGCGCGGCCTGCGAGCGATGAGCGACTTCGACTACGAGTTTCAGATGGCGGGCATGAACCGCCAGCTGATGCCCGAAGTCGAGACGTTGTTCCTGACGCCGTCGGACCAGTACCAGTTCATCAGCGGCACCTTCGTGCGCGAGATTGCCATGCTTGGCGGTGATGTCTCCAAGTTCGTGGCACCCTCCGTGCTCAAGCGCCTGAAGGAGCGGGTCAGCCAGGCCGAAGCCTGATCCGAGGCGCGGCTGCACAACAGGAACGAGGCGATGGCGCTGCTGATCACGGACGAATGCATCAATTGCGACGTGTGCGAGCCCGAGTGTCCTAACGAGGCCATCTCGATGGGCGCCGAGATCTACGAGATCGACCCCAACAGGTGCACCGAATGTGTCGGCCACTTCGACGAGCCGCAGTGTGTGCAGCTGTGCCCGGTGGCCTGCATCCCGATCCACCCGGATTTCACTGAAACCCGCGAGCAGCTGTGGGCCAAGTATCGCCGCCTGACGCAGCAACCGGCGCAGGCCTTGCCCGAATCCTGACTACTTGGACGCCGTGCTCTGCGCTGGCACGCGCATGGCCGGGCTCATCGTCGGATCCGATGTGGCCGATGCCGCCTTTGGTTTGGCCTTGCGTGCCGGCGCCGAGGCCGTGTCGGCGGGCGGGGGCATCTTGAAGCCTGCAGCCTGCTGGCCCTTGGCGGCGTCCTCGCGCTGGCGACGTTCTTCGGCCAGCTTCTTCGCCTGCTCGGCATCACGTTCAGCCACGTCGCGCGCGGCCTTTTGCTGGCTGGCCGAGCGCGGGTCGTCGGCGCTCAGCGCCTTGCCGTCGACGCAGGGCGTCTGCGAATAGATTCGCCCGTCGGGGCCGCAGCGGTACACGGTCTGCGGCGGCGCCGCGTGCGCCAGGACGCAACCCAGAACTGCAAGCACGGTGGCAGCGGTGAAGGGCAATCGCATCATCGTGTCGGGCCGTCGTCGGGCATCAGGGCGGGTGCGGGTGCGGGTTCGGCGCGTGGCGCCTTGGGGCGCGGTGGCTTGGCATGCACCTTCATCATCGCGCGCTCCATCTCGCCGGCCAGCAGCAGGTCCAGCGCGTCGACCGAACGGGCGATGGTCTGCTCGATCAGCTCGCGGTGTTCCGCCGTGGGCTTGCGCAGCACGTAGTCGACAACCTCGGCCTTCACGCCAGGATGGCCGATGCCCAGGCGCAGCCGCCAATAGTCGGCCGAGCCCAACTGGGCATGGATGTCGCGCAGCCCGTTGTGGCCGGCATGGCCCCCGCCGCACTTGATCTTCACCTGGCCGGGCATCAGGTCGAGTTCGTCGTGCGCGACCAGGATCTCCTGCGGCTCGATCTTGAAGAAGCGCGCCAGCGCGGCCACCGACTTGCCCGACAGGTTCATGTAGGTCATCGGCTGCAGCAGCCAGACCACGCCCTGTGCGGTGCTGGCCCTGCCAGCTAGGCCGAAATAGCTGCGCTGCGGCATCAGCGTGACGCCCAGCTTGCGCGCCACCGCGTCGACCCACCAGAAGCCAGCGTTGTGGCGCGTGGCTTCGTATTCCGGGCCCGGGTTTCCCAGGCCGACCAACAGGCGGATCATGCGCAGTCCTGGACGTGAGGGCGTGGCTGAAGGACAGAATTCTAAGTGCCGGGTTCGGCGCCATCGGCTCTGAAATGTGTCACGCGGGCATGAAAAAGCCCCGCCGAGGCGGGGCCAAGTCGCGACAGGTCGCAGAACTTACTTCTTGTTCTGCTTCTCGTTCTTCTTGGCCTTGGTCGGCGCGGCGGCCGGGGCCACCACCACGGCCGGGGCAGCCGCTTCCTCCTCGATGCGCGGCGGGTTGGCCGACACGATCACCGGGTTCAGCGAGCCGTGCTTCACTGCCTTGATGCCGTCGGGCAACTTCAGGTCGTTGGCATGGATCGATTGCCCCTTCACCAAGTGCCCCAGGTCGATGGTGATGAACTCGGGCAGCTGCGAGGCCAGGCATTCCACCTCGAGCTCGGTCTGCACATGGTTGACCAGGCACTTGTCGGTCTTGACCGCGACCGAGTTCTCCTCATTCACGAAATGCAGCGGCACCTTCTTGTGCAACCGGGTGGTCTCGTCGACGCGCTGGAAGTCGATGTGCAGGATGATCTGCTTCCAAGGGTGCATCTGGTAGTCGCGCAGCAGCACCTTCTGCACGTTGCCGGACAGTTCCATCTCGAGGATCGAGGAATGGAAGGCCTCTTTCTTGAGCGCGTGGAACAGCGCGTTGTGGTCCAGTTCGATCATGGCCGGCGTGCCGGCACCGTAGACGATGCCGGGCACCTTGTTGGCGCTGCGCAGGCGGCGGCTCGCTCCGGTCCCCTGCTGCGTACGCTCGAATGCGACGAATTTCATGGTTTCACTCCAAGTGGAAGGCGCCCGCGACCAGGCGCCTGAAAAGACGGGCTGAAGGCCCGCAACCGTAAAGGGCTCCCGCCTGGGAGCCCACTCTTGCTCTAGAAGTTACTGTTCTGCTCGGCAAACAGCGAGGTCACCGACTCGCCGTCGCTGATGCGCCGGATGGTCTCGGCAAACAGGAAGGCCACCGACAGCTGGCGGATGTTCTTGCAGGCCGTGGCCTTGTCGTGCAGCGGGATGGTGTTGGTGACCACCACCTCGTCCATCTGTGATTCGCGGATGCGGTCGATGGCCGGGCCGGAGAACACCGGGTGCGTGCAGTAGGCGAAGACGCGCTTGGCACCGCGCTGCTTCAGCACCTCGGCCGCGGCCACCAGCGTGCCGGCGGTGTCGATCATGTCGTCCATGATCACGCAGTGGCGGCCGTCGATGTCGCCGATGACGTGCATCACCTCGGATTCGTTCGGGTTGGCGCGGCGCTTGTCGATGATGGCCAGGTCGCAGCCCAGTTGCTTGGCCAGCGCGCGCGCACGCACCACGCCGCCGACGTCGGGCGACACTACCACCAGGTTCTGGTAGTTCTTGCTCTTCAGGTCGGACAGCAGCACAGGCGAGGCGTAGATGTTGTCCACCGGGATGTCGAAGAAGCCCTGGATCTGGTCGGCATGCAGGTCCATCGTCAGCAACCGCTCGACGCCGACGCTCTGCAGCATGTTGGCCACCACCTTGGCGCTGATCGGCACGCGCGTCGAGCGCGGCCGTCGGTCCTGACGCGCGTAGCCGAAGTAGGGCATGACCGCCGTGATGCGCCGCGCGCTGGCGCGCTTCAGCGCGTCGACCAGGATGCACAGCTCCATCAGGTTCTCGTTGGTCGGCGCACAGGTCGGCTGCACGACGAAGACGTCGCGCGCGCGCACGTTCTGCTGCACCTCGATGCGCACCTCGCCGTCGGAGAAGCGGCCGACCAGCGCGCGGCCCAGCTCCACGCCCAGCTGCGAAGCGATCTCCCGCGCCAGTGCCGGGTTGGCGTTGCCGGTGAACAGCACGGTGTTGAACAGCACCTGGTACTTTCTAGTGGTCAATGGCCGGCGGCGGGCGGGTGGGTTTGGCAGGGGAGGAAGGACTCGAACCCTCGCATGTCGGAATCAAAATCCGATGCCTTAACCAACTTGGCGACTCCCCTACACGGGACATGGCTCGCGCCACGCCCCTTCGAACCGGTCTCAGTCGGCCCAGCCCAGCAGAGGGTGATGGTCCAGACTGCGGCACTTCCGGGCCAACCAAGTGCCGGGCAGCGATGGCGCCGGCCACGCTGCCAGGGTCGGATCTTCCGTGCCGACTCTTGCGAACACCGCGCTGCCCGAACCCGTCATGCGGCTGTTGCCGAAACGACCCTCAAGCCATTCGGCGACCGCCCGCACCTCGGGGCAAAGGGCTTCAGCCACCGGCTGCAGATCGTTGCGGCCGAAACCGTCGCCAAACCCGGCGCTCGCAAAAGAGCCCGTGAGTATAACAGGCTCGGTGTCGCGGGCCAGTGCCGCGCTGCCGAAGATGTCCGCGGTGGCCAGTCCCGCGGCCGGCTTGACCACGGCAAAGTGCTGCGCCGGCAGCGCCATCGGCGTCAGCCGCTCGCCAACGCCTTCGACAAAGGCATTGTGCCCGCCGATGAAGAATGGCACGTCGGCGCCCAGCGTCGCGCCCAAGCCGAGCAGCCGTTCGCGCGTCCAGTGCAGGCCCCAAAGACGGTTCAGCGCGAGCAGCGTGCTCGCTGCGTCGGAACTGCCGCCGCCCAGGCCTGCGCCCCATGGCAACTGCTTGTCCACCGAGATGTCGGCGCCGAACGGGGTGCCGGAGCGCTGCTGCAGCAGGCGCGCGGCGCGCAGGCACAGGTCGTCCGCCGGCAAGGCCGGGCCCAGGTCGTGGCGAGCGAGGGTGCCGTCTCGGCGCAGCTCGAAATGCAGACGGTCGCACCAGTCGAGCAGCACGAACACCGACTGCAGCAGGTGGTAGCCGTCATCGCGCCGCCCCACCACATGCAGGAACAGGTTGAGCTTGGCCGGCGCGGGCACGTCGAAGAATGCGTTCAGGGTCATCGGACTACCCTGCATGCTGCGGGACGAGCGCTTGGGAACGGCCCGGCGCGCTCATGGCGGCGCATCCCGTTGTGCGCGCAGACGCACGGCGGGCGGACCGGCACGTGAGGCCAGCAAGTGGCCCGCTTCGAAGCGCGCCAGGTCGATGGTCCAGCCCAGCTGCACGAAGCCCGGTCCGGGCTGCAGCGGCTGCGCCGGTTCGGCCGCGCCGGGCCAGGGCCTCCCGTTAAGCCAGTCGGGCAGCGCGCGCAGCGGCAGGCTTTCGCCGAAGGCATCGCGCGACAGTGCATCCAGGTCATCGAAGCGGCGTTCGCCCTGGGGCGTGACCAGACGCGCCTCGCCCGGGCTCCAGTAGGCCGCGGCCAAGGTCGTGCCCAGCGGCGTGCTCAGGCGCAATTCGCCGCGGTCGGCATTGCCGCGCAGGTCGAAGCTGCCGCTGAGCGATTGCGATGGACGGTCCTGAAACGCATCGACCTGCAAGGCCAGGCGACCGGTGATCGTGCCCGGCTCGGCCGGCGGAACTGCGGCGCAGCCGACCAAGGCCAGCGCCGCCAGCAACGTGGCGCCGCGATGCACTATTGCGCCTTCAGACGGACCAGGGTCTCTCGCAGCACGTCGTTGGCGGCGTCGCGGCTGCTGGCTTCGGCCCAGATTCGCCGCGCCTCGTCCTGCCGGCCCATGGCCCACAGCACTTCGCCCAGGTGGGCGCCGATCTCGGCATCAGGCCGCGCCTTGTAGGCCTGCCGCAGCAGCCGCAGCGCCTCCTCGCGGTTACCGAGCCGGAACTCGACCCAGCCCAGGCTGTCGGTGATGAACGGGTCGCCCGGCGTCAACTGCAACGCGCGTTCGATCAGCGTCTTGGCTTCGGCCAGGCGCAGGTTGCGATCGGCCAGTGAATAGCCCAGCGCGTTGTAGGCATGCGCTTGGTCGGGCTTCAGCGCCATGACCCGGCGCAGCTGCGCTTCCATCGCGTCGAGCTGGCCGACCTTCTCGGCCATCATCGCCTGCTCGTACAGCAGGTCGGCATCGTCGGGGAAACGCTGGTTGGCTGCTTCCAGCACCGCATAGGCTTCGGCCCATTGCTTGACATCGCGCAGCACCTGCGCTTCGGCCAGCAGCTTGGCGCGGACGTCGCCGGGGTTGCGCTCGGGTGCGCTGCGGATCAGCTCGCGCGCCTGCGACACGCGGCCCTGCCGCGCCAGCAGCGAGGCGCGCCGCGTCTGCACCTCCAGCGCACGCTGCGGGTTGTCCACGCGCGCCAGCCGGGCTTCGGCGGTGGCGAAGTCGCCGCGCTGCTCGGCCGCCTGGGCCAGCAGCAGCCAGGCCTGAGTCAGGCCTTGGTCGGGCTCAGAGGCGCCTTCGTCGTCGTCATCATCGTCCTTGTCATTGCCTCGCGCGGCTGCAGGCTGGGCCTGGACCAGCTGCACATAGCGCTGCAGCGACTGTTCGGCCGCCTGGGTCTGGCGCAACTCGAGCTGCAGTGCGCCCAACGTCAGCCAGGGCCCGGCCAGATCCGGCTGCTGCTGCGTGACCAGTTCAACCTGCGCGGTCGCGTCGGCATAGCGCTGGGCGGTCACCAGCGTGCTCGCATAGGCGCGGCGCAGCGCCGTGTCGGCCTTGGGCGATTTCAGGTACTGGGTGACCAGGCTCTCGGCCTCGGGCCGGGTGGGCATCAGTTCCAACGCCAGCAGCACCGCCGCGCTGGAGGAAGGCTCCTCGGCCAGGGCCTGGCGGGCCAGCCTGAGGGCTCGCTCGGCATCGCCGGCCGCCAGCCACATGCGGCCCATGGCCACCTGCGTGGCCACGCGCGTGCTGGCGTCGCCGGCGTAGGGCTGCAGCGCATCCTCCAGCAGCTGTGCCGCCTGGCGCTTGTCCTGCGCGCGTTGCATGAAACGTGGCAGCGCGCCGATCACTGCTGCGCGCTCGGCCGCCGGCGTGCCGGCGAGCAGCGCGCGGATCGGCTCGGGCAGCTCGTTGATGCGGTTCATCGACAGCAGGATCTGCAGCTGCAGCCTGATCGCCTCGAGCGACTCGGGCCTTGCCGTGCGCCAGGCTCGGGTGGCTGCCAGTGCCTGGTCCCCGGCACGCGCCTGCAGCGCGATTTCGGTGGCGCGCCGGAACAGCTGCTCGTCGCGGGTGCGCCGAGCCGCGTCGAGCATGATCTGGTAGGCATTGCCAGCCTCGCCGGCGCTGAGTTCGATCTCGCCGATCAGCAGCTGATAGAACAGCGGCGCGTCGATGCCCGAGTTGACGACCGGCGGCTTGGCTTGCACGACAGGCGCCGGGGGGGGCGAGGGCGCGGCCGGCTGGGCGGACGCTGCTTGGCACAGGAGCACGAGGGCCGCGCCGGCGACCCATGGGCTTGCGGCAAGGTGCCGCAGGCTCGATACGGTCATCAGGTCTCCAGGAGGATTGAACTTCATTCTCACATAATGGGCCATGCCCGAGCTGCCCGAAGTGGAGGTCACGCGGCGCAGTATTGCCGCTCGTCTGCATGGCGCGCGCGTCACTTCGGTGCGTTGCGGCAAGCCGCTGCGCTGGCCGCTGGGTTGCGCGCCCGAAGGATTGGTCGGCTCGCGGCTGGGCGAGGTCGCGCGGCGCGGCAAGTACCTGTGGCTGCCGCTGCATCGCCAAGCCGACCTGCGGCCGGCCGGCATGGACGGCGGGCTGCTGATGCACCTGGGCATGTCCGGCTCGCTGGCCTTCCACGATGCTGCGGCCGAACCCGGACCGCATGCGCACTTCGACCTGGGCACCACACAGGGCCTGCTGCGCCTGACCGACCCGCGCCGCTTCGGCGCGGTGCTGTGGTCGCCTGGCTTCGACCAGCCCCCCGCGGCCGGGCTGCTGGCGCGTCTGGGGGCCGAGCCTTTCGACCCGGCGCTGAACCCGCAGGCGCTGCATGCCGCCTGTCGTCGCCGCAAGGTGGCCATCAAGACCCTGCTGCTGGGTGGGCAGGTGGTTGTCGGCGCAGGCAACATCTACGCCTGCGAGGCGCTGTTTCGCGCCGGCATCGATCCGCGCACGCGTTGCGACCGGCTGAGCCTGCCGCGCTGTACGCGACTGCTGGCCGCGTTGCGCGAAACGCTCGGTCGCGCACTCGAGCTTGGCGGTTCCACCTTGCGTGATTTCAGCGACGCGCACGGTGTGGCCGGCGAGTTCCAGGCCGAGGCGCTGGTCTATGGCCGCGAAGGCCAGACCTGCCTGCGTTGCGGGGCGATCGTCAGGCGCATCGTCCAGGCCCAGCGGTCCACCTTCTTCTGCCCGTCCTGCCAGCGGCGGGCCTGATCGATTCCGCGTTGGCATTGAGTCTGCGCAAAGCTGCACGAAGCTTCCTGTCAGCAGTTGTTTCGCCGGCATTTCTGCTGCAGGGCCCTGCGCTAGGATGACCGCAACGGCCTTGATGGCCAGTGGCTCGTGCAGATGAAGAACACCCTGGCCCACCAACTCGACGCGCTTTCGGCGTGGCGGCGCACGCTGGACCGCCGCGTGCGCGCCGTGGCGGACTTCATGGCGGAGCACGAGCTGGTGGACGCTGCGGCGGGGCTGTCGTTCGACGCGCTGTACCGCAAGCTGGGGGCCGACAAGCTGGTGCTGGCCTGCGTGGCCGAGGTGTCGCGCGGCAAGTCCGAACTGCTCAACGCCATCTTCTTTTCCGACGCGGGCCGGCGCGTGCTGCCGGCCACGCCGGGGCGCACCACGATGTGTCCGGTGGAACTGCAGTTCCATGTCGGCCAGCCGGCCGAATTGGCGCTGCTGCCGATCGACACCCGCTTGGGCAACCAGTCACTGGCCGAACTGCGCACCCAGCCCGAGGCCTGGCAGCGCCTGGGCCTGGACCCTCGCAACCCCGACGGCCTGGCCGAGGCGCTGAACCTGGTCACGCAGACGCGCCGTGTCAGCACCGTGACGGCTGCGTCCCTGGGTTTCTGGAGCGACGCGCATCCGCAGGACAACCCGCCGCGGCTCGACGACGGAAGCGTCGAGGTGCCGGCCTGGCGCCACGCGCTGATCAACTATCCGCACCCGCTGCTGGAGCGCGGCCTGGTGGTCATCGACACGCCGGGGCTCAATGCCGTCGGCGCCGAACCGGAGCTCACCCTCGGCCTGCTGCCGGCCGCGCATGCCATCGTCTTCCTGCTCGCCGCCGACACCGGTGTGTCGCGCTCCGACCTGGCCATCTGGACCGAACACCTGGGCGAGGACGCGCTCGAGCGCTTCGTGGTGCTCAACAAGACCGACATCCTGGCCGATCCGCTGTCCACCCCGGCCGCAGTCGCCGCGCAGTTGGACATCCAGCGGCGCAAGATCGCGCAGACGCTCGAGGTGCCGATGTCGCGCATCTATCCGCTGTCGGCGCGCGACGCGCTCGCCGCGCGGGTCAGCGGCGATAGCGCCGCGCTGGAGCGCAGCGGCCTGCCGGCGCTGGAGGCGGCGCTGGCCAGCGAACTGCTGCCGCGGCAGCGCGAACTGCTGGCGCGTGCGACCGCAGGCACGCTGCAGACGCTGCGCCAGGCAGCGACACGCCGCCTCGGCGAACGCCGCCGTCACAACGCCGAGCAGATGCTTGAATTGCGTGGCCTGCGTGGCAAGAGCAGTGCCAAGGTCCAGGCGATGCTGCTGCGGTTGGACGCCGAGATGGGCGACTTCGAGCGCTGCACCTCGCGTCTGTCGGCCCTGCGCGTGGTGCACCTGCGCCAGTTGCAGAAAGCCCTGCGCGCGCTGTCGGCCGACACCTTGCGCGAAGAGATCGCGACGATGCGCGCGGCGATGGCTGCTACGCCGTTGCATCTCGGCGCACGCAAGCCCTTTGCGTCCGCCTGCGAGCGGCTGCGTGCGGCGCTGGCCCGCGCGCGCGCCCAGGCCGACGAGATCCAACAGATGCTGGCCGCCAGCTACCACCAGCTGAACGCGGAGTTCGGCTTCGCGTTCACGCTGGCCAGCGCGCCGCAGCTGGAACGCTTTGTCGACGAGCTGGAGCTGATCGAACGCAGCTACGGCCGCTACCTCGGCCCGATGCAGGCCTGGCGGCTGTCCAGTGCGAGCTTCATGGAGCAGTTCCAGCGCATGCTGCTGTCCAAGCTGCGCGTGGTGTTCGAGAACGCGGCCGGCGAGGTCGAGTTGTGGAGCAAGGCGGCGTCGGCGCAGATCGAGCAGCAGCTGCGCGAGCGGCGCCGCGCCTTTGCACATCGGCACGAGGCGTTGCAGCGCATCCAGTCGGCCTCCGGCGAACTGGAGCAGCGCATTGCCGAAGTCGAGCAGCAGGACAAGCGCCTGGCTGGCCTGCAATGGCGGCTGGACTCGATGGTCGAGCAGGGCCTGGCCGCGGCGCAGGCCGCGCCCGATGCGCCCTCGGCTGAAGTCGAACGCAGCGCGCCGCTGCTGAGCAGCGCGCACTGATGCCCGGCAGCGGCGGCATTGCGCAGCGCGTGCTGCGCTGGCGCCGGCAGTTCGGCCGCCAGGGGTTGCCCTGGCAGGACAGCAAGGACCCCTATCGCGTCTGGCTGTCCGAGATCATGCTGCAGCAGACGCAGGTGGCCACCGTGCGGGATTACTACGTGCGCTTCCTGCTGCGCTTCCCGGATCTGGCCGCGCTGGCTGAGGCGCCGCTCGACGACGTGCTGGCGCTGTGGAGCGGCCTGGGCTACTACAGCCGCGCCCGCAACCTGCACCGCTGCGCACAGGTGGTGCAGCGCGAGCATGGCGGCGTCTTCCCGACCAGCAGCGCGGCGCTGGCGCAGCTTCCCGGCATCGGCCGCTCCACCGCGGCGGCGATCGCCGCCTTCTGCTTCGGCGAGCGCGTGGCCATCCTCGACGGCAACGTCAAGCGCGTGCTCGGCCGCGCGCTCGGCTTTGCCGGCGACCTGTCGGTGGCGGCCCAGGAGCGTGCGCTGTGGCATCAGGCGCAGGACCTGGTGCCCGAGCAGGGCGTGGAGCACTACACCCAGGGCCTGATGGACCTTGGCGCCACGCTGTGCAGCGTGCGCAACCCACAGTGCGAACGCTGTCCGCTGGCCACACTGTGCGTGGCGCGGCGCGAAGGCCGTCCCGAGGCCTACCCGGTGAAGACGCGCCGGCTGCGGCGGGGTGCGCGCAGGCACGCGTGGCTGTGGCTGGCGCAGGCCGATCGGCTATGGCTGGTGCAGCGCCCGGAGCAGGGCGTCTGGGCCGGGCTGTGGAGCTTGCCGGAACTCGATACGCCCGAGGCCCTGCAGCACTTGCTGCAGGGCTGGCCCGGCCATGGCGAGACGCTGCCGACGATCGAGCATGCGCTGACCCATTTCGACTGGACGCTGCAGCCGCTGCGCTGGCAGCTGCCGGCGCGCCTGTCGGCCACGCGCCTGGCTGCGCTGACGGCGCAGCTGCCGCCGGGGCGCTGGGTCCGCCTGGAGCAGGCCTTGCGGATGGGGCTGCCGGCACCGCTGCGCAAACTCCTCAGCCGCTGACCACGCCCTTGCCGATCAGGTACTCGTGCACCAGCTGCAGGCGCACCTGTGGGTCGTCCAGCTCCATCAGCTTCTGCTTGGCGCCCAGCGAGATCGGCAGGATCTCGCACCACCGGTTGGCCACCCAGCCGGCGTCGTCCAGCCGGTGCGGCAGGTTGAAGGGCTCGGCGCCCTGCGCCTTGAGCGTGTCAATGGCGTTGGACAATGCCTTCACGGTGGGCAGCATTTCGACGCTCGGCACCAGGGGGGGGTCGTCGGGCAGCAGCGATGCGCTGCCGACCCACAGGCCATCCGTCTGTTGTGCAGCGGCGCCGGCCAGCCGGAACCGGCGCGTGCCGGTGCAGCGTGCACGCAGCACGCCGGGTTGCTCGCTGTCCACGTCATCCAGCCGGGCCAGCACCCCAGCACCTTCGAAGCGGACTGCAGCCGTCTTGCCGGCGCGCACCTCGCCGCCCTGAAGCAGACAGACCACGCCGAAGGGCTGCTGGCGGCGCAGACAGTCCGATACCAGGTCCAGGTAGCGGGCCTCGAAGACCTTCAGCGCCAGCAGCCCGCCGGGAAACAGCACCGAGCGCAGCGGGAACAGCGGCAGCGCGGCAATGCGCTCGGCGGCAGCCATCAGCGGCTTGCGACGCGGGTCATTCGCGCGCGTCCAGCTCGCGGTGCCGCACCAGCGTGGCGCCGCGTTCGGAGAAACGCCGCGCCAGCGCCTCGCTCAGGTACACCGAGCGGTGCTGCCCGCCGGTGCAGCCGATGGCCACGGTGAGGTAGCTTCGCTGGTCGTCCTCGAAGGCGCCGATCCAGCGGCGCAGGAAGCTCTCGATCTGCGCCAGCATCTCCATTGCGTCGGGCTGGGCCTCCAGATAGGCGGCCACCGGCGCATCGCGGCCGGTCAGCGGCCTCAGCTCGCGGATGTAGTGCGGGTTGGGCA
>Ga0209668_10000783_pt1 | contig 13218 bp, 23 predicted proteins | sample FrelakmetPLP11PL_FD_187150 | JGI IMG/M metagenome (GOLD analysis project Ga0209668, IMG submission 187150) | Freshwater lake sediment microbial communities from the University of Notre Dame, USA, for methane emissions studies - PLP11 PL (SPAdes)... | ecosystem: Environmental > Aquatic >... | reverse complement strand
TAAAATGACAAATTACGCTAGAAATGTTAATGATGTTGCAGTTGATGTAACAACAACCGACCCTGCTACTATTTATTACCCAACCGTTGCTGCTGAGTTTATTATTGTGCCAGCAGATGTTCAAGATGGTTGGCTATATGATGGTTCAACATGGAGCGCACCACCTGTGCCTCCAGCTCCTGTTCCTGTGCCACCTGTTCCTCCAATAGTATCAGCAGTGCAGTTTATGATGCTGTTTTACCCACAGGAACAAGCGTATATTCAAAACTCAACTGATCCTATAGTAAAAGTGTTTTGGACAAGATTTAGCGATCAAAGGGTAACTGAAGTTAATCTTGCACTTGATTCTATGAGTCAAACTCTTGATTACTTATCAACAACTAATGTTGAGCCAGCTTTAACACCTCCTGCTCCTTATTTAGCAGCAGGTAGAAAAGCTCAAATTTTAACTGGTCAACCAATTTAATAAGGAAAGATAATGGCTAATGGATATTCACTGGCTTTAAGACAAGCCAAACTAAATGCAATAACTACGGCTGTAGGTAATGCTGGTATATTAACAATTTATTCTGGTACTCAGCCAACTACAGGTGGAACAGCTACTACTGCATTAGTTGCTTTAACTTGTGGAACACCATTTGCTCCATCAGCTACTGGTACATTGGGTGGTTCAGTTACTTTATCACCAACTTTGCCTTCAGCTACTACTGCAACGGTAGCTGGCACAGCAACATGGTATCGTGTTACTACTTCTGGTGGTACACAAGTTATTGACGGTACTGTAACAGCCACTGGTGGCGCTGGTGATTTACAATTAACAACTACTTCAGTATCGGTAGGATTGCAAATTCAATTAACCTCATGGTCAATTGCTGGCGGTAATCCTTAATCAACCTAAAACTCCGTTTGGCGGCTTTATGCCGCCTTTTTTAAAAGGAAATAAAAATGGCTGTATTGCTTGATAGAGTTAAAGAAACAACCACCACTACTGGTACAGTTACCATTGTTTTGGGTGGGGCTGTAGTTGATTTCAGATCATTTAATTCAAGCATAGCAAACGGAACAACAGTGCGTTATGGAATAGATGACTATGCTGGTAATTGGGAACTTGGAAATGGGGTAGTTGGTACAGGTACGCTTACCCGATCTCCAATTAAATCCAGCAATGGTAATGCTTTAGTAAACTTTGGAGTTGGCACTAAATATGTTTATGTAACCGCCATTGTTAATGATTATCTTCCAGACCAAACTGGAAACAGCACTAAGATTTTATCTACTGACGGCACTAATCCTTCTTGGATAGCTAATACTGTTGGTACAGTTACAGCGGTCTCTGTTGTTTCTGCTAATGGTTTTGCTGGCACTTCTTCAGGCGGTGCTACTCCTGCGTTGACTATATCAACTTCTATTACTGGGGTTCTTAAAGGTAATGGTACAACCATATCTGCGGCTACTTCTGGAACAGATTACAGTGCAGGAACTTCATCTTTAGCCACAGGCATACTTAAAAGCACTACAACCTCTGGGGCGTTATCTATTGCTGTAGCGGCAGACTTTCCAACACTGAATCAAAATACAACTGGAACTGCCTCTAATATAACCGCCTATACAGTAAACCAAAACGTAGGAACTGCAAATACTGTTCAACATAGTGACATAACAACTGCAAGAGTCGCATCTTTAACAACTGGTTATGTTTATTATGGAAATACTGGTACTAAATATGCAGGGTTTAATGGTACAAATTTTGTAACATCTATGCCTATGAATTTTAATATTCTGGGTTCTTCAGCTTCTTGCACAGGCAATGCGGCAGGGTTAAGCGTTACTTTAGTTGCTTCTTCTGGTGGTACAGGATTGACTTCAGTAGGTAGCTCAGGCAATGTTTTAACAAGTAATGGCACAAGTTGGGTATCGTCAGCTCCTAGTGGAGGATCACTTTCTCCAACTAATTTTTTACAGATGGGTTCTATTTATTAATATTTACTCACTTAAAGGATAAATTATGCTAGGTTCTGCGCCATTAGGTGTATTGTCATTAGGTGAAATATTAGCAATAAGTTATGTCACATTAAATAATACTGAAGCTAATGATGTTGCTACAGCTAGTGCTAATGCTAAAAGTTTAGCTACGTCATCTACAACTGAAGCTAATGATGTTAATACAGCTAATGCTATTGTTAAGAACTTAGCCACTTCAGCTACAGCCGAAACCAATGATGTTAATACAGCTAGTGCTAATATTTACATTGGAGGAACATTATTAAATTCAGAAGCTAATGATACTAATGGTGAGTCTGCAACAGTCACTAATTTTGCTACTAGCAATGTTACTGAAAGCAATGATACTAACACAGCTAATGCTATTGTTACTTGTTTTGGTACATCAAGCACAACTGATACTAATGATGTTAGCACAATACTTGCTGGCACTATCAATCGAGGCGTAAGCAATACTACAGATGCTAATGATGTTGCTACAGCTAATGCTAATGTTAAAAATCTAGCTACAGCATCTACTACAGATGACAATGATATTAGCATCATTGCTACCAGTGTTATTAATAATGCAAGTTTATTAAATTACGAACAAAATGATACTAATAGTGAATTAGCAACAGTAACCTCGCTTGCTACTAGCAATACCATTGAAGCCAATGATATTAACAGTGCTGATAGTGTTGTTACAAGTTTTGCTACATCATCTACTACTGATGCTAATGATATTAGTGATGGAATAGTTGGCGTTATTATATTAGCAACTTCAAACACTACTGAAGCTGATGATACAAGTTCATTTTTTGGAAAATTTGTTGTTGGCGGTATTATTGAAGAATTTGATACCAATGATATAGTTACTTCCGATGCTATTGTCACAAATACAATTACTTCAAATACTGTTGATGACAATGATATTAGTAATTCTAATGTTATTGTTACAAATTTTGGATCATCATCTACTACAGATGTCAATGATACAGTTACGTCTTCAGCTTTAGTTGTAATTGGTGGAACGCTTACAAATTCTGATGAAAATGATACCAATGGTGAAGAAGCTATTGTTACCAATTTTGCCTATAGCAATACCACAGATAATGATGATGCTAGTTACTTTAATGCAACAATAACTAATTTTGGAGAAAGCGCATCTACAGACGCTAATGATACCAGTGTTTTCAATGGAAGCGTTGTTATTCTTGCTACCAGCAATACTATAGATGATAAAGATATTAGCTATTGTGTTGGTACTTTAATTAATTTTGGCTCAATTGCCTGTAATGATTCAGATGATATTGTTTTATCAAATGGGGATGTTATTTCTAATGCTACTAGCGATACTATTGACCAAAATGATGTTTCAGAAACAAGTGGTTTTCTTGTTAATGAAGGAACATCAAACACTGTAGATTCTAATGATATTTGTTTAATTGAAGGTACAATAATATCCTTTGATTTATTATTAACAACTTATGATACACTTTATATATCAGTAAAAACATTAGATGCTTTATATGCCGTTTTAGATATAGATGAAACATTAAATTTATCTATTATTACGCAAGATGAAATTTATATGCAAATGGATATTAATGAAGAATTTAAAGCAGGGATGGTAGGAACTCAACATGCAATTTAATAATCAATATCTAATCGGTAATGCAACAGTTATTACCACTACTATTACAGTCAATGGTGTTTTAACAAATACTAACACTTTAACTTTAACAGTAGAGCAACCTGACGGCACAATAACAACATACACATATGGTGTTGGAACATTTATTACCCGTGTTTCTACAGGTGTTTATAAAGCAACCGTTGCTTTAGAGCAAGCCGGTTACTGGAAATACAGATGGGCATCACCTTTTCCAAACACAGGTGCTGTTGAATCAACTTTCACTGTAACACCAAGTATTATCCCATGAAAATCGATTTGTCAGAAGCATCTACTAAGCGTGGTTTAATATGGCTAATTACAGCCATTGTAGGCACAGTATTCTTATTTATGGGTAAACCTATTGACCAATTATTATTGTTGGCTACAGGTGTTGCTGGTGGACTTGGTGTTATATTAAAGGACTAATATGCCTTACATTTTTGTCGCCATTATTGTTACAAGCTTTGCTTCTGGGTACGGTTTTGCTTATAAAGTATCCAAGGCAGAGATTAGAGAAATGTCAGAAAGCATAGCTGACATGAACCGAGAAGCAGAAGTAACGCTTGCCACATTGACTGAAGAAGCTGAAAAAGCCAACGTAAAGGCTATACAGCTTAATAAAGAATTGGAGGACGCAAATGAATCAGCTATCAAAGCTATTAATACTCAGCGTGATGATTTTAGTCATCAGCGCATGTACGACAACGGCAGGAAAAGTAGTCGTTGTACCACAACCAAAACTGGTGATTCCAACGCCATTGTTAGAGCCAATGAAGATCGACACGAACTTTCAGTGGAACTTACAGAATTTCTCAAAATGGAAGCCTATAGAGCCGATCAAATAGCATCGTATGCTATAATGTGTAAAAACTTCATTCAAGGATTGAACCGTGACAGATGATATTAATATCAGACTTGTAAAAGTGGAACAAAGATTAGATAGTTTATGCAGGGAATTAAACGATGAACGTGAAGAAACTCGCAGAAAATCAGACAGGATTTTTTTAGCACTTGATGAGCTTAAAAAAAATTCCGACTCAAATAGAGGTTTTTTTGGCGGCATAGTATTTGCCACTGGAGCTATATTTGCTGTGATTGCCTATATTTTTGGTAAAACATAATGTCAGCACTAGAGATATTGCTTAAGCTCATTAGAGATAGTGAGGGTTGTAAATTAACTGCATACCAATGCCCAGCAGGGGTGTGGACTGTCGGTTATGGATATACTGGTGCAGATATAAAGAAAGGTGTCTGTTGGACACAAGAAAAAGCCGATGAATGTTTGTTGGTAACAGCGATGAAAGTACTTGATGAGGCATTATCCACTAGTCCGGTATTAAAAACATCAACAGTACAACGCCAAGCGGCAATTGCCGATTTTATTTATAATCTGGGGATTGGAAATTACAAAGCATCAACCTTGAAGAAATATGTTGATAAAGAAAATTGGGCATCTGCTTACACAGAAATAAAAAAATGGAATAAAGCTGGCGGAAAAGTTTTAAAAGGTTTAATTATTCGTAGAGAAAAAGAAGCGTCCTTGCTTCTTTCTTAATTAACAATGGTTAAGCAATACGCCATATAGCACTAAAGTTATTACCAATATTCCGGTCAACAATACTAAACATGACCAGTAATTATTTACTTTTTTTTGTAGCAGTTCGCAATCATAAAATTTCATCTCATATCCCCATTTATTTGTTCTAAAATTTCTGCTTGTTCATCCATCAAATCATTTATTTCATCTTCAATTTCTTCAAGACGCTCTACCATTTTAATGTCTTTTTGTAGCTTGTAATAACCTTTATCATGCAAACAAGCTTCATAACTACCGTCAGATGATGATAACCATTGCGTACATTGAGATTTTATTTCTTCAAGCTTTTTTTTCATTATTTCAAGATTAATTATCATCATCTACTCCAATGCCGTGACACTTCTCTGCATATAAAGCACCATCTTTAAAACCTTCTCTGTAATCTTCACTACCGCAGACATCCATAATTTCCAATCCCAAAGGCTCACGTTTTGGTGGTGTTGTGTAGAGTGGAATGACCACATCATATTTGTAACTTCGTTCCGTCGGCTTAATCCTAGAAAACATATAATTCCCGTTTGTTCCATCTATTACTTTCCAAGCCACAGGCTCTTGCACTACCATATTCCCGACATCAGCAATATGCTCAGGTTGGGCGAGGAGTTCTTTAATATCAATTTTTAGTTCTGGACACACTAGATTATGATATTGCATCTCATCTAAGCAGCTTTCCAACAACTCTCTTTCTTTACTCATCATCTACTCCAGTTATGCCATGTGCTTTTTCGATTGCATCTTTATAAATCTTGTCAAAGATAGGCAAATATACTAACATTTTTGTTTCTTTAACTTCTCTAACAATCTTTTTTGGTATATTCATCCAAACATTGTTTCTTAAAATTGAATAACTCGTAGCTCTTTCGATAGCTTTATCAAACCATACCCAGTTGTCATAATAACTATGGTCAGTTACAAATGGTCTTGATGACTTCTTATGTTTCCTTACAACCTCAACACCTCCTAAATTGGGTTCATATAAATTATAATTATCATTATCTCCATCATAAGGATAAAACTCTATTTCACTCATTCCCCACCTCCAATGCCGTGTGCTTTTTCTACTCTTCTTATCCATCTAATGACGTATCTGACTTGATGATCGTCCATATTTTCAACAATCCCTTCTTTATCAAGAGCATATATAACATCTTCTGTTAAGGGTTTGGGTGGTGCGATTTCACTAATACCTTTTCTAAAGCCTTTTCCGTACCATTCAATCTTTATTTCTGAATTGAGAGGCTCTTGCTCAGGTTGGGCGAGGAGTTCTTCGGCTTCTCCCAACATGTTATTTAGGTCATCAAAACTCAAAGGCTCAGGTTGGGCGAGTAGTTCTTTGGTTTCTTTCATTAGCTTCATGTATTCTTCGGGCAGTAAATCACCGTTATACCATCTTCCGAGTAGGTCTCTTTCTTTACTCATTTTAATATGTCCTTTATAAATGTATCTACTTGTTCTTTTGAACTTATTACCTTATAGTTTCTAGTGTATAACAATAAAATCTTTTCAAAGTGCTCTTGTATCTTAGAACGTATACCAGTTGTGGATTTTAATTCTACAAACCAAACTTGGTTGTTTAGAAAAACTATCCTATCTGGCACACCTTTCATGTTTGGGCTTACCCATTTAGGGCAAATTCCGCCAACCTTTTTTATTTCATCAAATAAATATTTCTCTATCTTAGATTCTATCATAATATCATCCAAATAGTTACGAGGATTTGATCTGAGAAGAGATAATATAAAATCTATAGATTGATATAGATAAAAAATTATCTCTCCTTAAATCGAATATTTTATTCGTAAGAATTACATAAATGCTTTACATAGCAGTACTTGCAATACTCATGAGGAGTTGGATTGTATGTAGTATCATTGTGCATAGTATGTACACGTTGCTCCCAATTAGCAATATCTTTTGCTAAGTCTTCTCTATAAAATTTATAGTCTGTAACTTGGCCACTATTTAAGTACCAAAATTCTACGTCTATTTCGTTTATATCAGGGTTTAACATCATATGCACATTGGCATATAATTTACCTTGATTTATATGCTCATCATATGCTTTACCGGTTTTGAAATCAACTATATAGTTATCTACTCTAGCATCTAGTTTCAATCTTAACCAAGCATCTTTAGCATCCCAACCATTTGGTATTAATTGCCAATCTTTTGTCAATACAAATGCTTCTTCTGGTGCAGCACCTAGTTCTAATAGTTTAGCAAACTCTTTTCTAAACTTACCAAGAACTGGTGGTAATATTTCATGCTTACCAAGTAGATAGTCTTCTGCTAGTAAATGTGCAGCAGTACCTTTTGCCATATGGTAAGATGGTGGCTCTGGCAATTTAATAACCTTTCTGTACATATGTGCATGCGCACACTTCTCATAACCAGATAGTTGAGAATATGACCAAGTCTTGGATTTACTCATCTTCGTATGCCTCCATCTTACCTAGGTTAATACCTGTAGCACCATCTGAGCATAATGGAACATCCCAACCTGGTACGTCATCCATAGCCCATTTAAGTATTTTCATTTCTGAGTCTTTATATTGTGGATGTACTTCAACAACTATTTCATCATGAACAGTCATTAATAAATCACCTTTGCGATCAGGATGGTAATAATATCTTATCATTGCTTCTTTAGTCATATCTGCAGAAGAACCTTGAATAAGTATATTACCGAGTTTGTAATAGAACTCTCTAAATCTGCCAGTTTTTGGGTCATGTGATGATGGTTCTACTGAATATGATCTGCCTCCCCAAGTACGAATTTTTTTACCAGATCGTGCTAGATTTTCTATGTCCTTCATTAGACCTTTAAACTCTGGTATGGCTTCATCATATGCTGAAAAGAACATTCTAGCTTGTTCCATTGATATACCAAGTCTTTGTGATAGTACACTAGGACCGCCACCATATAATTTTAAAAAGTTAATTGTCTTAACTGGTACTCGCGATAAGTGCATACCTGTTTTTTCTTGTATAAGTTTATCAACAAAATCATGTACATCCATTTTAGGATTGTCTTGATAAGCTTTAAGAATAGAACCCTCAGCGTAATGAGCGGCTACTCTTAGTTCTTGGCCAGAAAAATCTCGTTTTATTAATATCTTATCGGTACTTGGCAATATCATAGTTCTTATAGCAGGTAAACCTTGTATAGCTTCACCTTCTAAGCCATAGTGCTTAAAATTTATATTGGCAACTACATCTTTTGGTAACTGTTGAATATTGCTAGAAAATCTACCTGTTCTTGTGCCAAAGTCATCCTCTGATCTAGTTTGGTTATAGTATGGATAATATTTACCATTGTATAGTCTAGCTGATTCTGAAAATGGTTTTAAATATGTACCAATAAATTTCTGTAGTTTACCACGCATGGCCAGTACTTCTACTAACTCTTTATCAGCTATTATATCATTTATAAAGTCTTTACCATAGCGCGGATTACCTTTGGCAGTGTATTGTATTTTTGACTCGTCAATCAATCCTTTATTGCGTAATACATTAAACATAGCTTTTGAGCCAGGTTTTTCTCCATTACCATATGCTGTTAATTGTAAATCTAATAAATCAAATTTGGTTTGTAATGCAGATAATAACTTATGTATATTAGGTTCTATTGTTAAACCTCGCATTTCTAAGTCTATCACAATTGGTAATACAGCCATTTCTCTATTGAATGCTTGTTCAATAGGTTCGCCGTTTATTACATGTGGTTCTAAGTATTTATATAGCGCATATGTCATGTCTACGTCTGAACATGCATAAGGACCAACTAAGTCTGCTGGTGCTTTACATATATCACGACCAGGCTTGTGTCCATTCTTTATCAACCAATTATTTAGTCTAGACTGATCGTCTGGTGGCATATTACAATATTTCTCTGCCAATGGTTTTAAACTTAATGATGCTTCACGGGCGTCAATTAAATAGGCCATTATCATTGTATCTACAATTCTTGATGGTTCTGGTACTGGTAGATTGAACCACTCTAGTGCTACTCTTAAGTCAAACTTAGAGTTATGGCACATAATCTTTTCATCAGATAGCCATACTTCATTTAATATATTTTGTGCATCTAATTTACAATACTCATTAGTATCAGGATGGTTCCATGATATGTATATTGACTTCTTGTCATCTTGTTTTAATGCAAAGCCACATGGCTCTGGTGACTTGTTACTACCATTAACTATTCCTGCTGTTTCAAAATCTAATGTATACATAATTTCTCCTAGGCATAAAAAAGGGCCATAACCTTTACGATTATGACCCATTTATTATTGTGCATCCAAAATGGTATGGATGACTAACTATTGTTAAGTGTTACGACATTTTGCTTTTCTTTGTTGTAGATTCTTCTACTGGTAAATAACCTGTTACGTCATAAGGTACAGATACAGCACTAGCAAACTCTGGTAGCATTGGTGCAATAGAGTTAATATATTGACCATCTAATACACCATTAAATGTTGGCACTATCTGTGGCCATGTACTGTCATCATCAAATGATAATGTAGTAATAACTGCCCATATAGGTAGTTTCTTAACAGTTGCCAATCCTTTAGCATATCTAGCATAAGCCTTTAATGATGTTGGTGCTAAATTAATGATAGCTAAATTGTCTAAATCTGGCACACCATTAGTTGTTGCAGCAATCAATAGGCGTCTACCATTTCTACAAGCTTTACCTTTACCATTCTGTGATGAACCAAATTCGTTCATAGGGCATACACTACAACTTATTGCCTGTGGTGTTGGTGATGTATTACTTGGTGCTAGGTCACTATTAGATGTATTTATTGCAAAACATGCAGGAGGTGATATTACGTCTGGGTCATAAGGACGGTCATAGTATGCATGGTCAAATACATCAGCCAATATAACTACATTTAGAATATTACCAAGTTTCTCTTCACCAAGAGTAAACTTCTTACCTTTGACAGATAAGAATGGTATTGATGAAGTTTCTTCCTCACCTTGAGTCTGTGCTGCTTGAGCGATAAGTGCCATAGTTTCGGCATCTAAGCCAGTTATATCACTAGTTTTTATTATTTCATTTTCCATTTTAGTTCTCTATTCTATTGATTAGTGGTGCTCATTTACGGTAGAGCACCATGACCGTCATTCTATTTTATTATGCAGCTATATCTTCAACTTTAGCTACTTTTGTATAAGTAACATTGTCATAAACTGCAGTGTCATTCTTGTTAAATTGTGATGATATTGAGCGCCAAGCTAAATCTTCAGCTTTACGTTCTTTATCGCCTACCATAACTAATTCAGCACCAAAACCTTGTGCACGTACAGCTTTTGATCTTGTACTATACACTACACCATTAACTTCTACAGAATAAGCTTCTATATTTTGTGTTCTAGTTGTACCTTTACGACCAAAAGATGCCAATGTTGCTTTAGCAGCATCAACGATGGCCTCTGGTAAATCTAAACCACGTAAAGTAGTATAAGTAATGATAGCATTCATTAGCTCTTCGCTAATACGTTCATCTTCAACCAATGTGTCCAATGAATCAGTTTCTAGTGCTTCAGCTAATGCTTTACGTTCATTGAACTTAGGTTCTTTAGGAGCCTTAGGTTCTTTTGGTTTCTTAGCAGCCTTAACTTTAGCAGGTTTATAATTAACCAAGTTTTGACGTGCATTAATTGTTGCGCCAGCATCATCACCTAGTGCATTTTGTAATGCAATATAAACAGTAATCAATGTGGCTAATTTCTCAGTTGTACCTTCGTCATCTTTCAATACTGAAAGGTTACCAATAACATCATCTGATTCCAATGCTGCAATCAATAAATGTTGTTCTTCAGTTAGAGCCACTTCTTCTACAATTACTTCTTCATTTGATTCAAATTTGTTTTTAGCCATGATGGCCTCCTAATGTTTAAGTTAAACTTCTTATAATGAGATTTCATTATATATCATAAAGACTGTAATAGAAACTTTTATTTTCGATATTTTTAATCTTTTTTATTCACCGAAAATGTCAAATAAAGCATCATATATGTCCTCTGGTTCAGTATTAGATATATCCAATACTATCAAGTCAGGATTAGTTTCTTTGTCTTCGTCATCACCTGGTTCTTTATTGTCATCTACTTCAGTTATTAGGACCATATCTTTACTCCTATTTCATGTATCATTATACCAAGTATTATACCTGATATAAAAATAAAATAAGATGCATATTGCCATAAGTATACTCTTCGCTCAAGAGTACGTACTTTTTCTTTAAACTCAGTTATTATTTTGTTAAACTGATTGCTTTGTATCTCGTTCATATAATTACCAGGGTGTGTTTATTGCAGGAGGCGGCATTAGTACCGTGTCGGGGTATAACATACGTTCTTGGTTTATCAATGTTCTTTGCCATTGTAGTTGGCTTTGTTCTTGGTTGTACTCATTTACCAACTCTTGTCGATGTTGATATTCATCCATATTATGTTGATGTCTTAGTTCTTCTCGTAGCCATCTGGTATCTTCATCAGCACGTAGTTCATGCTGATTTGGCGCTATTGCTATCAATATAGCTATTATAATTAATTTCGTTCTTTGGTGTGATACTGATTTACCCATTACATCCACCTCTTTTCAGCACATATTTGTCTTAAGATATAATACAACGTACCATTAGCAAGTTCTTCTAACTTATATATGTCATACTCAGTCAGGTCTCTTGCCATATCACCAATTCTTTCAGCTTGTATGTCGGACATGTCATCGCCTAAGAATTCTATTAACACTATTATCTTTTCTAGTGTAGACATCTTTCACCTCCACCCATTAATTCTAATAAGTCTTCACTTATTATTTCGGTGTGCATAATCTCACCATTTCTTGATATGAACTCTAGCACATCAAATTGTTTTGCCATAGTTGGTATGTCTCGTATACTACAATATGGTCCACCAAGTATTTTAAAATCTAAACCTTCAAGCCAATCTTTTAAATTGGTCTCTCTACCATATGCACCATATAGTTTTAACCCGTTCACCTCTAATGTTATAACTTCTTTTTTCATTTAATTGCTCCGATTGATTAGAATCAGCACCAAATTATCGGTGCTGATTCATTATAAATCATTATTACTTATATGTAAACTTTTATTTTTTCTTTTTATCACCAAAGATACGTTCCCAATTCTCGTTATACTTATCTTGATCTGTTGGACGTCTATTGCTACCTTTACTCATATTAACTCCTAGAACTTATGTCGCTTCATAAAAATTTCTTCAACTCTCTCAACCTCTCTACACATATCTGCTGGTGTAGAGTTCTCGAACTCTGAGTCTTTCTTAACGTACCAGTTACGTGATTTAGGTGTACAAATGGTGCCATTGATCTTACGTTTTATACGTCTGCCCGACTCATTATTGTCCCATCTGGCCCAACCATTGTCTTGTAGCCAAATTATTATCTTGGTGGTACCATATCTATCACCGTCTGCACCAAGCACTGTTCTGACCAATTCTGGTAGTGCTATCAAGTATGGTTCTAATAACTCTTCTATCTTTATCTCATTATCACTTTGAGTCACGTTCAATAATTCCTCGAAGTGTCTGGTACGGTATGGTCGTATACCTGGCTTAAATTCTGATAAGTCATACCTTAGTAAATAATCAAATAAGTATGATGCACCATCTTTATCTAACCAATTGTCAAAGTAATCTGTTTGTTGTTGCTCTGTCATAACACTTGGTGATCGTAGTACGAATGCTCTACGTTCATCTTTGGTAAACTTCATAGCATCTATGTTATTGGTAATTACCAATACATTACATAGATTGTGCTGCATCACCTTGCCTTTACATTTTATGTTCAGCATCTGCATTGAACTAGACTCCGCAGCTGTTATGCGCTTATAGAAGTCTATCGCCTTACCTCTCAGTCCTGATGCCTCACTGATCTGTAGGAGCTTGGTCTGATATAATCCATCGT
>Ga0209668_10000782_pt1 | contig 13218 bp, 7 predicted proteins | sample FrelakmetPLP11PL_FD_187150 | JGI IMG/M metagenome (GOLD analysis project Ga0209668, IMG submission 187150) | Freshwater lake sediment microbial communities from the University of Notre Dame, USA, for methane emissions studies - PLP11 PL (SPAdes)... | ecosystem: Environmental > Aquatic >... | reverse complement strand
GATTTGCCGCAAACACTCCGATGGAATTTATAAAGCAAAATCCAGAGATTGTTACAGAGGGATTCTGGAAGGGAAGGCAGGCACTGACTGAAGGTATTGTTAAAGGTGTTACATCCGCATTGAGTGGAGTTACTGGTGCATTGACATCGAAGGCGCAAGAGGCAAAGGCAGCGGCAGATTCAAAATTAGAGCATGATCGAGCAATTGAGATTGCAAAAATTAAAGCCGCGCCAACTGAATCAGAAAAATCATATCAGCAATTGAGAAGTGATTTATTAACGCAGCAAATTGCGGCAGCAAAAGCAAAAAATGAAAATGCTGTTGAAGTAGATGAAAATGCGCCACTGGAACCCGGAGTAACTGATTTTAGTGAATTTTTAAAATTGCCAGATTTTAAAACAAAAGTGGAAGAAATCCCAGCAACAGTACCAGCAGCACCTGCTACTTCTACTGCTCCTTCTGCTCCTGCTCCTGCTACTCCAACAACTGCACCTGCTTCGCCTGCTTCTACTCCTGCTGGCGTTTCGCAAAAATCTATTTTTGGACAAAGCGTAAATCCTAATTTTGTTTCTGTTCGTGATGCTATTAAAAATCGCAGTGTTGCAGCAACACCTACTGAACCTAATTTATTTTCTGACATTAGCGCAATTACTCCTGTGCCAGTGCAAGAAAGCGCAGGATATAGTTTGGAAGGGTTGCAACCACCTCGACAACAAGGTACACTTCCAGAGACTGTAGGACAAATCACGCTTTCTGGTAAAACAAGTCAACTTGTGCCAGTGTCTGGAGCAGAAGAAAAGCCTCTTGCTGGAACTCCTCCAGTTGAACCTGCGCTTCCACAGGCAGAACCTGCGCTTGCAGCAACTCCTGAACCTACACAACCAACTCAATTAAGCGAAGCTGAATACAAATTCCAAATTGAAAACCAGTTGACTGCAAGACCATATAAAAGCCCAGCGGAGGCTAATATGGCAAAGAAAATTCTTGAACAAAAACTTGGAGCAAAAGTAAAAATTGATGCTGTAAAAGGAGATAAGGGAAGCAAATTGTACTATGTAGAAGTTTCTGAAGAAGCACCTGCCGCCAAAACTGCTCCAGAAGGATATTTTATTGAATCAATAAGAGACGCTGATGGAAAAGAAACTTATGTATATAAGCCTAAAATTCCTGTAAAACAACAAATTGCAACATTTGATAATAATATTGACAAAGCAAGAGTTCTTAAAAAAACATTAGAAAAAATTGAAAAAATAGCACCTTCTTATTTTGGTATTACTGGTGGTGCTGGCGGCATTTCAGGTCTTATGAAATATAATCCTATTGCAAATGACGCAAGGACAACCAGAGCATTGCTTGATACAGTAAAAGGAATTGTTGGATTTGATGAATTGGTTGCATTAAAAGCGCAAGGAGGGTCTCTTGGTGCATTATCGGATTCTGAATTAAAAATGCTTACATCACTTAAAGGATCGATTGATCCAGACATGGATGAAGCTACATTTTTAGAAAACATAAAATCCATGAGAGAGTCTACAGATAGACTTATTTCTGGTCTTGAAACAGATAAAAAAGAAGTAATGAAAGTTGAAAGTCCAACTAAATTTCAGCCGATTCAATCTGAAAAACCTAAATATGAAAAAGGCGTTAGTTCTTTTGTAAAAGATGGATATACATATGTTTGGGATGGCACTGAATTTAAATTAAGCAAATAAAATGGCTGAACCGCAACAATCGTTTAAAGAACCACCTGAAGGAGTTAAAGTTATCGGGTTGGAACCTGAACCTCCAAAGTCATTTAAAGAAATTCCAGAAGGTGCTGTATTAGAACCTCCCAAGTCATTTAAAGAAATTCCAGAAGGCATTAAATTAGAAGACGATTTAAGCATCGACGAAATCAAAAAGATGCAGTCTGAAGGTGTTAAGTTGTCTGAAAAACTCCAACGGAAACTTTTCAAGGCAGATGACGAGCGTACTTTCATGGACAAAGTATCTGGCGCAGCAGGAGCATTTATTCCAGCAGCAGCAGATATCATTGGTCAAACTGCATCAGGCGCAGTTGAGTTAGCAAACAAAGCAGTTGTTCAGCCTGCTGCTTTTGCACTTTCTGGAGGCTATGGTCGTTTAGATTCAGAAGAGGCAAAGAAGGTATTTAAAGAACGCGAAGAGGCAATTAGGTCTCTTGGAGTTGGTGCAGCAAAAGATATTGAAGAAACAGTAAATGCTGCTGTTAGATTTGGAATGTTTGGCAGTGCTACTACTGACAAATTGTTTGGAAAAAGTGAAGAGGAACGCTTCCGCGCATGGCAAAACAGGCAAACCATGCGTCAGTTGGAAGCTCAAGAAGCAGAACAAAATCCAGACCGAGTTGCCGCACTTCTTTCTCAAAATCCGCTGATTCAGGGATATGTTGAGTACGAGGCAAAGAAGATGGGATTGTCTCCTGAAGAAGTCGAAAAAGTAAAACAAGACTATATCCAGACCATGCTTGATCAGGGTCTTACTAAAGACCAGATCAACCAGAATATTTCTGCGCTGGGAGAGTTTGTTTCACCTGTGGCTATTCCCGGCGGGGGCAGGTTGAGCGGAGCAGTTTTAAAACCTCTCTCCAAAGTAACCGCTCCAGTAATGAACAAGGCAGGAGACCTTGTAATGCAAGGCACTTCAAAACTTGCCGCAGGAACTGAATACGCCGCAAACAAAGTCCTTCAGGGAACTGAACTTCTTCAGACTGGCGCAAGAAAAATTGGCGAGTACGCAATAAATGATCCAGACACTTGGATCAAAGGTACTGTAAACACTGCAATCCTGCCTGTTGTTAGCGTTGCAAAACCTGTTTCTTCAACTGCAAGAGTGATCAAGGACATCACAAAGCAGGCTGATATTGGCGGAATGGCAGGAAGACGGGGAATGGTTGAGCGAGCAGGGCAAGCAATAGATTCCAGTGACCTGACAAAAAGACTTTTTGGAACGCAAGGTAAAGGTGGAGTTGCGCGAGCAAAGTTAGCCGACTGGACGATTCGTCAATCAAACGCGCTGATTCAACCGGGCATTAATGCTGCCGCGATGAATGTCGTAATGGGTCTGCCAGACATCGAGACGGCAGAAGACCTCGGATTCAGTGCTGGAACAGGATTTGGCATTGGCAGTCTGGCGGGAACGAGATCGTACGAGCGAATCGGTGGACTGATTGATCCTCGTACGACGATGGCAGAAAAGATTAGCAATCTTGTTACTCCAGACCCTGCTTCGTATCGACGGGATGAAGATGCCGACATAAAACGCTTCATGGCGCAGGCATCTCCAGAAATTCAGCAAAACATTGCTGATCTATCCAACATCGAGAACCGCAAAGCAGCAATTGAAACCAGCATTGCAAACCTCGAAAAAGAACGGGACGCTCAAATCGACCCAGATGATGCTGCATTCAAACAAAAGCAGATTGACGGGTTCCTCAAGCAAAAGGAAGCACTCTCCAAAGCAACTCCAGAGACGCAGGCAGAGGCGACTCGCCAGACCGCACTCGCATTTATTGATGCATATGATCTCGCCCAGTCCACGGGAGGAGTTGCAGGATTGCGCGGAGTAAAAATTGCAGTTCTTGATCCAGCAAACGCCGATCAATTCTTTCGTGACCTTTATGGTGACTCATTGAAACAAGCAGAGACCACTATCAATCTCCTCACTGGCATTCCATCGCTCACCGAGACTGATAGCCAAAAGCTCACCGAGGCACGGCAACTTTTGCAGAAGTTCCAGAACGATGTTGAAGGCGCAAAATCTGCGCGTGGATTCGCATTGCAGGAAGATAATACTGACCCAAATTCAGAAGGGTTCGTTCCTCCGCATTTGCGTCGAATCAACCAGCAGGGAGCAACTGCTGTCATCAATGCAGACCTGATCAAGCACATGACATCGCAGGGTCTGAATCTGCGACACACGCTCCAACATGAAGTGCAACACGCAGTGCAGCAGTTCGCAGAAGTGAACAAGATGCTTGCTCCGTTGCGTGGTCAATTGTTCGATCAGAAGATCAAGAATGACGATGGTAGCGTCGAGGTTTACCAGCAGGGAATTTACTCTGACGAGGACTTGGACAGGTACGCTACGCAGTACGCAAAAATGATGTCTCCAAGCGACAACGGGGCGAGTTTCTACGCTCAATTTGGCGGGGAAGTCGATAAGATGCGAGCGTACATCAAAGACGAAATTCTTGCAGAGACTGCTGCCGCCACTGGCGAGTATGCAGGCGGCACACGCGCATCGCTTGATGATGTTGGGCGCAATGTCATGGACTGGTTTGAGGTCAAGACCAAAAGTGGCAGACTGAAGCAACTGAAAGAGACCCTTCGCAAGAACGGAATCCTTTTTGACAATGTCGGTGGATACTCTGCTGTTCTTGGAGCGCAGATGTCACCAGAGACGCTTGCAATGGTGCGGCAGTACCAGAGAGGATTGAAAGATTTCGACGGCACGATGACTGTTCAGCAGTCACGCGAATCTGATGAACCTGACATTCCGTTGACCAAAGTTCTCGGCAGTGTTGCTCTTCAAAATAAATATCGACACGCAGACTTTTTCGAGAAGGAGCAAATCATCAAGGCGACTGCACCTGATGGCAGTGTCACTGAAATCGTTGTTCCTGCTGGCGCGAAAATCGATCCATTCATCGATGTATACAGGACGCAAAATGGGCAGTTGGTCGATGCCAACGGGAATGTCGTCACGCTCGGCCCAGAGATCACTTTTGGATCGATGCCAGACGGCACGACATTTGAGACCGACACGCGAATCGCTCGCAAATCAAACGGGTCGCCAATCATCTTGACAAATCGCGAGATGAAAGCTCGCGCAAGGAAGCGAACGGAGATCATCCAGAATGCAATTGACTCCGCGAAGGATGATGGTTCTGGAGTACGCCTCTCCGACACTGGGAATGGCAACTATCGAGGTGTCATGTCTCCCGCGCAAATCGAGGCATTCATGGCACTCCCAAACGAAGTGGTTTCGCCAAATCTCAAGCGCATGACAAAGTTTTTCAACGAACTCATGGCGCGAAAAGATGGAACTCGCGTAGTGATGGAGTATCAGGCGGCATTGCTCAACGGAAAGTACAAGGCACTCTCGCCAAAAATTCGCGACGAAGTGCCAATCGGATTTCAGTTGACAAAGGATGGGAACTTCCTTGTCACCACAATTTCAGTCAGTCGTCTGTATGACAAAATGCAGGCATGGGCAGATAAGAAACCTTCCAATTTGACATTGTGGAATGGTGATACTGACGCTTTTTGGGAATCAACAATGAAGTACCTGAATAACCATGCAAATGGTGAAAAGGGTGAGACGGGACTTCATCCAGACTCCTACATTGCAGGCAAAATGAAAAATCGCATTAACGATCTTTTCAACGCTTACAATGCCGAAACGAAGGAATCTAATCCTGAACGAAGCACACTTCCACGGGCGCGGGGAAAGGATAATCTCGATACAGTGATTCGTGGTCGCAGACTTGACCGCATCAATAACTTTTCGGAGTCACCATCACTGAAAATTCCGATCAATTACGGGTATCTAACGACAAACTATATGCCTGCTGTTAATCCTTCGGCAGCACCGATGACTGCCGAGGAGGTTCAGAACCGCTTCGATGGTTCAGTCACTGCAACACGGGTTCGTCAGGCAATGGCAACTGGCGAGATTGACGCACTCGAAAGCGAGTTGCGGCAGATGGACGATTTGCTCCCAACCGAGTCATTGCAGTTGGTGCAGGGACAAGACCAGATGCCGAGGATTCAGATCGTGTCGATGTTTGACCCGAATAATACGCCTTCGCTTGAGCCAGAGGAAATCGTTTCCGACATCGATGCCGAGACCGAGGCAGAATTGGCTATCCTTGACGCGCAGGACGGCACTGTGCCGCCGCAAGACATCGCCAAGGTACTTTCAGCCAAACTCGATCAACTTTATGCTGACGGGGGTCGCAGTCCGATCATTCCAGCACTCGAAACCGAACTTGAAAAAATATACCAACAGTTGGAGTCGCAGGCGCAGGAGCAGGCGGCAGCAACCGAGGATATCGTAGAAGCACCAGAGGTCACCGAGGTGGATATAATGAATTCGCCAACAGACCTGATCGCGCAGGCAGTCGATAACTACAATTCTGGCAAGGTCGATAACGCAACCCAGACGCTTCCAGAGTACATCCGTAGCGTTGTGAACGAAGCAGGCGCATTGCAAATCTCGCCAGATATCACTGACGAGCAAATCGTGGCGGCAGCAGACGATGTGATGCAATATCGCGAATCGCTCAAAAACCGCATCCGTTCTGGAACTCGATTTGAAAACGCAGTTGTTGCGCCTGCTGGTTTGCAATACCTGCCTGCATTCCATGCATCAAGAGCAGACTTTGATAAATTTAATTTAGACTTTATTAATTCTGGGAATAAAGAACAAGTGTATGGATGGGGTCTTTACTTTGCAGAGAATAAAAAAGAAATAGATAAATTTGTCCCTCTTCAATATCAATATAAAGTTGATCTTGATATAGATGAAGATAAAATTCTTGATTGGAATAGCAATATAGATTCAAGACTTCAAGATAAGGTAGAAGATTTGAAAAAAAATATTGAAATAGAAACTGCTTTCCCAGTTAGAATTGATACAGTTGGAGATTATTATAATGTATTAAGTGAATATCTTGGTAATCCTAAAGAAGTTTCCATGCAATTAAAAGCAATGGGATTTGATGGCATTAAATATACCGATAGGATAACTCAAGGTAAACAAAAACAAATTGGACTTACTGCTGAACAAATAACAAGCATTCCAAAAACATTTAATTATGTTATCTTTGACGATTCAAAGATCAAGATTCTTGATAAGGGTGATAAATCGTTAGGCCCGATCACGCAATTCATGCCAGCAGGCGAGATCGAAGCACCATCTGGCGAGCGCGGATTCAAGAGCAAACTCCAAACGGAAATCCAACGCAAATTCCAAGGTGCAACAGCAACTCCAGAGCAGTTGAAGGCAGTCATTACGAACCCGCAGAATGTGAAGCAGGAAGAGGTCAAGTGGTCAGGCGTACTTGATGCCATTGACCGCATCGCAGGCGAGAATAACGGCAAGGTTCATGTGGCTGAACTGATGGACTATCTTCGCAACGAAGGTCAGGTTAAGTTTGAAGAAGTCACTCTTGGCAAAGATAGATCGGTTGAAGATATTGCTGACACATATAGAATTAAAATTGAAGATCAGTATGGTGAGGCAGCATTTTACGACGAGTTTGATGAACCGCTTGAATTTGATGAACTGCCATTCGCATTACAAAATGCTATAGATAAAGCATCGAAATTACCTGCTCCAAAATACGCTAAATACCAACTCTCTGGTGGTGAAAACTATCGTGAGGTTGTTATGGCAATGCCGCTTAAAACAGAATTACCAAGTGAATTTAGCGTTGTAGAAAAACCAAATAATCCTGAAAAATCAAGGTGGGTGATATTAGGCCCGGGTCAAATGGAAGAAAATCGTTATTCGTCAGGCCCAACTCGCGAATATGCAATCCAGAATTTTAATAGATTGCATAATAAGGATTTTTATACATCATCCCACTTCCCCAATGTTCCAAACTATGTAGCGCATATGCGCTTGAACGAACGCACAGATGCTGAAGGAAATGATGGATTGTTCATTGAGGAGTTGCAGTCTGATCGGCATCAAGCGGCGAGGGAAAAAGGATATTTGGAAGATAAATCTTTTGAAGATTTAACAAACGAGCAACAGGCTCGTATGGAGTATCTGAATAATGAAGCACCAACTCCTCTCACCCCTGATTTATTAGCAGAACTTAATTCCTTGAGGAATCAAGCGAGACAAGCAAGAAATACAACTTTAAGAAAAGGCATTCCAGACGCACCATTCCGCAAAGACTGGTCATTACAACTCTTCAAACGCGCATTGCGTGATGCAGTAGAGTCTGGAAAAGATTGGATTGGTTGGACTACTGGAGATACGCAGGCTGAACGCTATGATTTGAGTAAGCAGATCGGCAAGGTTGTATGGAATGAAGATACAAAAATGCTAACTGCTTATGATCCAAGTCAGAAAAGAACAGTTATTCAAGAGTCCAACATAACATCTGACAAACTTGCGGATTATGTCGGAAAAGAAGTTGCTCAAAAACTTGTTGAACAATCTCCAGATGAAGACATGGACAGGCAAATATCTGGTCTTGACCTCAAAGTCGGCGGCGAAGGCATGAAAGGATTCTACGATCAAATCCTGCCTAAAGAAATTGGCAAGTATGTAAGCAAGATGGGTGGCAAGGTTGAGGAGTCTAATATTCAAGAGGGTAAAAAATACGAATTTGAATTATTTAACCCTGAAGGAGAACCAAAAGGCGTGTTTGTTCTCCGAGATAGAATGACTGGTAAATTTTTGGCAGATAGTGAAAAAGAAACTTTTGCATCTCGCGCAGAAGATGGAGAGTTAATGTCAAAAAAATCAGCAGAATCAATGGTTGAAGCATTTGCCAAAGACACTGATACCCCAATCTGGAGAGTAAACATCACGCCAGAGATGGCAAAAGTTGTTCGCGCAGGACAGTTGCAGTTCATGCCAGCAGGCGAAGGCTTGCCATTGAGCGAAACAACCGCTCCAGAATGGCAACAGCAGGTTGAAAAACCGCTGGGCATGGTTGCACTGCCGAATGCACAAAACATATCACCTGAACAAAGTAAATTTATTGCTGAAAAATCATTAAGAAAAATTGATTCTCTTGGTGATAAAAATGCAACTCAAGTTAATGCGGATAACATGAAATATCCTGTTAATCCAATTCCAGATTCAGTTGCACTTTCGGGACGATGGGGATTGGTAAATGCAAAAATCACTGGAATGCCAAAAACATTCAAGGAAGTTGGAGATATTATTGATCGTCAAATTAATAGATTAATAAGACTTGTAAACGCAAATCCTGAATTTGCAAAAGAATCGGCAAGATTTTATCGAGACATGGCAGAGTCTGCCACGATGATTACTGATGCGGCATTCCCGCAGGCTAAAGGAAAAGACAAATTTTTGTTTGATGAACTTGTTCTTCGTTTCCTTGCATTAGGATCACCTCGTACAAGTGTTGCTGCAAATGCGTCGAAATCTGCTGGATCAGTTGCTGCTTTGATCGATGAATTTGAGGCAGGATATAAGATCGGATTTGGCGAACAATCGCATGGCGCAAAAACAACCTATAACGCATGGAAACAAGGGGGTCACTTTGATCTTTCTCTGCCCGGAGTTCAGGACAAAGTTCGTAGTTTCTATCTGAATTCATTGGCTGAATTGATTGAAATGGCAGAAGCGCAAAACGATACTGCAAGTGTTGAAGAATTGATGCTTCGCGCAGGCAAATCAATGCGTGTTATTGATCCAAATCATTCCGCGCAATTAACTGATGCTGAAAAACAAGAAATCCAAAGGTTGCTTGATGGTAAAGCAACTATCGATATGTGGGACATGGCGGCAAAAGGATGGGCATGGCCGGGATATATCATCTTCAAAAATCGTCGCAATGCTGTGAAGCAACCATTCCAATGGTCGCAAGATGACTTTGAAAAAATCGGAACATTCAAAGATAAAAATTGGAAACAAATATCTGAAGAATTGAAACTCCAATCACCCGCTGATTTGCGATATCAGCAAGCAAGAGCGTTGAAGGTTGATGGGAACCCAGACTGGACGAGCGAGACATGGAATGAACGCAAATTGAAACCATTCCCAGACTCAACAAAATTCAGTTACTACACCCAAGGAACGGAATCAGGGTTATCACCCGGAGGGGGTGGGCCACTTTATGATGCCCAGCAATCTATCGATGGATTGCTTGCCGACCGATTGAATGAATTGGGTCTTGCAACGCTATTTGGTAAATCAAAACTTAAAGCAAGAAATGCCCAAGAAATTTTGTGGGCATTGGAAAAACTGGATAATCCAATTGAGGCAAACAATGATCTGTCTCTATTCGGAAACACATTTGAACCATTCATAAAAGAGGTTCTAAAATTACGAACAGGGAAAGATGTTGATCCAAAAAGCAGGGCAGAGAATGTGCTTGCCGCAATGGAGCGAGCATATGCTGCAATGGCTCAACAATTGATTCCTATCGAGGTTGTATCTGGAGGCACATCCGAAGAGGCAAAGCGCATTCAGGATGCAATTCAAGCCTTACAAAATGCAGGAGACGCTGATGCCGCTACAACGCTCACTCTCCATGTCGCTGATGGTCTCGGAAACGCAATTAATGATCTCGCAATCAAGCATGGGATTAAAGCCACTATTGAAAATGTAGATGTTGGTGAAGGTGGATACACAGAAAACCAACAAGTAAATGTTGCTCCAAATATGCGAATCACTCTTCGCGGGAAACCAGAAGAAACATTTTTGGTTTTAGAGACGCTATCAAGGGCAATGGATCAAGATGGTGGAAATGTAATCCGCAAGCCAACGATGCGCGAATTGAATGATAGTCGAGTCAATAAAAATTTGATCTTGACTATCCCGACAACAGGATTGGATCAGGCGCAACGAAACAAAATGTTTCTTGATTTGTCGGCATTGAAAGATGCAAACGGAAATTCGTTCTTGACTGGATTTACCGAGGTTGATGGAGGAATTGCAATCGGTAATCAGTTTTATGATGGAGATTACAAAAAAGCGATTATCGACAACAAAACAAATATCGATGGAATATTGAAAAGTTATAATCAATCTCCAGTAGACATCGATCTTGATAATGCAATTATTCAAACTTTTTTTCGTGGTCAGGCATCAACAAAAATTGAGCCAGAGAAAATCATGGTTAAAAAGAAAGAGGTAGTTCGACCATCATTTGCAAGTGACCTGTATGACTACATCAAAAATCGTATGACAAACATTCCGCTTGCAGGATCAAGACCATCGTTTGCACAAAAAACTGATTTTGAAAAAAACTGGATTGACAAAGCAGACACTCTTTTCTCAAGGTTGAAATCTTATCCAATCGGGAATAAATCAGAAATAGAAAAAGCAAAACTTGAAGCACCAGATATTTCAACCAAAACCAAAATAACTGCGGCATTAGTTGCATTAAAATCGGAACTTGAAACAGCGTTATTGCGAGATCAAATTTCTGAAGATGTGGCAAACAAGTTAAAAGCCAAATATGGATTCAAAGAAGAAAAACCATCGAAGGAGGACGAGTAATGCAAACGATACATGAATTGAATGCAGATATAGCTGAAATAAAAAAAGCATTTGGAGCGGATAAACCTTCTCCAACGCGAGTGCGTGGGATTATGAAGCAACTGGGAGACAACTCTCTTCTTGCTATCGGTACAGTTGCGCCTCCTATTCGACAAGACGAAGAAGATGTGGTAGAAAAATAAAACTATGCCTACTCGAAAATGCGCTTCCCAAAATTGCTTTAATCGCAATGTATCTGCCGAGGTAAAATCAGGCAAACCCGTGAAGCAGGCAGTGGCAATTGCGTACAGTATCCAACGCAAAGCGAAGGCGAAAAAAGCCGCAGCATCTCGCAAAAAATAATTTCCGCAGGATAGAGAAAAGGTATCTCGTCAGGCCCATAACCTGAAGTTCAAGGTTCGACTCCTTGTCCTGCAACCACCCGCAGAGTGAGCATTCATGCGGGTCTGCGGACTGCTTGGGTTTTTGATCAAGCGTCAAGCAAAAATATTTTTATTATGACACAACGGATAAAAATAGTTCTTGCAAACCCAAGCAGGTTTGGTAATTTGTTCGCAGATCGGAGGCACAACGCCAACGGCAAACCAAAAAAAATACGACCATGAAAAACTTAATCCAACTACCTCGAAAATTCTACGATGATCATGCCGAGCGTGATCTTCCTACACCTGTTGCAGTGCGTAAAAATTCCAAATCCGTTTGGGTGGATGGAGCAGATGAAAACCTGCCTGAATTGATCGAGGATGCCTACTATTACGCAAACAAGGATATTCGCGATGGATTCGCTTCAGACTGCCGTCACTGGTGCTATGCCGCCGAGCGATTGCTTTCCGCTTATCACAAACAAATCTGGAAATAAAACTATGACACAACTTCTGCTTGCGAACCCAAGCAGGTTGGATAATCTCACTCACATGAACATCACCGAACTCATCAAGCAACTTGAAGAAAAAGCCGCACAGGGAAACTGGATTCCCGCCTGCGGAGGAACTGAAACTCCATTCCGCTCACGCAGTGGTAAAGTTCTCCTTTACTGCTGGCAGCAGTCCACAGGTCGCCATGCCTACCTCGACTGCGGAACTGACCTAATCCTCTCTGACGAGGAAGCGGCAGCAGCACTGGCACTCTAACCTTAACCAATCACTGACATGAATATCACCGAAATAACACTCGCCAAACTCGCCGCAAAAGCAGAGAAGGCAAAATACCCTCACTACCGCGACTCTCTGTTGGAGACCATCGATCTTGCTCGCAATGAGTTTTGGATAGTCGCTTATGCCTGCACAAATCAAGGCAGGATTGAATACTACATCGTAAAACCCGCCTCGCAGAAGAATGTGTCTGGCACTGCACTTGCACGATTCAAAACCCGTGCAAAAGCGCAGGCACTCTGTGACCAGCACAATAATCTATTTTTAGATATCGTACTTAAAAAATAATTCCATGAACACACTACAAAAACTCAAATCTCAACGCCCGTGGATCGAGACCATCGATGATGAACGCAGACTTGGGAACAGCATCATTGTGACACTCGCAAAAGGATGGTGCTTCGCAAACGAACGAGGGTGCGGAGTACAAGGGTTCGACACGATCTCCGAACTCAAATCTGGAACATCAAAATCAGCAGTCTATTTGAAATAATACCATGAACATCACAGCACCAACAATCCACCTAAACGGAACCTCTGCAAAAGACCTCTGGGAAGGCTACGAGGCGGCATACGATGCCGTGCGAGCAGCACAGGACGCATTTCGCCAAATCGAATTCAATGCGCGGGACTACTATGTCCAAGGCAACGAAGCATACGGAAAGGCGCGAGACCACCGCACCGAGCAATTCATCAAGCTCATCGATGTCGAGGATTATCTACTACAGCACCTTCTTTCCCTGCGTAATCAGGAGAAGTAACCCCAGACGCAACCTCAACCATCAATAAATCCATGAATAACCAAGATACCATCAGAGAACTGTTCACCGAG
>Ga0209668_10000781_pt1 | contig 13219 bp, 12 predicted proteins | sample FrelakmetPLP11PL_FD_187150 | JGI IMG/M metagenome (GOLD analysis project Ga0209668, IMG submission 187150) | Freshwater lake sediment microbial communities from the University of Notre Dame, USA, for methane emissions studies - PLP11 PL (SPAdes)... | ecosystem: Environmental > Aquatic >... | reverse complement strand
GTAATGATCAGACTGGCACGGCCGCAGATGTGGCTATCGTCCGGATGACTGTCCGCGAGCCTATCCTCATCAGCCCTTGGCTCCATTCGGCTGAGGACGCCGTTAGCTCCGTAAACTTCATTGGCGTGGAGACTTTTAACCTTATCTTCAGTTTGGGAGGGCGAGGCGTGGGCCCTACGGCAGGATTGCTTTCTTCGATTTGGAGTCACAATGCGGACAGCCCGTCCACAATCACTGGCGGAAACGTTAATGTTTTGGCAGCAAGGCTCCTAAGCACATACAAGACTCCTGACCCCACCCAGGTGTTGAATAGCGCAAGTGGGTTCATGTACTCCATGCACGAACCTCAGAATTGGCCTACGACCTACCAAACGCCGCTAAACCCGGGAGACACGACAGTCGTTGTACAAAATAATTTTCAAATTAGTTCCATACCGACCCTGGTTTACATAACCTGCGCAGAAAGCGATCAGTACTTCGATTTTTCGAAAACTGATACATTTCTGTCGATCGAGAATGTCAACATCACTTTCGCCAACCGCTCCGGCCTTTTGGCCACTATGACCCCTATCGATCTGTGGAACATGTCCAAGAAAAATGGATCCATCCAGACATGGCGCCAGTTCTCATACGATCAGGGTTCCGTGATCTGCGTGGACTTCGGTGATTCCTTGGCATTGGGCGCCAGCTTGGCACCGGGGACGTTGGGCAATTACTCTATGAACATGAAAGTGACGGTGCGCAACCAAACTAACCGCGTGCTGCCCGCAATCACGCTTTCCGTGACGACCATCCAGGAGGGTACATTGACCATTAGTTCCAATCAAGTCCTGCGCCAGATCGGTGTTATCACTCAGGCTGACGTCCTGGCGTCCAAGACTGGACCAATCGCTCCCTTTCACCAGAGTACTAATTTCTATGGAGGGAACTGGCTGTCGAAGCTCAAATCGTTCTTCGGTAAGCTGGCACCCATCCTACGAACTGGCTTGAACGTAGCGCAGCATGTCGCTCCTGTATTCGCGCCGGCATATGCACCGGGTCTTCAGGTTGCCTCGGATGCCCTGAAACTCACAGGCCATGGCCATGGTGGTGCCCTTGTGGGTGGGCGGAGGCGCCGAAAGACTAAGGGCGGCGAAATGCTGACCAAGGACGAGCTGTATGAGCTCATGGATTAATTTCAAAAAAACAAAAAAATAGTTAGCCTAATATAAACCGATGAATCTTCAACAACTCAACAGCGGCACACCCTCTGGAAAGCTCTGGTTAAATCCCGTCGTGAATCAATTGACAGCCAATAAGGTAATAACGGGAGTTTCCCCCACTTCTAGCACAATATTTGCTCTCTATAGAAATGTTCCTGTCAGTATTCCCCCGGCATTTATAACGGCTCCATGCAATCTTGTTGGTATTGATAATCCCGATATGGTTTTGTTGACCAATTCGTATACGGCCCCGCAAGATTGTTATTTGTCAGTGTCCTTGGGGCTGGTTGTGAGCTGGCAGACAACGGCAACCGCAATTGTGTGTCAACTTGATATCTATGTAAATGGGGCGCCTTCATACATTTCTACCAATTATCGCGATGGCAATTTGGGTGGCCTAGTAGGATCAGTTCCAATCCAAACCAGTGGAGTGCTAAAACTAAATGCTGGCGATGTTGTTAGCGTGTCTTTCAATTTTAACGGCGTCGGTGTTGGTTTCAGCTATGACAGAGTCGTTTACAGTGGCGCTATCCTTTGAGAGAGCAAAAAAAAATAATACGGTTCAAAAAAGTTTTCTCGAACCCAAGAACTTCTAGTTTTTTCCATTAGCGTTTAATTTGTGGCTGGGGGCTGTAGAGCCCTACAATACCGCTGATAAGGCTGAAATACACTTCACACCGCTCACCCCGATTTATTATAATCATTGTGATACACAGAGCAAGAACCGTGAAGGATATCCCCAGCTGCGCCATGTATTTCACGAAATGTGAGTCAGATTTTGAACAGCATCCGTCCCATTCTTCGTTGGGATCCCATTCCGTTCTGGTTCGAGCGCACGCGTTAGAACCGGGGCTTGAACTAGGGGCTAATTCGGGGACCCTATTTTGCTCCATTATAGAATTAGGGGGATTTTTTTGTCGAAAAAAAACAATGTGGTTCGGTTCAAGTACACGGACTTGAACAATCAATGAGGCTTAAACCGGCGCCGCGAGCCATTGGAGCGAGTAAATAAGATAGGAATTAAAAATATTATCGGATTCATTCCATATACTCTGGTAAACGCAATAAGACGGCTTCTGAGGTACGCAAAATAAGCCAGGCTTGTCCGGAACAGAATCTACAAAGGCAATGCCCTGTTTATCCAACCATCTTAGTAGGGCATCGAATGAGTCCAATGGGGTAGAGGCCAGCAGCAATTCAAATTTCTCAGATTGAGTGTATCGCAGTAAGATTTCTGACATTATACTATATGGCGCGATAAAAATTTATAGTTGAAATTAATACATTTTAGTCAAAGTGAAGTAGTTGGTCGTTATCGTGTTATTCGCGTTGGCAACAGCCCATTCAACCGTGAAATTTAGCGTATTTGAGACCAGCGGATTAAACGTATTGACGACTTGCTGAGCCGTATACCCAAACATGTTCGATGAACCGCTAACGCCATATGAAAACGTGAAATTCGTGATGAGTTGAGTCCCGCTGATATAAGTGAACTGGGTAGATATATTCCAAGCCGTTGTTGCCAGTGGCACATTCGAAAGCGTAATAAGCCCACTGGAAAAGAGCGTACCCGAATTGAGCAAACGGAACGTAATTTGTGTATTGTTGGCGTTATCGCGAAATATGCCGCCGCAACTAAGCTGGAAGGACATGCCCGGCTGGAAAAAGCCCGCAGGAACGGTAAGCGAGCCCACGCCCGAAGGGATCAATGAGGTTTGAACGGTAGTGTTTGCCACAGTGATTTGGCTTGTTGCCGAGTATAGTCCAACGATTTGAGGAGATTGCCAATCTGAGCCCCCCAAGCCATTCTTCGTGAGAACCTGACCATTCACGCCAGCCGTAGTGGGAAGCGTATAGAGGCCTCCAATAGAAATACCCGAAGTGGATAGCCGCAACCGTTCTGTTCCAGTGGGATCGTACCATACTTGGCCACCGGTATCAAGCACCACGCGATCAATTCGCCCACTGCCATTCGATAGCGCCGTAATGATATTTGAGCCAGTCATAATACAAGAAGAATTAGAGGCATTTCCATACAGCGCCAGGGAATTAGGTCGGCACTCTATTATACCATTATTCGCGAAGTAAGTTCCTAGTGTCCATGTATTGTCGTTATTCAGTTCGAGCAACGAGCCAGCCGGGCCGCTTTGTGCGTTTTTAGAGTATAGGGCGGTTTTGCCATCATCAACAAATAGTCGATTTACGGCGCCATAATCCTGGTTAATGTATAGCTGGTCGGGGGCGATTGCAACAGCCATATTTTTAGTGAGTGCGACATTTTGAGCGGCCAGATATGTCGAAGTGTCATCCGAGAGTAGGTCAGAGAGCGCAGCAAGCTGTAGGCGCGATGTACCACATTCCAGTTTGCTTTTTATGGCATTCTGGGTCAGCCGTGGCAGGGAGTTAATGGAGAGATCCCAAGCCCCCAGCCCTTGGGAAATTTGGGTCGTGGGCGTAATGATGTTGAGTGTTGCGCCCGAAGTGTCAATTAAACCAGGATTTCTGAGGAACGCGTTATTCATGTCAAGCTGGCTCCCAATGAGATCCAACCCACCGCCAGAAATGCCAATATCGTTGGCGGTTAGGCTCGAAGACAGATCGGCCGAGCGGATCTCGCTGGGAATGCCAGCAGGAATAGGAACCACGGGGATTATGCTATTACATTTAATATCGTAGGCAACGATGTCTAGCCACTTTTTCCCGGCAACTGTGCCACCGGTCAATGTCTGTAAATTCATCTTGGTCAAGTTAAAATAGCTCGATCTAACTTTCTTTGGTATACTATACTGGATAAACTTTCCCAGAAAGGAAAATACCCCCCCTCGTGAACCATGTACTATTCGATGCGCCGATATGATTTGATTGGGTTCGAAAAATCACATTTGCCAACTAAGAAATATAACGCCATTTTAGCAAACAGACGGACTGGCCGCGAAGTTCATGTACCATTTGGATCCCGTGGTTATCAGCATTTCGAGGATTCAACGGGGCTTAGCCTATTTGGGGCGTGGAATCACTACGACAAAGATCGCCGTAAAAGCTTTCTCAGCCGGCATATGGGGTTCTTGCGGCCTGGCTACTTCTCGCCCGCGTACTTTTCCATTAACTACCTTTGGTAGCCCGTTCACGCTGCGCTCCACTCGGGGATTTTGGGGCGGCAAAGGCCTTAATTTAAATCGCCAGTTGGAAAATACCATTAGTTATTTTAATCTGGAGAAACTTTCTCGGGCTTAATATATGACTACTAAATTCAACGCTACATTAGCCAAACTGGGGCGACTTCCAGTAGCTGAGAATCTCACGGCGGAGACTGTGGCCGCGGCATTTGAGAATGCTTACGGAGCAAATCTTTTGAGTGTAGCGAAAGCATTATTCGCAACCAAACGCCCCGATAATTACGTGCTGAAAATCTTACCGAAGCTTTACAAATTATTAGAGCTGCTATACCCCAATAACGCGACGTTAAGTGTCAAGTTATCTGAGATTCGGAAAGTCATCAAGGCCAAGCAGTCGCCAGAAGTTGGCAAAAAATCCAATCTGTCGGAGTATTTCAATTTGCCAGCCAATGCACGGGCCGCCTTGCGCTCTGCGTATGATCAGAAGGTTCAAAGCTCGAATAATAACCTATCGCAAGTAAGTGTTTCGGATCTGAAAAATGCCATTGTCCAACTTTCCGATAGGGCCAAGCGGGAGGATGCCAGCGGCGTTTATGCCAAGGGTGTGCTGCTGATGCTTTGTTCAGGCATGCGCCCCATCGAATTATTCCAAAATACGGTAAGGGCAATTGATGATAGGCATGCGCTGTTCGGAAATCTAGCCAAAAAGCGGCCAGGGACCGCGGGCATGACAGTTGAAAGGCCAATCATTGGTCAAACCGCCGATGAGTTTGTTAGGACTCTGGGAGAGTTTCGGAAGGCTTTTGCCGATAAACAAATCTTCAAAGAAACTGCCATTGTTCCCAATATCAACCGTGGGCTAAATAAGGCGGCTAGGGCCGTTTTCCCTGAGCTGATCGACTCGGCCGCAGCGGCCTCGATGATGCGCAAATATTACACAATCTTGGCATATGAGCTGTTCGCGGACAAGGAGCGTACCAATTTCAATACATACATTCAAGGGCTGCTGGGCCACGATAGCATACAAACTTCATTCGCATACTCAACCATAAATCTCACTGGGACAGAGGAGGAGAAGCAGGAAGCCGCAGATCTGAATATTTTGGCGAGGAGTAATCCAACTGCCGGTGGGTCTTTGCCATTCTTCGAAAAGATTAGCCGCCGTGCACCATTGGCTGACAAAATAGCGCTGCTGGACCGGATCTACCAGTCAGATCCGCAACTTAGCAATGCTGACTTGCGCCGGATTTCTGGATGTGGTTCCAGGATCGTCAACGACTTTTTGAAAGAACACAGGCTCGTGATTGATGAGAGGGCGTTCTTTGAGGACGCTTGAATCAGGATTTAGTCAGGATTGGTCGTGGATAGCTCTCCCTTATTACTCTTCCTTTTTTTTTGGCTGGAAAGAAAAGGAAATATAATAAGGGCCCAAAACCTGACTAAATGAGGAAAGGGAGCAAAAAAAAGTGGGGCAAAAAGTGGGGCAAGTGGGGCAAATTTTGCCCCGAAAAAAAAACCCTCTCGGGAGAAGTGGAGAAATCAAAAGATTGTAAACAGGGGCAAAATTTGCCCCATTTGCCCCAGAATTTTTTCGGCAAAAAAAAAGTTCCAAAGGTGGCCTGGCCATCGCAAACGCGCTTACTCTTCATCTGAGTCGCTGTCGTCGCTTTTGCGTTGGTATTTTACAAGGACATTTCGGCACTCTTTTCTTACTCCTCCAACCTGTGGGCGAAACCTTTCGTCGAAGCTGGTCCGCAATGTGGGTGATTTGGTGATGTTCTCTGTCATCTTCTTGAGATTCATCGCGCGCTTCTCGGCCTTCGACAGATTGACATATAAATCGGAGCTCTTGTATAGCTCATATAATTCCTTAACCGAGATGTATGCGTTAGCATCCTCAGTCTTTTCGTAATGTTCGTCGAACCACATCATGAATTCATCGGAGTCCCGTACGTAGCTCGCAGACATGTCCTGAATGGTTTGCGGCACATTCTTCATCATATAGCCATGCGCCCGAAACTTGGCAAAGTGTTCGATCAGAATGTTAAAGAAGGTTAGCCGAAATTCATCGCGGAACGCCTGGGAATCGTAGTACCCGTTAGCCTCATAAACGTTGGTGGTATTGGCCATTTTCTGGATATCTTCGGGTGATTTGAATAGCGAGCGGAATGGCACGACCAGCAAGCGCCGGGAAATGCCGCCGTCCACGTGGTCTAGCTTTGGGATATCATTACACAACATGAAGCAACTGGCGGTTATCTTGATTTCTGTATTCGCCGAGAAGATGGCCCGTGCATTAATCTGGTCGCCGCCCGTGATCTCCTTGATATTGGCAATCTGTAGAATGGCATTTTTTGGTGGTTCAGACCAAACCACGGCGCGTTTCTTAGACATGTTGGCCAGACTCTGGGATATGTCTCCCTTGCGCTTCTCCGTGAGATTTGTTGTGTTGCTGTACTCGTAATGATCGCGCCCGATTGTGTCGCGATATAACTTGCTGACTAGCGTGTCCTTGCCATTGCCGCCCTCGCCAGTCAGAATGAACAGATTTTGAAGCGTCTTGCCGTATAGGCCTGAAGCCAAGCCCCGAAGCAAGAAATCTCGCTCATCTTCACGCGGCATAATCTGATTAATGAATGTCATCAGCTTGGCTTTTTGCTCATCGCCGACCGGTGCATAATCGTACGGCGCCGAACACGCTACCATGTCAGCCGCGCAGCCCGCCCGAAACACGCCCGAATCAAGATCATAAATGCCGTTGGCAAACCCAAACAAGTGCGGCTGCTTGTCGAACGGATCTTCCTTGACTTGTATGCGGGCCTTAATGCTATTCACAATGCCTTTGCGCGCGGACCAGTTTTGAAGAGAGTCCACTAACTTCTTGGAAATTGCTGTCTTTTCTTTTAAATCGGAACTCCTATGATATGTTTTGTCGAGCACTTTGACAAGCCCGTCGAGCACATCATCCGCCAAAAAGTTGTACAAATATCCATCGTCGCCAGGAGCCCAATGGGTCCACGTATGGGCGCCCTCAGCGAAGTAGTAGAGAATTTGATTAACCAAAATCATCCGGCCCGGATATTTGGCAATCACATATTTAGCATAATTGTCATTCGTGTGGGAACCTCGCAGCAATTTCAGTTCGATTGACTCTTCTGAGACTTTTTCCTCGATCTCCTTTTCTTCGACGTGGTTAATCGGGGCATCGGCCAAAACAATTTTAATGCGCTTGCCGTCGGCATCCTTGTCTTGGCATTTCATGATTGCTGTGTTTGTCAGCGGGAAATATGTGGCGTATGCGCGATTGCCTTTGTGGACGCGCTTACAGATGGCGCATTCATCTTCGGACTTGAAAAACTCGATGACCACATGGTCGCCATGGTCATGAACCTTTCGCGCCAGTAGACCGGGCATGAGCTTAATACATCCATCAATAACGCCTTGAACGCCGGATGTATCTGATGATACTCGGGCAATTTGTTGCGTCCGGATTTCGAAGCCCGCCGGATCCAGGCACACTGATTCGCCCTCGACGATCTGGATGAGACTTTTACGCATCAGATCAGACGTTTTTTTCTCGTTCCATACTATTCGGTTATATTTGTTGGTTAGTGGCTGGAGGATTCGCTCATCTCCTCTCTTGGTATTGAACAACATTCCCATGTTCTGATTTCGCTTGTATGCGCCTAGGTCGATACCCTCACCAATCAGCTCGACGAGCTTGGGGACTAGGAATTCGCCACAAGCCTGAGGACATGAGAAATATCCAACGCCACGGACGTATGCCCGTATGGATAGCTTATATCGACCAAGCTTCGCCGAAAATCCAGAACGATCTGCCATTAAAATGTCTGGTTTTGTAAAGATCTTGCGCAGGGCTGCCTGTATGGCTTTTATCTTGGGGATTCGGTCTGCGTCAGTCTCAGTTTCCGGCCCATCATAATCCAGATATGGAATACACGGGCCGTCTAGGCTTTCATGATAGTGTGGCGGCTCCCCATCCCCGATGCCTGCGTCGTAGCACGTGTCGATTTCGCTGATGAGAGCATCGAGTCCCATATCTTGGGGCTTTGATTTTGCGGCACTCTTGTCGCTGATGTCAATAACATATTTGATGTTCATGATCGATCTTTATCGTATTATAACATACAAAACAAAAAATCTTTAAGCGAAAATAATTATGTTTACTTGAAAAAAAAAATAAATAATACGGGAAAGAATCAATGCGAATCACTCAGAAAGAATCATTGATTATTTCCGGCTCGATCTGTCTAGAACTAGCCCATGCGGCATGTTTCGCTGTCTTTCTGTGGCTAGACATGCCAGCCCTATTTATGAGTTTACCACATTCGCATGGGATTTTTTCGCGGGCCAAGGAAATCAAAATAAGCCGATTGGCTTTGTAATATTTGTCATTGGCGGCTGATCTTCGTTCTTTTGGGGTAGGCATGTTTTCGATGTAAGATACCATGTAAGATATACTTAACAAAATATATAATCTTTAATACATAAATAATCTATACATCAACTATACACGAATGATTTCATTTTAACACATAACAGCCAGTGTCGTACAGGAGGTACTGGGGATAGCTGGCGCTAATACAAACCCAACGGGATTTTAGATCCATTATTGTTGCAATTTGATCTTTTGATAATCCGCAATACATTGTCAAATACCGCACGATATGGTACGAGGACCCAGCATGCGGAAAGAAAATGGTGCGATTGGCCTCGGCGATTTTGTGGCGAGTTGCAGGGCCATTCATCATCATATGGGCAATGGACAGTACGTAAATCCCGTATTTACGTCCGTTCATAATTAGGACTTTTTCAAGCGAATCCAGCCATTTTTTGACTGTTCCATCCTGGTGGTTGTCGCAGTCGTCAAAAATGACTAGGCAATTTTTCAGCTTCATAATGTCCATGGGTTCGTCGAATAACGCATCGTCGTTCAGATCCATAATGATTAGGTTGGAAACCTTGGCATAGGCCTCATCCTTCTCGTGTGGGCTAAACATGACAATGTGATTTTTTGGGTAGGCCTTGTTATACGATTCGCAGTATTTGCCGGCCTGCCAGGACTTCCCTGAGCCGTTTGGACCCACAATGTAGACTCTTTCGGGCTTGGCCGTTGGATAAATCTGAAATTCCTCCGCGTCTTGTAGTTCAATCGCCTTTTTGAACGCTGGAGCGCCAATTTTTGAACTGTCGATGTAGAGGATTTTGCCGTCATTATATCCCTCTTCGGGGTCAGCAATTTGGGCAACGGGTGTTGTGGTTGGAGACTTCTTAAAACTTAGCATGGCTCAAAAGATTTCTTTCGAGCTGGTTCAAGTCCGTGTACTTGAACAAATCAACACCTATATATGAAACATTTTTTTTCTGCCCGAAAATTAATTATTCATATGCCTGCAATCGCCTGAGTATTTGTGGGATTCGTGGATCTTTTGTAATCTCTTCGTTCAGTAGGGCTAAGGTGTTCGAAGAGTCCCGAGAGAATAGGGACGCGAATCCAGTGAGAGTGCTCCTAATTCCAATTTTGGTCGCAGTCGGCATCAATTCTTCTGAAATGTCTTTCAACAGACCCAGCACATATGCCTTGACATACAAATTTACGGTGCTTCTGGACTGTAAAAATCCATCACGGTGGAGAGACTCACGAAATCCCCCGGGGAGTCCGCCGAATTGGATCATATACTCCCTGGTGAAATCTCCGATCTCCTTAACATACCGGTTAACTAAATCTCTGAGCTTAGTGAGCTTGGACTTAGGTCCCTTCGCTGGAACAGCCTCGTTTAGTTCTGCGATAGGAGTCATAACCATTAGGTCTTTCGTGAGACGCCCTATGCGCTTCACTAGCTCTTCGGGAGTAATAGGGGTGATTCGTTCCAAAGCGGCTGCCCGTGCTTCGGTTTGCTCTATGGCTTGGGCTTCTATGGCCTGTGCACGGGCTTCAGCTTCTGCTTTCTCTTCAGCTATGCGGGCGATTCTCGCTGCTGCTCTCTGGGCTAGTCTTAACTTAATTTGTGCGGCTTCTTCGGATTCTTTTTGTTCCAATGCTTGTTGGTATTGAGTCGGCAGTGCTTCGAATGGCGGTTGGTCAGCTGCCGTCGGTCTTTGCCCAGGGGCGGAGCTGAGCGGGAGTTGCCCCAGTGAAGCTGCCAAAGCAGCCTCAACTTGAGCTGGAGTTAATCCGCCCGGCACTCCCTAGACTTCAAACTGTTCGGGAGAGTCAAAATATGAGGGAGCGTCGAATCGATCATCTTCCCATAGGTCAGCCTGAGTCTTGAGAGGAGGATATGCCAAGGTCTCTTTGTTTTGCTTGTAGATTCCAAGGATCTGTTGAAGAGCTGCCGCCGTATATTTTCGGAGACGTTCGGCCGTAGTCTGTCCCAATCCCAGTTTCTTTTCCCACGATCGGATTTGACGGATCAGCACGTCCTTCTGCGTAGCCGGTTGAATTCCAGCCATCATGAGACGAACCGTCTCGGGGGTAATAGGCTGGCCAGAGTCCACAAGCTCGTCATAGATCTCCTGGTTAGACTTACCGCCCACAAGGGCACCACCACGCCGACGACGACGAGGAGCACCAGCAGCCTTACGAGCCGCGAAGTAGGCCTTCACAGACGCAGGCATCTTGCGAGAAGCCGGTGCACGACGACGCCGCCCACCAACGAGACCAGCGCCGACCGTATAACCATCCAAAGATTCGGGAACCTCCATGGACGCGAAAAGATCATCGGCCCCGCCGACAAGTCCCATTCCTCGGCGACGACGTACAGGAGCCCGGCGCATAGGTACGCGTCTGCGGCGCCCTCCCGCCATTGGGGAAGCCTGTTGGCTGTACATATCAATAATATCAGATTGAGATAGTCTCTCCATAGTTTGGTTCAACTGAAAATGCGTTAGTATATATTGTACGGTAGATCTTTTCGCGCAGAAAAAAATAAATACTAGGGGTCTTAGGTCTTTTCACCTCTGCGGGACTCAAATCTCCCGATCTGTGGAGTTTCGGCCGGATTCACTTGACGGATTTACACGGAAAGGTTTGGGAGGTATTTACAGCCCCACAAAATCCATAGCGGCGCCCGAATGGTCCACAAAATCCATATACGGATTTGGTCAGATCTGACCAAATTGGTCAAGGTAGACCAAATTTTGAAAAACGTCCATTAATACGCTCTACGCGCCCAGGCTTCGGGCGTATATGGGGGTTAATAATGCGCATTATTAACCCCGCCCGAAGCCCTTTCACGCCCAAATAATGCTAGAATGAAAATAACGTTTCCATTATTTGTACTTGTACTTGTTAGTTTGAGTAAAAAAAGATTAAATTATTTTTTTGATGTCAAATATTACGATATATTTGGTCATTCTGGCTGACATTCCACAGATCGAGAGATTTGAGTCCCGCAGATGTGTTTTTGAGGGGTAAAAACTGCGTGGGAAAATTCTGGAAGGGATCCGGCTGAATCTTCATATTTTACTCTGACTTTTTTGGTCAAATCTGACCAAAAATATATGGGGGTTTCCTGGGGGCTTTCCGGGCATCGGGGCGTATTTTTGCGGTGTAATATCCACCCCCCAAAATGTTTACGCCCAAATTTCTTCGATAATGAAAAAAACCAAAAAATTGTTTCTCCCCTATATATACTTTACCAAAATCATGAAGAAGGCCCTTTCGTATGCGCTATCCGATGAGGACATTCGTAGGCTAAATCCCAATACTAAGTTGCTGCTATATGAGGATGTCAAAAGATTCAAAACTATCGATCAGTTATTGGCCCCCTTTGATTCTGCCATCATCCTCTATGAGTGGCATCGGACTCATGATTCATCCATCGGCCATTACATCACGGTGAATCGCGTGGGATCGGTCCAGCCTGGCCAGATCTTAATAGAACACTTCGACAGTTATGGCATCAAGCCAGATAAGGAATTAAACCAGCTACGGGGCGCCTCGATGGAATTCAAGAAGATGACGGGGCAAGATCATAAATATCTGTTAGACTTATACGCCAAAAGCCACTGGCCGATATCTTACAATCAATACAAATTACAAAGTCCCGCGGGCAATATAGCCACGTGTGGGCGCTATGCTGTGCTTAGATCGAAATACAAGCATATGCCATTGGACGAATTTGTCAAACTTTTTATAGGACGTCGGGAATCACCGGACGAAATGGCTGTTCTATTGACAGAACCAGGATTGAGGAGTCCTATTTAAGTTGGAATTCATTTTCAAAGAAAGTTTCATTCGCTATGTATAATTAGAATCTTTTGCATAACATGGCTGGATCTTGTAGAGACGACGAGCACATCTACTATAATGCCAAACTGTTCAATAACACTGGAATGCCAATTTTGGCCCAGCTAAACGATCAGCGTGCGTCAGCGATTCTCCAGAGGGCCTGTGATTATCGCTGCAGCATTATTCGCTTCTCAGTCAATGGATCTCTGTTGCCTTTGCTGGTTCCTCGGATGCTGCCAGCTGCTCCAGTCCCTACGACTGCTTATTCTCTGACTCTTTCAGTCGGGGCGTCCTCGTTTGTCCAGCCGGTATTATTCACGGCTCCGCAAAATAATCAGATCCGCTTCGCCTACTACTACTTTAACGCGTTTCTCGACGATCTTAATGCGGCCTTTGCTGCTGCTTATGTGGGGCTTACTGCTTTGGCTGGCCCTCTGCCCGCTCCTCAGGCTCCCGTGATGATCTGGAACCCCCAGACGCAGCTATTTACGTTGGCATTTAATGACTCGTATGTCGGAGCGATTACAATCTCCATGAATTTCGAGCTATTCAACCTATTCCAAAGCTTTCAGGTGGTATTCAATGGTTATAATACTCTGCTCGGGCGTGATTATGATTTGATCATTACCCGCGGGAATACGATCTCG
>Ga0209668_10000780_pt1 | contig 13249 bp, 10 predicted proteins | sample FrelakmetPLP11PL_FD_187150 | JGI IMG/M metagenome (GOLD analysis project Ga0209668, IMG submission 187150) | Freshwater lake sediment microbial communities from the University of Notre Dame, USA, for methane emissions studies - PLP11 PL (SPAdes)... | ecosystem: Environmental > Aquatic >... | reverse complement strand
GGTGGTCCTGCTTGGGCATCCCTACAAAGATGTTGCAATCTCCGCCTATTACCAGGAGACGGACTACCTTCTCGGGATTGCCGTTCAATCCGCAGAAAAACTCCTGGAAAAATATGGTCATATCATAGTCGAAGGGGCAGGAGGGGCAGCTGAAGTCAATCTCTACTCACGGGATATTGCGAATATCAGGCTTGCCCAAACCCTGAAGATGCCCATAATACTTGTTGCAGATATTGAACGGGGGGGAGTCTTTGCATCTATTTATGGTACCCTTCAACTCCTCCCTCCTGAAGTCAGGGAGCTTGTGAGGGGGATTATTATCAATAAATTCAGGGGGGACCAGGGGATTTTTTCCCCGGGTATCAGTATTATCGAGGAGTTGACCGGCGTACCGGTCCTTGGGATTGTACCATATTGTGATATACCACTCCCAAGCGAGGACTCACTTTCACTTGGAGATAAAAAAGCAGGGCAACACCCGGTACACATCGCGATACTGCGCCTCCCGCATATCTCAAATTTTACTGATTTCGAACTTCTTGAGCAACATGCAGCAGTAAATTATGTCACTCCGGGAGTACCTCTCGAAGGATACGACTGTATCATCATACCAGGAACAAAGAATACCATCGAGGATTTACTGGCATTACACCGCAGTGGCGGGGCAGAAGACCTTACACGGGCACGAAATGCAGGGGTGCCGATAATCGGAATATGCGGGGGTTACCAGATGCTGGGACGTGAACTGCACGATTCGGGTGTGGAGTCACGTGAAGGAGTATATCAGGGGATTGGCCTCCTCAGCGGTGTAACGAAGTTCATCAGCTATGATAAGAATACCACCCAGGTCCGGCATTATGCCAACCCGGTGCCTCCAATATTATCAATGATAGGGGAGGTAACCGGGTACGAGATCCACATGGGTATAACAGACAAGGGAGATGACCTGGAGGCCTTTGATAACGAGGGTGCAGTATCAGCCGATGGTCTCGTCATCGGTACGTACATGCACGGTCTTCTGTCCAATCCCCCTGTTATCAATGCTCTCCTTTCGTATCTCTATCAAAAGAAGGGAGAGCCATTTATTCACCTGAAAGAGAGGTCACCAGATGACCCTTATGACCATCTTGCCCGGCATTTTGAGGAGCATGTTGATATGAAAAAAATAATTGAAATTTTTACTGAAACCAAAAAAACAGTAGTCCCCGGCTGATGAGCAGGAGAGGGAGAGTAGATTTAACGGGGGCCCTCGATATTCTTATCGATTATTGCCTTTTTTCCTGAATATAAGGAGATTTTATTTTCGGTCTGTTGAAGCAGCGATGGGATCTCCAGTTTTAAGGTTGTAATGCGTCCTTCAAGTGCGGCCCTGCGCCGTTCTGAATCTGCAAGTTCACTCGTTTTCACAGAGTGGCGGCGATCCAGGGATTTTTTCTCATGTATGAAACTACTCCTGTTAATGGTACTAAGGGTCTCTTTGAGCTGATTCCCGTTATATTCGATCCTGTTGTAAATTTCCTGCATTTTACCGGGTAACAATGCGGGATCAGAAAAATAATGGTGTTCCTCTTTATTCCTCAGGGAAATATCCCCATGCGAAACCATTACAATGATTTCAGGGAGAATTTCGTTTAATTCCTGGCAAAGAAGGGTAATTGCAGGGATTTCACTTTTTGAAAGGAGATCTGCAAGAGTACGGGCCTTTTTCGCGAGGGATACATTGTGGTCCTTCAGGGCGACTTTTTCAGCACGTTTCAGCACATGAACTATCAAATTACCGGATGTGGAGAACTCCACACGAGCTCTCTCATGCTCCTCTTTCAGCTGGCTCTCTTCCGCGTGTAGCTCATCTAGCTGTTTCATGCGGGGATCCATGCTCAACCGCCTGATTTCTTCATTAATGACCTCAATTTCATCCTGCAGGACCACTAACCGGTCAACAAGAAGGGGGAACCGTTCCTCTGCCTGGCGAAATTCTTCGCACGTATGAATGTAGGATTCATGGAGCTGCCTGATCTTGTTCAATTCCTCTCCTTTTTTTCGCGCTTCTGCAATGACGGGGTTCATGGAGTTAATTTCCCGTCCGACCTGGTCTATTGCTACCCGGATTGCTTTCATTTCCTCTGGAAAAACTCCGATAAGGTATCGTCCTGGTCCTGCCGAGCTCTTGACGCATCCTTTGAGACATTCGGTAACTGCAATATAAAAATCGTCAGGATTTTCAGGAAATTCCCGGGTAAGAGCTGACATTATGGCCTTTTTATAGAGCGGCAGGGATTTTTCAACCACCTTCTCAAGTTTAGGATGCACTACCCCCTCGTGTCCTGCAGAACCTAGATATCCCACAAGCTCCCTTAATTTTTCAATATTTCCCAGAATATTTTTTCTTGACATGTCAACATGGTCTTTCTCATTTTTCCGGACCTTTGAATACTCACCCGTCAGCCAATCGGGGATCTCACCCGATGACAGGGATAAGGGGGCCTCATCTTCTTTCCGGAACATTTCCTTTAACTGCCGAAACATGAATACACCAGTTTTATTTGCAAGAAGACAATCTTTCTGATAAAATACAAATGGAAGCCTCGAGAAAATCAGTAAATTGGTCAGTCATCCCCTGCAATACGTAACAGCCGTTCAACACCATCGATCTCACGGATTACGGTTACTACAGCCGGGGGTACCAGTTCTTCCCAGTGTTCTCCGGCAAGCATCCTTCTCCGGATTTCAGTACCGCTATGGGTGGCCCTTTCATACATAGCAGGGGAGTTTACAGGGATACCTGCTTCACGGAACAGTCTCACTACCAGGGGATTACTGGAATAAATAATGTCAAACGGGGGTGTCAGTGACCGTACATGTGAGACCCAGAGCGCATTTCTCCTGATGTCCTCGATCGGGATTACATAAAACGGGCAGCCAAGTCCTTCAAGTGCAGTCGTTATCATCAGAACCCGCTCACCCCCGGTAAACGGGTTATCAATTTCATGGCTCATCTGGGCACTCCCGACCCCGATTACAATCTCGTCAACACGCTCTGCAATCTGACGGAGAACTGTCTGATGGCCATTATGATACGGCTGAAACCTCCCGATATAGAATGCCCTGCTCATTTTGATACCACCATATTTGCGATCCTGGCTGCAAATGCACCGGCTGTAAACCCGGAATCAATATTTACAACCGCAACGACCGAACAGGACTGGAGCATGCTTGCAAGGGCCGCCCTCCCCTGGCCCATATATCCATAACCGCTGCTGACCGGAACACCAATAACAGGGCGGTCAACAAGGCCTGCAACAACTGCGGGAAGCGTGCCCTCACGTCCGGCAGCGACAATAAAAACATGGGCATCAAGGAGAGCTTTTAAAGCAGGGAAAAGACGGTGAATGCCTGCCGCTCCAACATCATAGGCGGTACAGACCCTGCAGCCCATTTCCTCGGCGATTACCTTTGCCTCTTCTGCAACTCCGATATCTGACGTGCCGGCAGTAATAATTCCTATAACACCACCGGTGGCGGCGGGCACGGGGGCATCAGGCAAAGAAAGGATTACCATTTTTGCTGCCTCGTAATACTTGAAATGCAACCCCCTCTGTTCACTTTTTTCCCTGATAGTTTCCTGCTGCCCGGGACTTATGCGTGATATCAGGCACCTGCCAGCTACCTCCGCGTGGTGTATAGCAATTTCTGCAAGATGTGCCGGCTCTTTTCCTTCAGCCAGCACAACCTCCGGAATTCCGCACCGGAGCTGCCTCCCAAGATCAAGGCGCGCAAAATCACCTACTGCGTCGATCCGCAGGCCTTCAATCTCCTTAACAGCCTCATCGAGCGAAATCTGCCCGTTATTCAGCCTTTTTAAGGCATCCATGAGCATGTGATTCGGTTGCATGGTTTAATAATAAAGATATGGTCTGGCGTATAATTATACGTTCATCATATGAGCTATCTTTTATATGTCGCATTATTCGGGGCAGTCGCCGTTATATTCCTGTGGTTACGCGATGCCCGGATATATTATCGCACGGGTCTGCCGGGATACCGAAAAGCAGCTCGTTATGGCGTGATATATGGTGCACTTGCTACCCTCGGGTTCCTTATCGCCCTGCTCGGTACTGCAGCAGAGATGATCGGTATCGGCATTGTGATGGCCGCACTTTTCCTCCGGGACAGGGGCACACGGGAAAAGGTATGGACAGATGAAAGTACTTCAGAGCGTTTCTTTGGCTCGGTACGATACGGAAAAAAATAGGATAGCGGACCCGAATGGAGAGAGAAAAATGATACAGAAACCGAGGGGGACCAGGGATTTTCTCCCTGATGAGATGGAGAGACGGAGAGCAGTAGAAAAGCGTATGCGCGATGTTGCCCGTTGCTGGGGATATCGCGAAGTCTGCACCCCTGAATTTGAAGAACTGGAACTGTTCACCGCAAGGTCTGGAGAGAGTATAATCGAAGAAATGTACGTATTTGAGGATAAAGGGGGCCGCATGATGGCGCTCCGCCCGGAGATCACTGCGGCAGTCCAGAGGATGTACCTTAACGAGGCGCGGGTTACCCCGAAGCCCTTACGATGGTGTTATTTTGCTGATTGTTTCCGGTATGAACGCCCGCAGAAAGGACGTTATCGCCAGTTCTGGCAATTCGGTGTTGAGCTGATTGGTGCAGATACACCGGTTGCAGATGCAGAGGTAATCATGCTTGCCCGGGACCTCCTTCAATCTTCCGGGGTATCATTCTCTCTTCATATCGGTCACCTGGGTTTCATGAAAGCACTGCTTTCAGACATGGATTCAAAAGCACAGCGTATTTTAATTAGATACCTTGATAAAAGGGACTATGATGGCCTGAAGGGTCATCTTGCTGTTTCCAACAGGGCCGATCTTTATAGTTCCCTCACGACACTGCTCGAATGCCGGTCACTTGAAGAAGTGACAGAAATTACCGGAAAAATCCCTGAATATACAAGAATTGAAGAGACACTTGGCCTGCTTGAAGAAATGGAGGTCAGGTATACACTGGACCCCGGCATAGCCCGCGGGCTTGACTATTATACCGGCATTGTGTTCGAGGCATTTGCTGATAATCTCGGTGCAGAGAACCAGATCCTTGGGGGTGGCGCTTATCGGCTTGCCCATCTCTTTGGCGGGGACGATGTGCCATCATCAGGCTTTGCAATCGGGTTCGACCGTATAATGGTCTCACTGGGCGATTCTGCAGGAGAATCCGAGCGCGTGGTAGGTATCGTCTACACCCCGGAGGGAAGGACTCACGCGCTTAGGGTCGCAAGAGCATTCCGTGAAGCAGGGCTCCGGACTGAAACAGACATTATGGGGCGTAACATCGGGGCCCAGATTACCCACGCGTCGAAGTCTGCACAATTTGTTGCAATTATCGGCAAGCGCGAACAGGAGTCGGGCACGGTCACATTAAAAGATCTGGAAAGTGGTGAACAGCGTGAACTTGACCTCCTATCTGCTGTCCGCGAGGTGGTAACGAGTGGTCCTCGCGGATGAGCTGGCCAAGGCCCAGAGAAGTATCAGCGTAGCAGAATTCTTTGAGAAAAATAAGCACTTACTAGGGTTTGATTCCCCAACGAGGGGTATTATCACAACTGTCAAGGAGGCAGTCGATAATGCCCTTGATGCCTGTGAAGAGGCTGAAGTCCTTCCCGATATCTATGTTGGTATAAAACGGATATCCGGGGATGTATTCCGAATTATTGTCGAGGACAACGGCCCTGGTATTATCCCGGAACAGATCCCTTACGTATTCGGAAAACTCCTCTATGGCTCACGATTTCACCAGATTAAACAAAGCAGGGGCCAGCAGGGCATTGGTATCAGTGCTGCGGTGCTGTATGCGCAGCTGACTACCGGGACTCCGACCCTGGTAATTTCCCGGACAGGCGCTGCGACACCCGCCTGCCAGGTACTTCTCCAGATAAAAATAGAGACCAACGAACCTGACATTATCAGCACGCAGGAGATAGAATGGGACAGGGCACACGGGACCCGTGTCCAGATAGAATTTAAAAGCAGCCTTGCTGCGAAAAAAAGGCTCCTTGAATACCTGCGCTACACGGCCGTGGTGAACCCCCATGCACGGCTCCGGGTAGATCTGGACGATGAAACGGAAACATTCGAGCGGGTAAGCGCGGAAATCATTGTCTGTCCGAAGGCAATCCAGCCACACCCACATGGTATCGAGATCGGGCAGCTCCAGCGGATGCTTGCATCAAGTGACGACCCGGTTGAACTGTTCCTTGTATCAGGTTTTTCCCGTGTCGGAAAGAAAACAGCTCTTGAAATGTGCCAGATTGCTGGGATATCCCCGGGAAAATCTGCAAAAAAGCTGACCAAAGATGAGCAGCGGCAGCTGATTGCTGCGATGCAGCAGGTGAATGTTCCCGCCCCACCCGCATCGCTCTGCCTTTCACCAATCGGGGAGGAACTTATCATCAGGGGCCTTCGCAAAGAGTTCCCGATGGACTTTATGAGGGCCAGGACTCGCCCGAGCTCGGTGTTTTCAGGACATCCCTTCATGGTCGAAGCAGCGCTTGGATATGGAGGGAAACTGCCACCTGAAGGAAACGCCCAGATCCTCAGGTTTGCAAACCGGGTACCACTGATGTACCAGCAGGGTGCCTGCGCAATCACAGGTTGTATTACGGAAATAAACTGGAAAAGTTACTCTGTATCCCAGCAGGGCCTTCCAACCGGCCCATTACTTATTCTCGTGCATGTAGCCTCGACGAATGTACCCTTCACAAGTGAAAGCAAAGATGCGATTGCATCGATCCCTGAAATCGAAAAGGAGATTACCCTTGCCCTCCAGGAACTCGGACGCGACTTAAAACAGTTCCTTTCAAGGAGGGACAGGAACCGGCTCGCGGAAGACCGGGCCAGGGCGGTTTGCGCAATTATTCCTGAAATCGCTGAGAAAGTGAGTGAAATTGTCGAACTGCCGGTCCCGGATATCAGTCCCATTGAAGGGCGTATCATGAGAAAAATGGTTGTAAAAAGACGGCTGTCAGGAGACATCGTCACAATCGAACTAAACAACTATACTGATTTCAACGGTACGGTATCGGTATACGAGACATCACCTGACAATGCAGATGATGCCGAACCAAAGGCAGATTTTGTTACATCCCTCGATAACGAGTTTACCAAGGTCTGGCAGGTGCCGATGACACCTGGTGCAACCTGGAGGGTTGCCTGGAAGGGCAGGGGTGGCGGCAGCCTTGACATCCGGGGAATCGACGATGGAAAACTCGTGGTGGTGGACCTTAATGTCTAAATCAGACCTCAATAAGCGGGCTATTGAAAGCCTACAGACAATTGCACAAAACTGGTATGATCAGATAAAGAGCGGGGTGATACCCTCCATCAACCTCCCTACCAGGACAAAGCATAATATTGAGTACGATGGCGAGAGCGAAGTCTGGAAATATGGCGAGAAAGAGAGCACACGCTCTGCAGGTTCGGCAAAAAGTGCGATGCATATCCTGAAGATGGCATGGGTTATCTGGTTTTTGAAAAAACAAATTGGCGAAAACCGTTCATCCACGTTAAGAGAGTTATATTACATCTCGGAGGGCTGGAAGAAAGCAAAATTCGGTGCGCAGGATGAAAGCAATTTCCTGATTGAAGACCTTGAGATACTGACCGATATGCAACGGGAAGCTTTTCATCTGCGACCTGAAGAAGACGGGGCAACAATATTCGGACCGATTGAGTTAAAGGAAGTGACACGGAGGGGAGAACGAAAGATCCATTGCCGGGATGATGTCGGAGAGGCAGGTTACCAGATACCGACGAATGTCGATACCATCGATTTCCTCGGCCACGATGCAAAATTTGTTATTGCAATCGAGACCGGCGGTATGTACGCAAGGCTTATCGAGAACGGGTTTGATGAGGATTACAAAGCTATCCTTGTGCACCTGAAGGGGCAGCCTGCCCGTTCAACCCGGCGTGTACTGAACCGGATTAATGAGCAGTTCAAACTTCCTGTCGTTGTTTTTACCGATGGCGACCCCTGGTCTTACCGAATTTATGCAAGTGTGGCCTACGGGGCCATTAAAAGCGCCCATATGTCAGAAATCCTTGCCACACCGCAAGCCAGGTTTATCGGTGTGCAGCCGAGCGATATCAGGGACTACAACCTCCCCTCTGACCATCTTAATGAACGTGATATCGCAGCACTCAACAGTGAGCTAACAGATCCGCGTTTTGCAACAGACTACTGGAGGGAACAGATCAATTTACAGTTAAAGATGGGGCTTAAATCAGAACAGCAGGCATTTGCAGCCCGGGGGCTTGATTTCGTAACAAAGGAATATCTCCCGAAACGGCTTTCTGATATGGGAATCCTCTGACGGTCAGGGGAAATACCCTGCCAAATAATTTTCACATTCCAGGGCATTCTTTTTCCAATCTGGCAAAAATCCTTCCCTCAATAAAAAATTAGGTGCTGATAATACTCACTGCCCTTCCCATTACTATATATTTTTGGCAGATTATATCCAGGGGATTAAAGCACCCGGGATTTAATTCCCGGGTAACCAACATACTGAATATATTCACGGTTACACAAAGAACCGGAACGAAATCCATGCAATCAGTAACATGATCGCAGAATACTTGAGGCCAGCAATTGCACTGCCTTCACCCATCTGCCCAGCTACTAGGCCTGAAAATACGCCCTGAATCATGGCTGCATGGGCAAACAACCTCTTGTAAAAGAAAAGATCAAGGTTTTTTATAAACTGTGGACCTCCTGGCCCCCCTGCCTGGGCCGCGGTTGCCATCGTGGTAAGAAATGTCGTGACCAGTATAAAAATAACAAACAGGAATACCAGGAACGATACCAGCACAATAACAACATAGATCATCATGTTGTTATTACGTTCAGATTTCAGCTTCACGAATTCATAGGTGTCATTCGCCGCAGCGCGGAGCACTTCGCTGGCATCGCCACCTGCCCTGCTTGCCTTCGCAATCAGGTCTACACTGCGGTCTGCAAGGGGGGTACGCAGCCGCTGCCCAAAACGGTACATCGCCTGGACAAATGGCACATTCCATGACATTTCGCTGTCCATCTTACGAATAAATGGTGTAAGCGTGCTGTATTCCCCTGCAGAAACTAGGTGGACTGCGTTCGGGAGCGTCATGCCACTGTCATTCATTCCCGCTAAATCGCGGAAGAAATTGGGGAGCGCTTCCTCGAGATTATTGATTCGTTTTGATTCCCTTGTCTGGAGAATTGCAAGAGGACCGATTGCAATAAGGATTGAAATGACCGCGATATCGTCAATAATTGTGGTCGTGAACATCACTGAAAGGCCATACTGCCGGATCATGGTCGCCGTACCAATGAGGAAGAACAGCAGGGATACCGGGACACACACGATGAGAATATTGATCGGCTGTTCCGTAAGCACCTTCAGGGGATGCCTGATGAACCGGCCAAACCCTATCCTGTGAGAGCGGTCATATTCGAGCTTTTCTTCAATTTCATGTTCCGCAGCATTAGAATAACTGACACGTCTCCCAGGTATGCCGTCAGAAAGGCCTTTTTTCCCGCCAAACCCCGGTATTTTATCTTTCCAGCTCATTTCAACCCTCCGGAGTCATTGCACTGATCATAATGACGAACATGATACTCCCCATCGGGATCATCATGTAAATGATTACATAGAGAAAGATCGGATTCGCATTGTTACCGATGACCGACATAATAGACTGGAGAATAATCAGGAAAAGCGGCCCTGCGACCATAGCTGTCACATAAGACTCAGCAATAAGACCCAGGGTATCAAGGAAGAGTTTCTGGGTCTGTCGGTTTTCGACCGAATACTGCTCGGCTTTTGTCCGGAAATATACCGTCAGGATACTCCCGCTGGAGATGCTTCCCATGGCACCCTGGATAAATTCCTTCATCCTCATGCTTGGCGTGGAAACTGAGGTAATTCTAAGGGCATCAATGAGGTCTTTTCCGAACATGTCAATTTCCCGCACAATATACCGGGCTTCTACAGAGCTCTCGCCATAAATGGCACTGTCTGCCAGCTGGCGGAAAATCTCGGCGGGCGGGATACCCGCAGTTGACATCGCAGTGATGTAATTAATCGCGTACGGAAGGGTTGCATCGATATTCCTGCGCCTGTTACCAGCGATAAAGGATGGATACAGGTTGTAGATCAGGTAGGTCAACCCTCCAAAAACCAGGAGAGAGATTATTGTCACCGCAACGGTTCCTAGGAAAAGACTATATTTGGCAATTAGAACTAGCGCGTCCGGGACAGCTCCACGATAGGTGATAAGTTTCGTAAGTTGAAAGATATAGGTGATAGTCCCAATCCCGACTGCAGCAAGGAGACCTACGAGGACTGATGTCACCAATGCGGTCGAGAGATATACTTCAAAGGGATTCTGAATACGGGCAGAGAGCAGGTCTTTTCGTAATTCCGAATATTTTTCGCGCCTGGCTTTTACTCTTTTTCCAAGAAGGTTGAAGCAGAAGCGTTCGTAACTATTCATACAGTTCGGCCCTTACCTTTTGTATCACGGCTTCCGAATCCCTGAAATACGAAACAAGGATATTGGATACATCCCTGAAATGTCGGATTTTCTTGATGCGCATCCATTCGAGGACTTCCTGCCTTCTCTTGAGCTCTTCCCTGATCCGCTCCTCATTCCATCCCCTCTCTTCCATAATCTCTTCTAATATGAAGGATTTTCCTGAATAGGTAATTTCATCAGTTGACTGTCTCCATTTGAACACTTCGTTTGTGATTAACTCGTTCGTCCTTGGATCAATATCGAGGATCTCGATGATCTGTTTATTGCGCCGTATTCTCTGCCCACCGACCCGTGCCTGGACCTGGACACACACAAGGTCCAGGGCGGACAGCATATTTCTCGGGACATCAAGAGGAGGGTTTTCAATCCTGTGGACAACACTTGCAACCGAATCTGCGTGAATTGTCGAATAGGTTACGTGGCCTGTACTCATCGCCTGGAACAGGGTCTGAGCCTCTTTACCTCGTACTTCACCCACAAGGATGTACTCCGGGCGCTGCCGGAGTGCTGCCCTCAGGAGTTCATACATATCGATCTCTCCCTTGCCGTCAGAATCGAAGGATGCCCTGGTAATACTTGGTATCCAGTTTTGATGAGGGAGTTTTAATTCACGCGTATCCTCCAGGGTTACAATCTTGGCAAGTGGCGGAATGAACAAGGCAATCGCGTTCAGCGCTGTTGTCTTCCCGGATGCCGTTCCACCGGCAAGGAGCAGGGATTTTCCCGTTTCTACCGCAAGCCAGAGAAAGGCAATTGACAGGGGGGAGAAGGTATGCCATTCGATCAGGTCGGTCGGGGTGATTGGTTCTTCCCGGAATTTACGGACGGTGAATGTGGACCCGTGTGCCGTTACTTCCTGGCCCAGGGTCATCTGAATACGGGAGCCGTCGCTCATTGTCGCATCAAGCATCGGTTCTGCAATGGAGATATATTTCCCTGCCCTCTGGGCGAGTTTTGTCACAAAAGAATCAAGGTCTTCGGCGTTGGTGAACACAACGTTGGATTTCATTGACTCGTACCGGGCATGGTAGACAAATATTGATGAATTGACCCCGTCGCAGGATATATCCTCAATATATTTGTCATGCATAATTGGGTCAATCAGGCCCTGGCCGAGGAATTCCTTCTCCATGTTATAGAGAATTTTTGCCCTCTGGACCGGTGTTAGAGTCAGGCCATAATCTGCAATGATGTCATCTGTCACTTTTTTAAGCGTAATTTTTGCAAATTCGGGAACAATATCCCTTGAATTGACATCAAGCCGTTCAAAGATCCGTTCTTTTAATTCTGAGAAGAGGTCCATTTCCGCTGGCGAAAGGACTGGTTCCAGCACGGTATACGTGTACTCGTGCGTGGAGTTGTCATAAACCACCCGGACATAGGCATATGGCTCATTGACAGGATAAAACTCCAGCTCTTCTACGCCAGCCCTGGGCTTCATTACAAGGTCAATCAGTGGGCCGTGAATTTTCGGGTTGTATTCCACGGTCTCATGCCTGATCAGTTTGAAAAGGTTGAATTTATTAAGGAAACCTCCCTTTTCTGCCGCTGCTGATCCATCCCCTTCCAAGTCGATGTGTATACTGGAAAGACCACCCGATGGGAGTCCGGACTGCCATATTTTATCGATTTCCTCAGGAACACTACCATCTGCCATTGCAAATCGCGAGGTGCGGCTCTTCAGCTGAACCTCGTCTATCTCAAATGTTACTCCTTTTGGGAGGATAAGTCCACTAATTCCCTTGATCTGGTCGATGTCGACAATTTTTTCATCCTTATCAGTTATGTCATCTGACCACACGGTCTTTGCCGCTTTTATGACAGGTACAGGGGGTTCTGGAGGAGCAGGGCGGGCTGCAGGTTTATTTATCGGCATGGGTTCCCTTTTCTTCGGTGCGTCAACACCCGAAGGTCCTATGACAGGTGGGCGGGTTATTGGGGGGAAATCGGATGGCGGGGGTGGCGTTGGAGGAGATGCAGGTGGGACGGGAGTCTTTATTATTATGGGGATTTCGGGAGCAGCATCTGCCTGGGCGGACTGAACTGAGGGGGGTGGAACAGATGGTGGCGTAATGACATTCTGAACACCGATGCGTTTCATGAGGGCATCAATATCTGTCAGGTCCTTCTCCTTCGACTCTTCGTCAGATTTTAAAGGGGGAACCTCCTTATCAGTACCCTTCTTCGCTGCAAGAATTTTTTTCAGGAACCCCTGTTCCTCAAGTTCATCGTCATTCATTGTTGCGTAGCATTGATGATATTCTCCGAGCTATAATATTAAAAGGATCTTGCTGCACTTCATTCAAATAATTACCCCCTCCGAACAAGAAGAAGGTGATCCACCTGAACCCGGGTCATTTCACCTGACATCGCTCTGGATACCCTTCAGAATCATCCGGATCAGGCCAATGTTTGCGTCTGGTCCCGTAAAAACACAGAGGAACAGGTCTCCATACGGAGCTATAATTATTTTTCCCGAATTCGTTTCCAGTATGATCTGATCTATCAGACCAATTTTCATATCCTTTGCAATTTTAATTCCCGCCCTGAGCAGGTCTTCAGCCATTGCTGCAACCTGGTCAAAATCTGCTTTCCCAAGAGACTGGACGGAAAAACCCTCTGAAAATGCCGAAACTGCGATCACCCCGGGCTGTACAAGT
>Ga0209668_10000779_pt1 | contig 13249 bp, 13 predicted proteins | sample FrelakmetPLP11PL_FD_187150 | JGI IMG/M metagenome (GOLD analysis project Ga0209668, IMG submission 187150) | Freshwater lake sediment microbial communities from the University of Notre Dame, USA, for methane emissions studies - PLP11 PL (SPAdes)... | ecosystem: Environmental > Aquatic >... | reverse complement strand
CAACATCATTCTCATTCTCGCGGACGACCTCGGCTACAACGAGGTTGGCGCGTACGGGCAGAAGAGGATCCGCACGCCCAACATCGACCGTCTCGCGCGGGAAGGCGTGCGGTTGACGGACCACTATTCGGGCAGTCCCGTGTGCGCGCCGTCGCGCGCGGTGCTGCTGACGGGTCTGCACACTGGTCATGCGTACATCCGCGACAACGACGAGATGGACGACCGCGGCGATGTCTGGCACGACCTGTCCCTGGAAGGTCAGCGCCCGCTGCCTGCGGGGACGGTCACGATCGCGTCGGTACTCAAGCGCGCGGGCTACACGACAGCGGCGGTTGGAAAGTGGGGGCTCGGCGGTCCCGGCAGCACGGGGGAGCCGACGACGCTGGGCTTCGACCTGTTCTTCGGGTTCCTGTGCCAGCGCATCGCCCACAACCACTACCCGCCCTATCTGTGGAGGAATTGGACGAAGGTTCCGCTCGACAATCCCGGTATCTACCCCCACGAGAAGTTGCCTGCCGGGAAGGACCCCAGCGCTCTGGCGTCCTACGAGCGTTACAGCGGAAAGCAGTACGCGCTGGACCTGATGGGAGAAGAGGCCCGGGCCTTTGTCCGCGAGAACAGGAACCGGCCGTTCTTCCTCTACTTCGCGCCGACGATTCCCCACGCGGCCCTGCAGGTGCCCGAAGACTCGCTGGCCGAGTATGCAGGCGCGTTCCCGGAGACACCGTACCCGGGAGACAAGGGCTACCTGCCCCACAGAGCGCCGAGGGCGGCGTACGCGGCGATGGTCACGCGCCTCGATCGGGAAGTCGGCCGCCTCACGCAACTCGTCGACGACCTCGGCCTCGATCGCGACACGCTCGTCATCTTCACCAGCGACAACGGCCCCACCTTCAACGGCGGCACGGACTCGGCGTTCTTCGAGAGCGCCAGCCCGCTGCGCGGGCTGAAGACCATGACATACGAGGGAGGAATAAGGGTGCCGATGGTGGCGCGCTGGCCCGGGCGAATCCCGGCCGGCACCGTCAGCGCCCACGCGTCCGCCTTCGACGACTACCTGCCCACCTTCGCCGCCGCAGCCGGCCTCGCGCCACCCGCAGGAGCCGATGGCGTATCGATGCTCGCCGCGCTCGAGGGCCGCGCGTCGGCCCAGCGCCCGCGCGAGTACCTGTACTGGGAATTCCAGGGCAAGCAGGCCGTCAGGCTCGGTACGTGGAAGGGGATTCGCAACGCCACGAACGGTGAATTCGAACTCTACGATCTCGCCACAGACATCGGCGAGCAGCGCAACGTCGCTTCCACCCGCACCGACATCGTCTCGCGCATCGAGACGATCATGCGCTCGGCCCGCACCGAGTCGGCGCTGTTCCCGCTGGTGAAGAAACGTTAAGGGTCAGACTCGTCGCGTCAGCGGGCAGCGCTATGAATCCGACCCCCAACGCGCCCTACGCCGACCTGACGCCCCGCTACCGCGGCCGATACTCGCGCTCCGTGTGTGCGGCGACGTCGGCATCGGTGAACCGGGCCGGGCGCATGTCGTGGTTCGCGAAGAGCCGGATCTGATCGCGACTGTGCGGCGATGGCCGCGAGAAGCGCAGGCCTGACGCGCTCGGCCAGCGGCTTCGCGGCGTCCATCGGCGCGGGTATCGACGACGCCGCGGCGACAGCGGCGAGGGCGGCGAGCGCGAAACGGCTGAACACGCGCGCGTGCGACATGGCCGGGATGACACCGCGACTGCGGTACAATGCAGGTTCCCATGAAGGGGGGTTGAATGACAGAAGATCCCGTCCACCGTCAGTCGGCGGTTCGGACCGCGCTCGCCGGCCTGATCGGCAACGTGCTGGAGTGGTTCGATTTCGCCGTCTACGGGTACTTCGCCAGCGACATCGGCAAGCAGTTCTTTCCGCAGTCGAGCCATTCCGCGCAGCAGTTGCTGGCGTTCGGGGTCTTCGCCCTCGGCTTCCTTGCCAGGCCGGTCGGCAGCCTCGTCCTGGGCGCGGTCGGCGATCGCATCGGGCGCCGGGCCCTGCTGACGCTCTCCATCGCCCTCATGGGCGGCGCCACGCTGATCCTCGGGCTGCTGCCGACCTATGCGCAGATCGGCGTCGCCGCGCCATTGCTACTCATGCTGATGCGGCTCATCCAGGGCTTCTCGCTGGGCGGCGAGTTCACGGGGTCCATGGTCTACACCACCGAGCAGTCCTCGCCGCTGATGCGCGGCCTCGTGAGCAGTTCGACCGCGGCCGGGACGACAATCGGGTTCATCCTCGGATCGGGAACCGCGTGGCTCGTGAATTCCTGGCTTCCACCCGACCAGGTCACCAACTGGGGCTGGCGCATTCCGTTCGTCGGGAGCGTCGTGTTCCTGATCGTGGGCTACCTGCTGCGCCGCGGTATCACCGAAACGGCCGAGGGGATGAAAGCCGCCGCCGTGCGGGCCCCGCTTCTGCCCTCGCTCCTGTCCGACTGGATCCCCATCGTTCAGACCTTCGGCATCGTCGCCATGACGAACGCGGCGTACTACCTGACCTTCACCTACGCCGTGGAACGGCGCAAGAGTCTGGGTGGTGAGAACGGCGCGGCGTTCCTGCTCGTCAACACGCTGGTGCTGTTCCTCGTCGTGTTGCCATGCAAGCCGCTCGGCGGGTGGCTCTCCGATAAGGTGGGCCGTCGAAAGCTGATGATGTCGATTACCGCGGCGACCATGGCGCTCATCTATGTGGCGCTGCGCCTGATGTTGTACGGATCGCCGCAGGCGTTTGCCGCCGGGCAGATCATGCTCGCGATTCCGATCGGGATGGCGCTGGGGCTGCAGGGCGCGATGGTGGTGGAGATCTTCCCTCTGCGCACCCGGGTCACCTCGATGAGCTTCGCCTACAGCGTGACGCTGGCCCTTGCCGGCGGAACCGCTCCCCTCGTGTCCTCGTGGCTCATCGAGACCCTCGGCCACCCGCTGGCGCCGGCCTACTACATCATGCTGTACGGGGCGATCGGCCTCATGCTGATGTGGCCCATGCAGGAAACCAACTGGCGGGCGCTCGACGAGTAGGTCAGCGGGCCGGCACCCGGTCGAAGAGCGTGCTGCGCGCGGCCTCCGAGAGCGCGACGACGGCCGGGTGTTTCAGGCGCCGATCGGCTGAGATGGCGTAGTACCGCTCGCGGATTTCGTCTGTGCGCCCCAGGACACGGACCTGGTGCTGGCGGACCACCTCGCGCTCGATCACGCTTGGGGCCGCGAAGACGCCCGCGCCTGCCTGCCCGAAGGTCTTCAGCAATGCGCTGTCCTCGATCTCCCCGACGATGCGCGGCCGGACGCCGTGGCGCTCGAACCACCCGTCGAGGGAGCACCGGAGGGACGTGTTGTCGGTGGGCAGGACGAACGGCGCGCTGTCGAGGCATCGCGGGAGCTTACCCGCGAGACTGGCAGCCAGCCTGCGCGTCGCGAAGAACGACACCCCGCATTCACCGAGCGGGTGGTTGAAGGCTCGCACGCGGAGCGTGCCCGCCGCCGGGGCGTCCGACAGCACGACGTCGAGTTCGTGCAGCGCCAGCGCGCCAAGCAGGCGGTCATGCGGACCGTCCCGGCACATGACCCGCACCTCGGCAGCGACCGAGAGTGCCGGCTGCAGCAGGCGCCAGGCGACCAGCTTCGGTAGCGCATCGGACACGCCGACCGCAAGGTTCAAGGGGGCCGTTCCGCCTCGCCGCTTCACGACGTCCAGCATCTCGCGCCCGCGGGAGAAGATCTCCTCGGCATAACCCTGGACCACCCGGCCGACATCCGTGAGGACGAGCCGCCGGCCTTCCCTGATGAACAGCGCCTCGCCGAGGGACGCCTCGAGCAGCCGGATCTGGGAAGACAGGGTCGGCGGCGACAGGCGCAGTTCTTCGCTGGCCTTCGCCATGCTTCCGTGGCGGGCGATCGTCCAGAAGTAGAGCAGGTGGTGGTAGTTCAGCCACTCCATGCAAGTGATCCTTATTTTATTTTATCGAATTATATCATCCAGACTATCTACTTTTCTCGAACGATATCACGGTTGCATAATTGAAGTCCTGGGCCGGAATGGCGGCTGGAGTGGAGGGTTCCTTGGAGACGATCGGCACGGTGTGGCTGTGGGGAGGGTTTACGGCGTTCGTGGTGGTGATGCTCGCCCTCGACCTGGGCGTCTTTCACCGGAAGGCGCACGAAGTCCGCTTCCGCGAGGCGCTCACCTGGAGCGTCGTCTGGGTGACGCTCGCGCTCGCCTTCAACGTGGCGATCTGGACGTGGTACGGCCCGACGAAGGGGCTCGAGTTCCTGACCGGCTACCTCATCGAGAAGGCCCTGTCGGTGGACAACATCTTCGTGTTCCTGGTGCTGTTCTCCCTCTTCGCCGTGCCGGCATCCGACCAGCACCGCGTGCTGTTCTGGGGCATCCTCGGGGCCCTGATCATGCGGGCCGTCTTCATCGTGGCAGGCGCCGCGTTGATCGAGCGGTTCCACTGGGTCATCTATGTGTTCGGGGGCCTGCTGCTCGTGACGGGCGTCAAGCTGTTCGTGCAACGACATGAACAACTCCAACCCGAGCGGAACCCCATATTCAGGCTGTTCCGGCGGTTCGTGCCGTCCGTGCCCGAGTATCACGGCCATCGGTTCACCACCGTGAAGAACGGCCGGCGCTACGCCACGCCGCTCCTGGCCGTTCTCGTGGCGGTCGAGGCGACGGATCTGGTGTTCGCGGTGGACTCGATTCCCGCGGTGTTCGCGGTCACGACAGACCCGTTCATCGTCTATACCTCGAACATCTTCGCCATCCTCGGCCTGCGCGCGATGTTCTTCCTGCTCGCCGGAGTGATGGACCGCTTCCGCTACCTGAAACCCGGGCTGGCGGCCGTCCTCGTGTTCGTGGGCGCGAAGATGATGATGACCGGCGTCTACAAGATGCCCGTCGGGGTGTCGCTGGGCGTTGTCGCCGGGATCCTGACGGCGGCGATTGCGGCATCGCTGCTTGTGACCAGCCGCGAGCGGCGCCGGGTCGCGCGCGACCAGAAGCCACGGGACCGCGTGCCCGCGCCAGTCAGTAGCCGGTCTTGAAGACAAACAGGTCAGCGCCGTGCACGAGCGACGGATCGCAGATCAACCCTCCGGGGTTGAGCACCGTTCCTTCCCGCACCCACGTCGAGCCGCGATCGGCCGAGACGTAGCTCTGGATACCCTGCGCGCACACGTACAGCCGCACGCGGCCGTCGGCCACGGCGTCCAGTTCCGGCACGCCGCCGTAGGCCAACCGCTCACCGGCCGTGAACGTCAACCCGTCGGACGAACGGGCCAGCACCGTGTTGTTGCCGGCGGACACCGCCATCAGCCATCCTCCGCCCGGCAGCAGCGCAACGGACGGGTCCGTCCACAACTCGCCCGAGAACGTGAGGGCGCTGCCGACGACGCTGAAGCTGCGCCCATCGCTCGAGTCCGCTGCGCACATGGCGCGCACGTTCGTGGACGAAGGCTGGCCGAAGCCCGCCAGGTAGAACAGACGGACGCGGCCTCCCACGATCAGCGCATCGGGATCGACGACGCCATTGGGCCGCGGAATGCCGTTGAGCGTGATGGCCCCAAGCGGCTGGGCGGCCGTGGCCGTGAGGGACGCGACACCGAGCGAGTTGTCTGCGGCGTCGACGTAGTAGACAAGCACCTCTCCTGTCGGGAGGCGCACGCCGTCAGGCACGGAGGCGTGTTCGAGGACGTGGACGACATCCGACACCCTGACGCCGTCCGTCGTGCGTCCCACCGCCACGCGATGGAAGAACGGCCCGTTGGGATCGGAGATCGGGCCGGTTGGGGAGGACCGTGTGGGCGCACAGAGGTCAGCCGGCGTGGCGGGCGCCGGCGTCGGGAACGGCGTGGAGGGCCCCGCCGACGTAGCGGCGCGTCCGCACCCGCCAGCCAGGCCCAGCAGCAACGCACCCGCGCACGCGACCTTTGACAGCGCTCGAATGGTATGCTCCGCTGTCGCAGGATACACCAGCCAGCCCCTACGGGCGTTCCTCTCCGAGGTCGCGCGCGAACAGCCGAAGCTCTTCCTTTTCGCCTGGCATCGCCACCATCCGATCGAAGGAGAACCCCAGCTTCACGAGCAGGTTGATCGAGGCGACATTCTCCCGCGACGTGATGGCCACGATACGTTTCAGGCCGTGCGTGTCGCGTCCGTAGGCGAGGACCGCCGACGCCGATTCGAAGGCGTAGCCCTTCGACCAGCATTCCGGCACGAGGGCGAAGCCAACGTCCACATCATCCAGAGCATCCCGTTTCAACAGGCCGCAGATGCCGATGGGCACGTGCTCGTCCTTCAGTTCCACGAGGAACAAGCCAAAGCCGAAGCGTGCATAGCTGGCGATTGGCCCTGCCACGATGTACTGAATCGCGTCGGCCGTGGTCCGCACGCCCCTGTCGCCGATGTGCTGCAGAAAGGACGGCTCGTTCAGCAGCCGCAGGATGAAGGTCGCATCATCTGCCGTGAGCCGGCGGATCGTCAGGCGTTCGGTTTCGAGCACGATCATGGCAGCGCACCTCCCTCCCGGGGCGTATTATAGGGCCGGTCGCTCGGCGCACGTTCCCCCTGGCACTCTCGACAAGGCGCCGCCTGAAGGTATGCTGCGGGTCCCATTCACAGGATGGCGAGACGTATGGCACATCGCGAGTTCCACCGAAGCGAGAACATCGGCTGGCTTCGTGCGGCCGTGCTCGGGGCCAATGACGGCCTCATCTCCACCAGCAGCCTCGTTGTGGGCGTTGCCGCGGCCAATCCGGCGCCAGGAGCGGTTCTTGTCGCGGCCCTTGCCGGACTCGTGGCCGGCGCCCTCTCAATGGCGGCCGGCGAGTACGTGTCGGTCAGCTCCCAGGCCGACACCGAGCACGCCGATCTTGCCCGCGAGCGCCGTGAACTCGCGACATCGCCCGAGTCGGAGCACACAGAACTCGAGCGGATCTACATCACCCGCGGACTGTCGCCCGAAGTCGCGGCACAGGTGGCCAATCAGCTCATGGCCCGCGATGCGCTCGGGGCACATGCCCGGGACGAACTGGGCATGAGTGAGTCGACTCGAGCTCGACCGATACAGGCGGCCCTTGCCTCGGCTGCGGCGTTTGCCATCGGGGCGGCGTTGCCCCTCCTGCTTACGGTCTTCTGGCCGCCCTCTTCCCTCAGCATGGCTGTCGTCGTCGGCTCGCTGGCCCTGCTGGCGGTTCTCGGCGGGACAGCGGCCCGGCTGGGAGGCGCACCGCTGGCGATGGGCGCGGCGAGGGTCGCCTTCTGGGGCGCCGCCGCCATGGCGTGCACGGGCCTGGTCGGACGGCTGTTCGGCACGTCGGTTCAGTGAACCGCCTGTCACACACGTTTCACACCGCTGTTTCCGCCCTATCACCACTTTCGCGTCTAATCAGTCAGGACGCACAAAAGGAGCACAGCCGATGCGAAGCATGGATAGAGGAATCCTCAAGGGGATCGTGGCGATGGTAGCCGTGGCCGTGGTGATGACCGGCGTTGGCGTGGTGGTCAGCGCGCAGATGGGGCCGCGGCGCGGGATGGGCGCGGGTCAGGAGCCTGGCAGCCCTGGCGGCGCCGGCATGATGGGGATGGGCCAGGGGCCCGGCATGCGCGGTGGCGGGCCTGGCGGCGGACCGGGCGGCGGGCCGTTCGGGATGATCGGCCCGGAATTGCGGATGCTCGATCTCACCGACGCGCAGCATCAGCAGGTGCGGGCTGTCTTCGACTCGCACAAGGACGAGCTTAAAGCCATTGGCGATCGCATGCAGGCCGCGCGAAAGGCGCTCCAGGACGCCATCACGGCGGACACCTTCGATGAAATCGCCATCCGGACGAAGGCGGCCGAGGTTGCTCTCGTCGACGCCGATGCGGCTGTGTTGCACGCGAAGATGCACGCCGCCGTGGTTGCCGTGCTGACCCCTGAGCAGCAGCAGAAAGCGAAGGAACTGCGCGGCACGAGGGAGAATCGGATGAGAGGCGGCCAGGAACGCATGCGCCAGCACATCCAGCAGCGATTCGAACAGCACAGCGAGCAGCCGCCCAGCGAGCCCGAGACGGTCTGACCCCGCGTCTGAACCTCCTCCTCGACCGCACGGGTCCGCTGAGCGATGCACGGGGGCCGGCCACGCCGGCCCCCGAGTCGTCTCTCCGGGCATCTCCCCGTGGCGCAGCGCATCATCGTTCCCCGAGGGACCATTCACCACGCAACCTGCCCGCGTCGCCCCGTTTGCTCTGGCCGTTTTCCTGTAGAATCCCCTCAGGCATCACCCAATAGCTGTGGCGGAGGCTGCGCGGCTCCCGCCTGCCTGCAGGACCGGGTTCCCGGCCCGCCGGCAGGGCACCGCCGACCGAGCGCCACGCGCAGGAGGACAGCATGCGTGTCGAAACCCGATCGATCGTTCGCGCGGCGGCGGCTCTCGTGACATCGGCCATTGTTGCCATCAGCGTGGCGTGCGGCGGCGGGCAGCCTCAACAGCAACAGGCCCCGGAGGCCTCGGCCCCGCCAGCGCCGAAGGTGCTGACCGCGGCGGAGCGTGCATCCTGGTACCAGAACTGCTGGTCCCACTTCAACAACAAGGCCTGGGACGAGTTCAAGGCGTGCTATGCCGACACGGTGGAATCGGATCAGGTGGACAGCGGCCAGCCTGTCGCAAAGGGTATCGATGCCGTGGCGGCCAGCGCGAAGATGCTTACGGGCGCCTTCCCCGACATGAAGGGGACGGGGGAGCTCATCCTGATCGACGGCGACACGATCGTCAGCGTCTACCTCCTCAACGGAACCCATTCCGGTCCGCTGATGGGTCCGGGCGGCCAGTCCATCCCTGCCACCAACAAGCCCATCGGATACCTTCAGGCCCACGTGGCTCAGACCGACTCCACGGGTGCAAAGGTCGTGAAGGAAGAGTTCTACTCGGACTCCGGGACGATGATGGCGCAACTCGGCCTCAGTCCCGCTCACGCTCGGCCCGTGACGGCGAGCGCGACAGCCGCGCCGAAGGTGGTCCTCGCTGCCGGCACTCCCGCCGAGATGAGCAATGTCGATCTGGCGCGGGTCCAGATGGCCGCGTTCAACAAGCACGACGCCAAGGGCGTTGATGCCCACAATGCGCCCGACTCCGTGTACCACGACATGGCCATGCCAAAGGACCAGACGGCGAAAGAGAGCCTCGCGGGAACGCTCGACATGTTCAAGGCGTTCCCGGACGCAAAGCTCGTCACGTTGTCCATCTGGAGCGCAGGGGACTATGTCGTCTCGGTCGGCCGACTCGAGGGCACCAACAATGGGCCGATGGCGGCCATGGGCGTCAAGAAGGCCACGGGCAAGTCCGTGGCGGTTCGCTACCTGGACATCACACGCTGGGACAGCGGAAAGATTAAGGAAGAATGGCTGTTCTACGACGGGATGGCGTTCGCGACGCAGTTGGGGATTGCGGGGAAGTGAGAAGAAGTAGTCAGTAGCCAGTAGAACAGAAGACAGAGGACGGGAGCCCTCACGTCCCGTAGAACGCCTCATACCCGGCGCAGACAGCAGACGGGACAGAGCGCGAACGACGCGGACCCGGTGTGGGACGATCGCACCGGGCCCGTTGCCGGCTCCAGGTTCCTCGGGCTACAGCACGCCCACCGGGCAGCTCACGCCCGTTCCCCCGAGACCGCAATAGCCGTTCGGGTTCTTGGCGAGGTACTGCTGGTGGTAGTCCTCGGCGTAGAAGAAGTCGGTGGCCGGGGCGATTTCGGTCGTGATCGGACCGAACCCGGCAGCCGTCAGGTGCGTCTGGAACGTCTCGCGGCTCGCCTGAGCGGCGGCCAACTGCGCGTCCGATCGGCAGTAGATAGCCGATCGGTACTGCGTGCCAGTGTCCGCGCCCTGTCGCATCCCCTGCGTCGGGTCGTGGCTCTCCCAGAACACCTTCAGCAGCCGCTCGAATAACGCGACAGCCGGGTCGAAAACCACGATGACGGCCTCGGTGTGACCAGTCAGGCCCGAACACACCTCCTCGTACGTCGGGTTCGGCGTGAACCCGCCCGCGTACCCGGCTGCCGTCGAGTACACGCCCTGGACCTGCCAGAACTTCCGCTCGGCCCCCCAGAAACACCCCAGGCCGAACACCGCCGCCTCGAGCCCGTCGGGAAACGGCGGCACCATGGGCGTGCGAAGCACCAGGTGCCTCGGCGAGACCAGCATCGCGGCTGTGCGTCCCTTCAAGGCGTCTTCGGCTTTCACCATCGCTGTCTTGCGCCATCTGTCGGACATGTCATGAGCTCACCGATAAGACGCTGCCGCAGGTGGGGTCAGGTCCAAAACGCAGCCTCTTCTTCAGATTCTTGGAGAAGGCTACGTTTTGGACCTGACCCCAAAGACACCAACGTCAACGGGCGTCGGGTGCAGCACGCGAACGAGGTCGCCTGGCGAGATGGCCACAAGAAAGCCTCGCGCGCCGCCGTTGATGTAGATGCGCGGCAGGTCGAGAATCGATCGTTCGACATACACCGGCATCGTCTTCCGCGTGCCGAAGGGCGACGTGCCGCCGACGAGGTAGCCGGAATGCCGGTTCGCCACATCCGGCCGGCACGGCTCCACGTGTTTGCACCCGATGGCCCGCGCGAGTTGCTTCGTCGACACCTCGAGGTCGCCGTGCATCAGGACGATCAATGGCGCGCCGGTGTTGTCCTCCATCACGAGCGTCTTGATCACCTCGTGCTCCGGCACGCCCAGTTCACGTGCCGACGCACGCGTGCCGCCATGCTCCTCGTAGCGGTAGGGGTGTTCGGTAAACGGCACGCCGGCGTTGCGTAATGCACGGACGGCCGGTGTGACGGGTGCGGCAGGATGAGCCATGCTGTCGGGTACTCTACTCCAGCACCCACGTGGAGCGCCCGCTCCCGGCCACCTGCAGTCGGCGGGGGACCGGTATAGAGTAGGAACTGCCATGACCGAGGACGCCGCCTACCAGGCCACCATCCTTGGTGGAGCCTATGCCCGCATCGACCGCCTGCCGGTCACCGTCCTCCTCGCCAATGTTCGCAGTCTGTACAACGTCGGTGCATTCTTCCGGACGGCGGACGCGGTGCGAGCCGAACGCATCCTGCTGGCCGGCATCACGCCGACACCCGCCGATACCCGCATCGCGAAAACGGCGCTCGGCGCCGAGCGCAGCCTGCCATGGACGAAGATCGCCGATGCCGCGTCCTCGATCGACGACCTTCGTGCCCGCGGGACGGAAATCGCGGCGGTTGAAACGAGCCTTCGCGCCGTTGACGTCTTCGACTGGCAGCCCGTGTTCCCGGTCTGCATCGTGTTCGGACACGAAGTCGACGGCATCGCCCCGGCGCTCCTCGATCGCTGCGACATGCACGTGCGCATTCCGACGCTGGGTGTGAAACGGTCGATCAACGTCGCCACCGCCGGCGGCGTCGTGCTCTACGAGTTGCTGCGGAAGTACCGGGACCACGTGCGGGCGTGAGGCCTGTCGCACAGCGTCATGCCGGCGGAGGCCGGCATCCAGGGGGTAGACCCGGACAGGTGCAACGACACCATCCAGGGGGTATCATCGGTTCATGAGCGATGAAGACGCACCCAAGAGCGCCTACGAAGTAGCCATGGAAAGGCTCCGCAAGAAGGACGCCGAGTCCGGCACCGAGACGACGCCGCTGACGGACCAGCAGCGTGCCGCCATTGCGGAAGCGCGCAACTTCTGCGAAGCCAAGGCAGCCGAACGTGAGGTGCTGCACCAGTCCACCCTGCGCCGGACCACCGATCCCGAGGCCCGTGCCGGTTTCGAGGCACAGTACCGCCGTGACCGCGAGCGCCTCGCCTCTGATCGCGACGCCAAGATCGAACGGATTCGCCGCGGCGGTGCCTGACGTGCCGTCCGCTCCCGCGAGCCCGCTCCGCCCACACGAGTCGTGCCGGTGCTGAGCCGATTCTTCGACATCGCCGCCCGCGGGTCGTCGGTCCGCCGCGAAATCCTCGGCGGGGTGACCACCTTCGTGACGATGGCCTACATCATCGTCGTGAACCCGGCGATTCTGAGCGCGGCGGGGATTCCGATCGGCCCGAGCACCGTCGCCACGATTCTGACGGCGGCGTTCGGGTCGATGCTGATGGGCCTGTACGCGAACCGGCCCATCGCCGTCGCGCCGTACATGGGGGAGAACGCGTTCATCGCGTTCGGCCTGGTGGCGCTCGGCGCGACGTGGGAACAGCGGCTGGGGTCGGTGTTCGTCGCGGGCGTCGTCTTCCTGCTCCTCACCGTGTTCCAGGTCCGTTCGAAGCTGGCCAACGCCATCTCGCCGAGCCTGAAGTACAGCTTCGCCGCCGGCATCGGGTTGTTTCTGGCTTACATCGGCCTGTACGAAACGGGGATCGTCACCAGCGGTGCGGCGGGCCTTCCCGCGGCCGCGCTGCTCGCGCCGGGACGGATGCTGCTGCGCGCCCCGGATGTGCCAGTGAAAATCGGCGCGTTTCACGACCCGCAGGTTCTGCTCGCCATCGGGGGGTTCCTGCTGATCGCCCTGCTGATGATGCGCCGGTTGCCGGGCGCGATTCTGATCGGCATGGGCGCGACCGCAGCGTTCGGCTTCGGGATGGGTTTCGCGCCGGCCCCAAATGCCGTGGCCGCGATGCCCTTCACCGGCGATTACTCGCTCGCGCCCATCGCGCTGCACCTGGACATCGCCGGCGTGCTGCGATTGAGCTTCCTGCCGGTGTTGCTGACGCTGGTGCTGATGTCGTTTCTCGACACCCTGGGCACCCTCGTCGGGGTGGGTGCCGCAGGCAACATGCTCGACAAGGACGGCAACTTCCCCCAGGTCGAGAAGCCGATGCTGGTTGATGCCCTCTCATGCGTCTTCGCCTCGCTCGTGGGAACGTCCACCAGCGGTGCCTACATCGAGTCTGCAACCGGCATCCGCGAGGGCGCGCGCACGGGTCTCGCAGCCGTCGTCACCGCGCTTCTCTTCCTGGCCGCGCTGTTCTTCCTGCCGCTCGTCGCGCCGCTCCAGCAGTCGCGTTACGCATACGGCCCGGCGCTCGTGGCCGTCGGCATGCTGATGGTCGGATCGATGCGGAAGATCGATTTCGACGACTTGACGGAAGCGCTGCCGGCCTTCGCGTGCATCGCGCTTATGGTGTTCACCTACAACATCGCGAACGGGTTGACGGCCGGCCTGGTACTCTATCCCGTGGCGAAGGTGGCTGGCGGCCGCGCGCGAGAACTCAACT
>Ga0209668_10000778_pt1 | contig 13257 bp, 15 predicted proteins | sample FrelakmetPLP11PL_FD_187150 | JGI IMG/M metagenome (GOLD analysis project Ga0209668, IMG submission 187150) | Freshwater lake sediment microbial communities from the University of Notre Dame, USA, for methane emissions studies - PLP11 PL (SPAdes)... | ecosystem: Environmental > Aquatic >... | reverse complement strand
CTACTGAAAAACCTGATGTCACGGGTACACCTATTCCCCGCTTTGATTTACTGGAATTTAATGCCTATGATATGATGTCGGTGCAGTTTTCGCGGGGTTGTCCCTTCCAGTGCGAATTTTGCGACATCATTGTATTATATGGACGCAAACCCAGAACGAAAACACCTGCACAACTTTTAGCCGAATTAGATTATCTCTATGATTTAGGTTGGCGGCGGGGTGTGTTTATGGTGGATGATAACTTTATTGGCAACAAGCGAAATGTGAAGTTGTTGCTGAAAGAGTTAAAAGTTTGGATGGAAGAACATCAATATCCGTTCAATTTTGACACAGAAGCTTCCATTGATTTGGCGCAAGACGCAGAGATGATGGAGTTGATGGTTGATTGTGGCTTTAAAGCGGTATTTTTGGGGATTGAAACCCCAGATGAAGATAGTTTACAACTCACTAAGAAATTCCAAAATACTCGCAGTTCCTTAACTGAGTCGGTAGAAACCATTATTAAGGCTGGACTGCGGCCAATGGCTGGGTTTATTATTGGTTTTGATGGTGAAAAAGCGGGTGCAGGCGATCGCATTGTCCGTTTTGCCGAACTCGCAGCTATTCCTTCTACTACCTTTGCTATGTTACAGGCGTTACCCAATACCGCGCTGTGGCACCGTTTAACCAAAGAGGGCAGATTGCGAGAAAACCAAGATGGGAATATCAATCAAACCACATTGATGAATTTTATTCCTACCCGTCCCCTGGAAGAATTGGCTAGGGAATATATTGAAGCCTTCTGTGCTTTATATGACCCTGCTGCCTATTTAGATCGCACCTATCGCTGTTTTATGATGTTAGGTCCAGCTAGATATACAGCGCCGGCAAAAATGCCAGAATGGGTAGTTGTCAGAGCCTTAATAATTGTAATTTGGCGACAAGGATTTAAACGCCAAACTCGCTGGAAGTTCTGGCATCATTTGTTTAGTATTCTCAAGCATAATCCCAAGGTGATTGAACAATACATTTCTACCTGCGCTCACATTGAGCATTTTATGGAATATCGGCAAATTGTCCGCGATCAAATCGAAAGTCAATTAGCTGCGTATTTAGCCCAAGGTGCGGAAAAACCTTATGTACCTGTGAAGGAAAAAGTCGAAGCTGTAGTTTAATAATAACCAGATCCCCTAGATCCCCGACTTCTCTAAGAAGTCGGGGATCTATGTTATTTTGTGATCGGCAAAGTCACTGTAAAAGTTGAACCTACTCCTACTTGACTATTAACTGTAATTTCCCCTCTGTGGGCTATAACGCACTGTTGGACGATTGTTAATCCTAGACCACTACCAGGAATTATGCCTATATTTTCTCCCCGGTGAAATGGTTGAAATAATTTTTTTTGGTCTTTTTCGCTCATACCAATTCCCTGATCTTGAAATCTCAAAATTACGGTTTTTTCTTGTTTAATTAATTCAAATAGAACTGTACCTCCGGGAATTGAATATTTAATGGCATTATTGAGTAAATTACTGATAATATGCTTTAAGAGGGTTTCATCTCCCAGGAATTGAAAACAGTGTTCAGAACTGGTGAAAATTAAGTTCAGTTGTTGTTCTTGGGCAGGTAATTGAGATTGTTTTACTAACTCAGAGCATAAGTTTTCTAAGTTGAGTATGTGTGGTTGGTATGGTAGTTGACCAGAATCAGATTTACCAATTAGTGAAGCTTCATCTACTAAATGTGATACATTTTTGATGGCAGAGCGGATGAGTTGTACATAGTCAATTTGGGAATTATTTGTCAGTTCTTTTTGATATTTTTCTATTAATCCAGCCGCGAGAAGAATGGTGTTTAAAGGATTGCGAATATCATGGGAAAGCATAGCCATAAATTCAGATTTAAGCTGATTAATTTCTTGGGATTTTAAGAGTTCTGTGGTTTTTTCTTCAACTTGAGTTTCTAATGTTTGATTAATTTGATTTAATTGTTCTAAAAATTGTTTGCGTTCTACAGCATATCGCACAGAACGTACTAATGTATCTGGATTTACGTGCCTTTTGACTAGATAATCTTGCGCTCCTTGTCTCACTGCTTCAATGGCTAGTTCTTCATCATTTGTGTTAGTCAGAACTATGATGGGATTGCTGGGATTTTGCTGCAGTAACTGAGGGATGGAAGATAATCCTTGACTGTCAGGAAGGGTCAAATCTAATAAAATTACGTCGTATTTTTGGCTATTTAATTGGTTGATTCCGTCTTGAAGTCTTTGGACGTGAACTAAACCAAAATTTTGAGATTTTGTCAGTTTAATGAACTCTTGCAATAACCTGGCTTCTGCTAGGTTATCTTCAATTAACAGGATTTTTAGTGTGGAAGTTGTGGTAATCATTTCCTGGTTTTACCTTTTGCGAGTTGTTGGTTAAATAGACTTTTATTAAATTAGTTTTCAAGAATATATCGAATGTAGTTTTATACAGTTGCAGGAGATACAAAATTTACGGTAAAAGCAATCACGTAAAAGACTATTATTCCTAATTCTTTCTTCTCTCTTCTTCCTGACTTCTGACTGGGCGCAGGCCCTGCGCCCCCACTTCCTGACTCCTGCTATAAGCTGTTATGCAGCTAAATTGTATAGTCATAAATTCTTGAACTCTTGTGGCACAGGCATCTTGCCTGTCTCATTTATACAAATTAAATGCACAGCAGCTTACTTTTATGCTAGTGGTAAGGTCACGGTAGAAAACCAAAATTTCTCAATACTCTGGATGATTTGAAATAGCTGATTCAAATTACGAGGTTTGGTAATGTAGCAGTTAGCGTGTAAGTCGTAACTATGGAAAATGTCATCTTGATTTTTTGAAGTTGTCAAAATGACGATAGGAATGCGTTTGAGTTGAGGATCAGATTTAATTTCTGCTAATACCTCTCTACCACCTTTTCTGGGTAAATTTAAGTCTAATAAAATCAAATCAGGACGTTGTGCGTTAGCATATTCTCCTGCTTGATGGAGGTAATTCATAGCTTCCACACCGTCCCTAACTGTGATTACTTGATGAGGTAATGAACTGGTTTTTAATGCTTCTTGAATGAGACGAACATCAGCCTTATTGTCCTCCACTAAAAAGATGATTTTGTGTGTTTTTGCCATGTTGACGCTCATAATTACAATCGCTGACGGGAATTGTGAAGTAAAAAGTCGCACCCCGACCAAGTTGTGACTCTACCCAGATTCGTCCGCGATGACATTCAATTATTTTCTGACAAATAGCCAAACCTATTCCTGTCCCTGGATATTTATCCCTGGTGTGTAGACGTTGAAAGATGGTAAAGATGCGATCGCTAAATTGCGGATTTAAGCCAATTCCGTTATCTTGTACTGAAAATAACCATTCATCTTCCCATCTTTTCGCACTAATATGAACCCTTGGTGGTTCACTACTGTGGAATTTGATCGCGTTACCAATGAGGTTCAAAAATAGCTGGATTAACTGTGTTTCATCAGCCATAACTGCGGGTAAGGGATCATGGGTAATAATTGCGCCGGTTTCCGCAATGCATTGACGTAAATTCTTTAAAGTCCGATTTAAAGCTGTTTCGACTTCGGTAACTTGAAAAGTAATTCCTAATGTATCTAGGTTGCAGTATGCGAGTACGTCATCAATTAAGGTCTGCATTAAAATTACACCTTCGACAACATAACCAATAAACTCTTTTGCATCTGCGTCTAGTTCTGCTTCATAACGCATTTCCAAAAGCTGCACATAATTGGCGACTTGATTTAATGGTTCTTGCAAATCATGGGAAGCGATATAGGCAAATTTTCTCAATTCTGCATTAGAACGTTTTAAGTCTTCGGCTAATTGGGCTAATTCATCAGCTTGACGGAGGATAATATTGATGATAGACTTTTGTAATTCTAATGCAGCTTTAACTTCTACATTTTGCCAGGGTAAAGATGTTAATTGAACTATTTCTTTCCATAATTCAAATGATTTACGGGGACACAAACGGACATTTCCTTCAGATTCATCAACTGAAAAAGCCTGGTGGGGATTTCCACCCCAATTGACAGTTTGAATCATTTCTGGTCGAAACCATAATATATAATTTTTTCCAGAAATGGGGATAGCTAATAAACCACTCGCAACATTTTTAAAGCTAATCGCGTCTGGATAGATTTGCGGTAAAGAATCGGTGAAAAATACCTCGTCTTCTCCATTGTTTCTCAGCCATTCTCCTAAAAAATTCAATTCTTCTTCTTGAGGAGTATTACCAATCAGAGTATATTTCCCACCAAAATAGATGGCTACACCTTCAGCATTAGTTAGATTGAGCAGATTTATTTGATTTTTGACTAAACCATCAATAAAGTTCGGTTCTTGAGACATATATTCAACCAATAGTGATTGAATATGGTTTAAATTTAGCTGATAGTCGTAATCTTCAGTTTCTTCTTTGCCAGAAATTTCTGAAAATATGATTCTTCCTAAAAATTCACAAGCTTTTCGTAATTCATAGGAAACATATTTGGGTGATTGATGATGACAAGCAATTAAACCCCAAAGTTTGTGATCCTTAATTAAGGAAATTGTCAAAGATGCAGCCACGCCCATATTATGTAAATATTCTAGATGACATGGTGCAGCACTTCTGAGAATTGAATTAGTTAAATCAATGGGTTGTCCGCTAACTGGGTTAATTCTAGGGAAAAGTTCGGCTGATGATTGAATATTTGTATCGGGAATAACTCGGATAGAATTTTCTAGAAATAATTGTCGTGCTGGCTGAGGAATATCTGACTCTGGATAATGTAATCCTAAATAAGATGATAAAGTATCTGTTTTTTCTTCAGCAATCACAGAACCATGTCCATCATCACAGAATTTATATAACATTACTCTGTCAAATCCCGTTATTTTGCGGATTTCTTGCACAATGATTTGACTAAAATCACGGAGGCTTTTACTTTTTTCTAAGCGATTAATTGAGGCTTGAGCTAAATGATAAAAACTCAAGAAAGGAATATTTTCCTGAGATGCCGTAGGTTCTAATTCTAAGATTAAAAACCCTTCGGAGTTACGATAGAAAGTGACATCAAATATTGTATATTCATCTCCTTGTTTCTTAATCCAAATTTTTGTAGGATTAATAAAATCTAGATTTTCTTCTGACAACCAAAATTTAATTTTCTGGATTTGGTAAGGATCTAATAAATCTTCTAATTCCTGTTGTACCATATCCTTTGGAGATATGCCAAAAGTGCTGAAAGTATTGCGACTAACTTGTAATATTTGTAAATCTGGCTCTTGTAAGACTAACAAAATTCCATGGGGTTGAATTTCACTAACCAAATGTATTGGTGCTTCTTTTAAGCTCGTGATATTAATATGCTGCTGCTTGACATTGATATCCATAAAACCCTTCCCCTATAATTTTAGAGCATAAAATCTGTAGATTTAATCCAAATTCCTCACACCTATAAAAATTCTTGTGGATTTAGTACCTTTGGTAGTGGCAAAGCCCATAGTTATAGTTGCCCTTACCTAATATTCTTACACAGAAGAACTAGCTGTCACCAAATATATAGATAAGAAATGTAAAAGAGAAGATGATTAAATCCGCAGTCTTTGTGTATATATATTAAGCAATTTCAATTTTATGTGTGGCTGCACAAAATTATGAAATTAATTCATTAATTCATCCGTCTTTATCTGCGTTTATCTGCGGTCAATTTTTCACTATTCCTACTTTTGACTAAATCCAGGAACTAAACCACATCCGCATTCTATAACCATCAGGAGAGATAGGTAAACCTAGATAAATAGGCATCCAGAAAATGAAAGCAGCAACAATGATAAAAGTTATAGTCACAGCTACTGCGCGAATTTGCCGATAATAACTCAGCAGACATTGATCAACAACCCAAGCGATCGCTATAAATGTAAACACAACCGCGGACATATAATGGTAGATAAAGACACACCTTGTTACCTCCACCCAAGGGAGGAGATTAGCCCCATAATTTATGACTAAAAATAAGCCAATCCAAGTATCAGCGGTAAGATTTTTCGGGATAAATAACCGCTTTTTTTCGATTATCGGCATCGTAATTGTGATGATTACCATACCAATTAAAAAGATCATTGCAGCTAAACCAAACCACCATAAAAAAGGATTCCCCATAGCATGAACATCATAAATTACTTTACCAGCACCATCAGGTAAGGAATCCTTGGTACTTTGAGCAGTTTGATAATAATAAGCCATTGGTCGAGTTAGCAATGGCCATTTATACCATGCAGCACAATAAGGATGAACGCTAGGACTATTACCACCTAATTGCAGATGAAAGTGCAAAATTTGTTTATGAACTTCAATAAATCCATATCTTTTATCTAGTTGGAGGTGAGGAATCCAAATCAGACTATAAATAACTGTAGGAATAATTCCTAAATAAGAACCCATTTGCCAAATATTTATTTTTGTCAGATTTTGCAAGGGTGATTTTATAGTATTATCTGGGGAATTATTGGCAGAATTAAAAAACCGTAAATAAGAAAATAATGGACCGCGAGATGGATGATCTTCATATTGCAACCAGCGAATTATCCAGGCTGCTATCCATACACCATAAGCAGCAGTTAAAAACCATAAGCCATTCCATTTTGTGCCAATAGAAGCACCAAAACTAATACCGGAGAGCATTAACCACAACCAACGGTTTTGTTTTTGCTGATCTAATGCCAATAATAACAACCATTGTCCGAGTAAACCAAAGATAACTATATAGACATTACTTAAAGCATAACGAGATTCTACTAAAAATAATCCATCACAAGCTGTAAAAAATCCTGCTAATAAAGCAAACCGATGACGATAACTAAATTGATAAGTTAATAAAGTCACGATTACGGGAATTAATGAACCAGTGAGCGCATTTACCCACCGATAATTCCAAGGAGATAATAAAGAATCTGTGAGACTATTGACAGTATCTCGACCAATAGGAATATATTGACTCATCCAAATCCCTAACCCAATCAGATATTGACTTAATGGTGGATGAGCATTAAAAAATGGTGTATGGGTCAGATAGTTGTTACCAAATTTAGCAAAATAAACTTCATCAAATACTAAAGTATTAAATCGGCTTAGTCCCCAAAAACGTAAGCTCAAGGCAAGTAGAAATATGCCTATTATGCCTAATCGAAACCAGGTTTTTTTCATGATGTTCTTCAGATGTTTTTGCAAAAACTAATAATAAAAACAGATTTATATCCCCGACTTCTTAGAGGATGTTTGAAAAGTTTTTAATGTATAAATAAACCCCTCTCCAAACCTCTCCCCGACGCGGGGAGAGGCTTTGAAACCCCCATTCCCTTGTAGGGAAGGGGGGAAGGGGGGTTAGGTTTCTAGAGATTATCGGGTTCATCTAATACTTTTCAAACAACCTCTTAGAGAAGTCGGGGATCTTGTTGTCGATCTTGTTGTCCACAAATGTAGAATAATAGCTCTAACACAGTCAGAAAACTTAATCTACTATGTCACAATTAGAGCGATTGTTAAAAATGGCAGAAGATGAACTTACGGAGTATAGCACTGATGCCCGCAAAATGGAAAAACTCCGCCGCAAGATTAGTCTATCAGTACCATTGGCGGAACAGAGGCAACTAAAAGCGACATTATTAGCTACAATACCATCTGGTAAAATTGCAGAAATTGTGGAAGAGCAAAGACAAACCGTAGCTTTGCCATTTTGGGGAATTGCTGGTTTGGGTTTGTTATTGGGTATTTCCCTGAATCAACCCATTGGCTTATTAGCAGCTATTGGGGGGACTGTAGCAGCCTTTAGGATTCAGAAATGGGGTTGGCAATTACAGGCAAATCGCCTATTATTGCGAACATTGGAAGATATTGAAACCCGGATTTCTCAACCTAGTAATTGAGTACAAACAACAAATTAATTGAGGAGATAGAAGTTATGACAAAGTATGATTATATTTTCAAGTCCAAAGACAAAATCAAAGAATCATTGAATGAACAAGAAGCGGTAGCGGCAATTGGTGTGATTACCACCATCGTTGATTCTGGCAGTGAAGACATAGATGCCGAAAGTTTAGCTGATATTCTTTGGGAGTTTGAGATATTTGATGAATACTCAGAAGAAGAAATGCTAGAAACGGTGGATAGACTCATAGAAATTGCCGGAGAGGTGGGATTAGGTTCTTTGTTTAATGCTGCTAATGCGGCCATTTCTGGTGAGGCAGTTTTAGATGGTTTTGCGGCTGGAGTGATTATGCTTTTTGATGCCGAAAATTTAATTATTCCAGCCAATAAAAAGGTTTTTCTAAAACAACTACAAATAGCTTTAGAACTGGATGATGCAGAAGCAGAAGAAATCATCAAAGAAATAATTGCCTCAATAGAAGCTGGGGACGAGGAAGAATATCTCGAAGAAGAATATGAAGCAGTTATTTTTAATGAAGCTGGTGAACAATTTTATCAATCACCTTTAGGTAACTTTATAGTTCCTATTCCTGTAAATTCTGAACAGGGGGGAAAACTGCAAGCTGAGGATGGAATGGTGAGTTTTTCGGACGATGCTGGGACTTTACTCAGAATTGATTATTATCCACTCTCTCTAGAAGAAATTGATGATCTAGATTGCCAAGAAGATGAGATATATCTGCATAGAGTTTTGGTGGATAAATATGTTCCTCAAGCAATTATTTCTCATGTTCCTACGGCGGAAGTGAAACATAAAGAATATTTCCAAGATACTTTAGAAAGTTATTACTATGTGTTAGTAAATATGCCTCAAGGTTCAACTATATCCAAACAAGAAACTAATGGCAATGGCATTAGATTAGATGCCTATAGAGGATTGTTGTCTTTTGTTAATAATGAATGTTTGTATATAGTTAGCAGTCAACGCAGCTTTTTAAATGGGGAAGTGCCTGGTTCTATGAAGGAAGAGGCGAAAAAAATGAAAAAAGCTATTTTAGATTTTGTGCGTACGATTGAGTTTGCCTAAATCTAAGGGATAACCCTATTTTGGGCGCAGGGTCTGCGCCCCTACTGGCTTTGGTTATAACCTACATTCCGCACTTCATTTTGTAGTGCAGACATGAGTGTAATAAGTAACAGAAACAGCTTAAATATAAACACATAACTAAGTTGGCAATAAATATAGACAGTAATATAAAAATTGCCAACAAATTGAAATTAATAAGGTATTGACAATAAATTCAGAAGAAAAAATGAGAAAATGAGTCTAAATGAAATCAAAATACCCAAAAATATGAATTACCAAAAAGAAGAATTTGAGAGTAAAAACTTAGATCACTTAGGAATAATAGCAGGAATAATAGATGAGATAGGAATAGTAGAAAAAATTAATGAGATATTCTTAGTAGATATCAGAGAGAAAGTAAATACAGGCGAAGTAGTCAAAGCAATCATTCTCAATGGACTGGGTTTTGTATCAAGACCATTATATTTATTCCCTGATTTTTTTCAGGATAAACCCATAGAACATTTAATAAAAGAAGGAATAAAAGCATCAGATTTAAATGATGATAAAATAGGTAGAGTAATGGACAAGCTCTACAAACATGGATTAACCAAACTATTCCTAATTATTGCCTTGGAAGTAGTAAAAAAATTGGGAATAGAAACTAAATACTCCCATTTAGATTCAAGTTCATTAGACATCTCCAAAAACTGTCAAAGTCTTTTGGTAAGTAACTTAGAACCCACAAATGCAAGTATTGGAAACTAGCCGTTATCAACGATAACATAGGGCTTTGAGATATTTATTGATAAAAACCAGGCAAAAAAAATGAAGTTATGTGCGTAAATTTTATCCCAGACCTATAGGATTCGTTGGTAATATGAGTGAGCCAATCTACTGTTAATTCATAAGTAGTTAATATTTCTTTAACTACTTCATAGTCAGAATCATTTTTTTTACTTGCTCAACTAAACTAGATGGTAACAATTCTCTCAGCAATGGCAACCAATAATTAAATATATTATTTGCTGTAGATTCACTGACTCCAAACTGTATACCTAAAAGTTGGAAAGTTGTCATATGCCTGAGATAAACTAAAGTTAAAACTATTTGTTCTCCTCTAGATAATTTAGGTTTCCGACCACCTCCACCTGCAATAATTCTAGTTTTTCTTGATTCCAATTCATTTTGCTTTTGATCATGCAACTTTTCCGCATTTTCAATTAATTGTTTTAAATCTACATAATCCAATCCAATTAACCTGTTAATAATTCCTCTAGATATTCCTTGGCGAATTGATCATGAGATTGTCGAGTCATTTAATTATATCAAAAATCAGATTAAACATAAAAAATATTATATAATAATTATGTTACTACCAAAAGCATGGTTTTAAAAGTAGTTTACCCCAAACCAAAAATTAAACTAATGTTACAGTCAATCGAAGGCATTTACAAAGACGGGAAAATTGAGCTAACCGAAACACCAACAGGCATAAATACAGCGCGAGTAATTGTAACTTTTCTCGATACCAATGCTTCTGTAGATTTGTCATCTCGCGGAATTAATGAAGAACAAGCTGCAAAATTAAGAACTAGATTACAATGTTTTGCACAAGATTGGGATCAACCAGAGATGGAAGTTTACGATGCCTTATAATCGTGGTTCAGTAGTGCTGGTTTTGTTCCCAGACTCAAACTTGAAAACTGCTAAACGTCGTCCTGCTTTAGTTGTTCAATCTCACAATATTGGTACTGGTTTATCACAAACTATTATAGCTATGATTACCAGTAATGTTTCTCGTGCTGGACACCCTAGTAGAGTTTTTGTGAATATAGTAACACCAGAAGGAAAACAAACGGGATTAATTACTGATTCAGTGATTATGACAGATAATCTAGCAACTGTTTTAGATACAGAAATAGATAGAGTTATTGGTACTTGCTTAGAAATGTCTTTAGTAGATGCAGCACTCAGACATACATTAGAAATTTAAAATACAGTTCTCACTCTAACAAGTAATCTAAAATTTAAGAATAAAGTTTGTGATCTGGATCTAACCAAACAATATAAAACACATTTTCAATAAAAAACCCATGAACTCTACCATATTCATTGGATGAAAGTTGAAACTGATATGGTGTATCTACTAACTGTTCTTCATTCAGAAGACCAAAACCAGTTTCAGTGGTATCTTTCCAGTTTATAGGATGACAACGCAAATTTTTGGCATTCTTTACCGTCATTTCTTTGACTGTCATACTTGATAAATCTCGCAATCTCTGAAGCAAAGTTTGTAAATATTTAGCATCTTTATCCTTAATCGAAAACTTATTATTATCATATTGAAAATAAGTGTAGGAGAAACTAATTCCTTTCGCAGGTTCAATTTTTGTCGGGTTTATCCCTAGTGATGAACTTTGATTAATATTCAGTTTTTTAATTTTATTCTTTTTCTGCGACACGTTGCTTGTAATACTCCCTCATTGACTCTTTACTAATAATTGCATTACAGGGGGCATCCATAGGCAGATTACCTCTAGCATTAATCCAAGGATCTTCTCGATGAATCATTTGCTCTAATTCAAAAGTATCACAACCAAAATAAATTTCTGTGACTTGTTCTAAGAACTCCTTAATTTCATCAGAAAAATTTGGTTTTTCAACTTCTTTTAAAATTGGCATCCATGCAAATTGTTTATATTGTTCATATAATTTAGGAATTACTGAACCATGAATCCATGCTTCAAAATCATCATCAAATAAAGGTTGATCATAAATAGCTAAATACCAAGCTTGAGCATAGTAAACAAGTTTTTGCAGTTTCAAGTTGCTGATATATGAACCTGTTTCTCTAGCTTGCCAAATAAAGTAATTGGCAATTGTTTCTGCTGTTAATTGTGAAGTTCCGACTGTTGAAATCATGGTACTAATTTAAACATTTAGGGTAAGTAATATCTATTCTAAATTAGGATTCCTATACTGAACCTAGCAATATCTAATTTCCCCTTGTTCCATTTTATCTCAAATTCAAGCGATCGCACTCCCAAAATCATCCTACAAGCACTAAATTATCAACTTGCCGCACAGACTACTCATCATCATCTTGAACTTTTTTTTCGTCAAATCCCAGCCAAAATAGTAGCACCTGTTCTAACTCCAGCATTTGTTCTGGTGTTATATTTCCCAATTTGCGTAAAAGCTTTGCATGAGGAATCGTGATGATATTTTGGACATCAAATACTCCTTCTCGAAGAAAATTAGTTTTGATTTGTGCCTCAAATCTTGAACCACGTGAACTGGTTGTGTGTGGTACGAGAGTAGCTAATGCACGATCTTGATCTAGTGCAGGAATACTAATTACTAAACATGGTCTGACTTTTGCCACATAACCTAAATCTACTAACCAAACTTCTCCACGTTCAGGACTACTCATAGGTCGTTTCTTCCTCATCTAAATCAAGAAAAAGTCCCTCAGCATTCATGACTAAATCTTCATCAGATAAGGGCGAAAAATCTAAATCAACTGTCCGCTTTAAAATTTCTAACACCAAATCTAACCGTTCTGAGTCTGTCAAGCGGTCGAATGTATTCAGAAGTTCTTGTACTAAAGCAGTCATAGCTTTTTTCCTATATATGGAAATATCATAACATGAGCTTGATATGACTCTCTCCAAAATTACACTATTACGGAGTGCTTCGCTATTGCACTTCCCAAAATTATCCTACCAGCGATCGCACTCTCCAAAATCACCCGTCTCACAAGAAGGAATCGCTCATTTTCTCCAAGCTGTTTCTTAAAGTAGAGTCAATCTATACCCATGACTCCAATGATAACAGATGAGTAAGATTTTAAGGTATTGGTAACTTGAGGATTACCATTAATAATGTAGCTACAGTGATTAGTATCAAGCAAATAAGACATAGTAATAAAGATTAGAACTGCGTTTGAGAACGAGTTTCTTCAACTAAACGCAGACAATCTTCCAGATCATCACCATGCCAAGTTCCAGCATAATGTAGTAAATCACCTGCTTTTTTACCTCGCTTGATAGGGGAAATACGACGTAATGGGCGTTGATTTACGGTGCTTTTTTCCTGAATAGAGTCGAGGAAATCACTAACTAAGGAAAGCTGTTCTGGTGGTAGTTGGGATATCTGTTGTTCAATCTTTTGATGTAGTTCTAAATAAGTCATTTGTACCTCTTTTTGATAGGAAGAATAGGGATGATTCTATTTTATTTATATTATAGCGATCGCAC
>Ga0209668_10000777_pt1 | contig 13259 bp, 13 predicted proteins | sample FrelakmetPLP11PL_FD_187150 | JGI IMG/M metagenome (GOLD analysis project Ga0209668, IMG submission 187150) | Freshwater lake sediment microbial communities from the University of Notre Dame, USA, for methane emissions studies - PLP11 PL (SPAdes)... | ecosystem: Environmental > Aquatic >... | reverse complement strand
GGCCTGACACCGCCGGGCAGGATGATCCGCGAGCCGCCGCTCTCCTCGCTCACTTGGCTCCGCCGTCGGGCTTCGCCAGCGCCGCCTCGAGCACGCGCACGCCGACCTCGACCGCGAGCGATAGCGCGCGCTCGTCCGGGTTGAAGCGGCCCGAGTGGTGGGCGAACGTCTCGACGCCCTCGGCGTTCGCGGTGCCGATCATGTAGTAGCAGCCGGGCACGCGCTCGAGGAAGCGCGACATGTCCTCGGATCCCATGCAGCGGTACGCCGAGACGCCGTCGGCGCCCAGCAGGTGGGAGACCACGCCGTGCACCAGCGCCGTCGGTGCGGCGGCGTTGAGCGTCGGCGGGTAGTTGGCCTGGAAGTGGTAGTCAATGCCGGCGCCGTGGGCGCCCGCGATGGCCCGCGCCATCGTCTCGATGCGGCCGGCGATCATGCAGGCGAGCGCCTTGTCGTAGGTGCGCACCGTGCCCTCGAGGATGGCCTCGGTCGGCAGGATGTTCGACTTCGTGCCGGCGTGCAGCAGGCCGATCGTCAGCACCGCGCTCTCCAGCGGATCGACGTTGCGCGAGACGACGGTCTGCAGCGCGAGCACGATGTGCGACGCGACGACCACGAGGTCGGTCGCCTGGTGCGGCGCCGCGCCGTGGCCGCCCTTGGAGATGAGCTTGATCTCGAACTCGTTCGAGCCGGCGTAGACGCCGCCCTCGCGTACGCCGACCACGCCCACCGGATCGTCGTTGTTGAGGTGCATGGCGTAGCACGCGTCCGGCTTCACCCAGTCGAGCACGCCGTCGTTGATCATCGCGCCGGCGCCGTCGCCGCCCTCCTCGGCCGGCTGGAACAGGAACGCGATCGTTCCGCCCAGGCGCTCCTTGCGGGTCGACAGGATGCGCGCCATGACCAGCGCGACGGCGGTGTGCCCGTCGTGGCCGCAGGCGTGCATCAGGCCCTTCGTCTCGGACGCGAACGCGTAGCTGGTCTCCTCGAGCAGCGGCAGCGCATCCATGTCGGCGCGGTAGAGCACGGTCGGGCCCGGGCGCGCGCCCCTGAGCAGGCCGACGACGCCGCAGCCGCCGATGCCGGTCTTCACCTCGAGACCGAGGCCGTTCAGGTACTCGGCGACCTTGCCGCTGGTGTACGGCAGGTCGAACAACAGCTCGGGATGGCGGTGGAAGTCACGCCGCAGCGCGACGACCTCTTCGGCGAGGGCGCGCACGTCGGGCGACAGGCGCGGATCGAGTTCGAGCACGGTGGACATGCGGCCTCCGATCGGAACGATGGGTTCGGGGTTCGGGGAGGGACGAGCGAGCGCCCGTCGTCGCCGGGCATCGTAGCACGGCGACCGGGCCGGTCGCGCGGGCCGAGGCTTCCGCCACGGCGGTCGGGCGTGTAAGGTCGCGGGCCATGGACTCCGACCCCGAACGCCCCGCCGCGCCCCCGCGAACCCTGCTCGTCGTCGCCCGCGGCGACGTCGCCGAAGAGCGCCCGCTCGGCGACCTCGCCGCCCTGCTGGCCGACCCCGACGCGCGCCTGTGGATCGACCTGCAGAACACGGGCGAGGCCGGATTCGACGCGCTCGCGCCCGCGCTGACGTTCCACCCGATGGCGGTCGAGGACTGCGTCAGCGACATCAATCACCCGAAGGTCGACGACTACCGGGACTACCTGTACCTCGCGCTCCACTCGGCGCGCTGGGACGACGTGTCGCAGGAGCCGGTGATCAAGGAGATCGACGTCCTCATCGGGAAGAACTACCTGGTCACCTATCACGAGGAGGAGACGCGCGGCATCGAACGCGCGCGCGCGCTGCTGGCGCGCCGCGGCGACCTGCTCATGCGCGGGCCGGATCACCTGCTCTACTACATCCTCGACGTCATGGTGGACAACTACATGCCCATCATCGACACGATCCACGGGAACCTCGACGAGCTCGAGGAGCGCGTGCTGCGCCATCCGGACCGCGAGGTCCTCGCCGACATCCTGCGCCTCAAGCGCGGGCTGGCCGCGCTCCGCCGCGTCGTCGGGCCGCAGCGCGACACGATCCTCGCCATGACCCGCGACGAGTTCGCGAGCATCCGCCCAGAGATCCGCCCCTACCTGCGCGACATCTTCGATCGCATGGCGCGCATCAGCGACATGCTCGATTCGTTCCGCGACGAGCTGGCGACGATGCTCGACATCTACGTGAGCCAGGTCTCGAACCAGCTCAACGAGGTGATGAAGGTGCTCACCGCGATCACGGTCATCATCGTGCCGGTGACGCTGATCGCCAGCATCTACGGGATGAACGTGAGTTACCCGGGCGTGAACACGGTGGTGGGGTTCTGGTGGTCGGCGGGGCTGATGGGGGCGACGGCGCTGGGCATGTGGCTCTACTTCCGCAGCCGCAAGTGGCTGTAGCCCGGAACACCGGGGGTGCGACGCGCGGGAGGAAACGCCCCGGGCGGGCGATCGCGCGCCGCATGCAGCCCCTTCCCTGAGGCTGGAGACCGCTTTCGGGATCGCCTCGCTCGCCGATCGCCTCCTGCGACCTCACCGCTCGGGCCCCGCGCAGCGTCGGGACCATGAGGGTCGGGAGGGGAGCTCCGTGCCAGGGAGTTCTCCCTGCCCGCTGCGACAGAAACGCTAGGCCCCCGGTCGATGCTTTGTCAAGAAGATGTGTCGTCTCGTCGCAACGCGGTCGTGTCGCCGCAACCACGCCCTGCCGGTGTCGCAGAGATCACACACCTCGGCGAAAAGGATGATGGGACGGGCGGCGACGGCGCGGCCGGATGCAGGACCGGACGGGGCGTCCGGCGGCATGAAATCGCACGATTCGCCACAGAAACACGGACTTACAGGGTCGACCGAGCGTTCGCTCACCGCCGGGACCGGCCGCCGGGCCGCGGCCCGGGCCGTCCGGCCCGACCCTTGCATTCGAAGTCCACGGACTCATTCCACCGGAGGTTCGACGTCATGATCCGTCCCCGTTTCGCCTCGTTCGGCCTGGCCGGGTTCGCCCTGGTCGCCGCGCTCCTCGTCACCGGCGGCCCCGGCCGGGATCGCCCGGCCCCGGCGGATGCCGCCGCGACCGGCCCGGCGATCGTGGCCACCTACGGCGTCGGTGGCGTGCTCAAATCCGACGGCAACCTTTACCAGTGGCGCCCGGAGCGCAAGCAGTGGGTGACCATCGACGAGTCGTTCCGCCTCGACGGGGAGACCCGCAAGATCCTGCCGTTGCCGGTCGTCGCCACCGAGGTAGCCCGGATGGAGGGCTTCGGCTTTCTCGTCACCCGCGGCGGGACGTGCTGGCTGTACAACCTGGACTCGAATCGCTGGGAAAACATCGGCCGCCCCTAGGGACGGGGCGGGAGTAAACTTCTCTCGACGGTAGAAAGGGCCCGGAAACACGGGCCGGCCGCCTTCGGCAAGCGGCGAAAACGGGGCTTCGCCCCGGAAAGGCGGTTGTCGTGAAACGCATCCTGCGCCTTGGGCTTTCGGTCGTGCTGGCGACCGTCCTCGCTGTCACCGCGGCGTGGGCCGTCGAGTACGACGACATCTTCGAACTCACGCAACGCGGCGTCTCCGAGCGCACGATCGTGCAGCTCATCGTCGACGACGGACGCGCGTTCGAACTCGACGCCGACGAACTCGCCGACCTGCGCGCCGCGGGCGTGAGTGAAGCCGTCATCGCCGCCATGCTCGACCCGGCCGTGGGTCGCACGTGGCTCGCCGGTGGCGTCTCCGGCAGCAGCAGCGGCGGCGACTACTCGACGTCGCTCGACCAGGCCTACAACGAGGGCTACAGCGCCGGCGTCAGCAGCACGGCGCTGGTCTACTCGTTCGGCTACTACTACGGGCCGCTCTCGCGTTACTACTACAACGACCCGTTCTACTACCCGTTCTGGTCCTCCGGCTACTACGGGTACTCGTACTGGCCGTCGTACTACTCGTACTGGTATCGCCCCTACTACGACTGCTACTACGCGTATCCGTACAACTGGTACGGGTACTCGTCCTACTACTGCCACTCGTACTACGACGCGGGCTACTGGGGGCACAGCGGCTACTACGTGCCGCCCGGCTACGGCCACTCGGTGTGGGACGACGGGCCGCGCTTCCGTGGTGGCGGCGTCACGCCGCCCAAGGGCGGCCGGCCCGACGGCGAGGGCGCGAACTCACGCCTGAGCATCGATAACACGGGCCGCATGCGCAACGTGTCCGGCCCGCCAGCAATCCGCGAGGCCGAGACCGGCCGCACGCCGACCGATCGCAACGCCGCTCGTGTCGGGTCCGGCTCAGGCGCGGCGCGCGGCGTCGACACGCCGAGCGCGCGGACGCCGTCGAGCCGCAGCTCGGGCACGCGGGTGATCCGCGGCGCGGATGCCGGCGCGGACCGCTCGTCGACCAGCACGCGCGTGATCCGCGGCGGCGGGGCGACGCGCGGCGAGCCGACGGCGAGCGCGACGCGCGGCTCCAGCCGCTCGGCGAGTGGCGATCGCGTCGCGCGCTCCGAGCCGCGCCGGCTGCGTGACAGCGCGGACCGCGTCATGCGCAGCGGACAGACGGGCTCGAGCGGGCGCACGGCGCGCCGCGAGACGGCCAGCTCGGCGCGGATCTTCCCTTCGGGAGGTCGGCAGTTGGCGGACGCGCGCGTGAGCACGGGTCGCGGATCGGGCGGTCGCGGCCAGGCATCGGCGCCCCAGATGCGCTCTGCCGGCGGCGGACACAGCGGCGGTGCGGCCTATGGTGGCGGCGGAAGCCGCAGCGCGGGTGGCGGCGCGACTGCCGGCGGCGGCGGCGGTGGTAGCCGCAGCGCTGGCGGCGGCGGCTCTCGCAGCGCCGGTGGTGGCGGCGGTCGCAGCGGTCACTAGATGGGCGCCCCGCGGCTGATCCTCGCGGTCGTGGTCGCGACCGCCCTCGCCGCAACCACGGCGTGGGCGGTCACCTACGACGACATCTTCGAACTCGCGGCGCGAGACGTGGCGGACGAGACGATCGTCCGGCTCATCGTCGACGACGGCCGCGCCTTCGATCTGAATGACGATCAGCTCGCCGACCTGCGCGCCGCCGGCGTGAGCGAGGTCGTGATCGACGCCATGCTCGATCCCACAGACGGCGAGGCGTGGCTCGTGGGCGACGACTTCGGCGGCCTCGGCGACGACTTCGGCTACTCGACAGCGCTCGATCGCGCCTACGGCGAGGGCTCGGTCGCGGGCGCGCCCGGCACGGCGCTCGTGTTCTCGTTCGGCTACTACTACGGGCCGCTCTCGCGCTACTACTACGTCGATCCCTACTACTATCCGTTCTGGTTTGCGGGCTACACGTACGCCTACTGGCCGTCGTACTACGCGTACGGGTGGCGGCCCGAGGTCGACGACTACTACACGTATCCGTACAACTGGTACGACTACACGTCGTACTACTGCCACTCGTACTACGACCCGGGCTACTGGACGGAGATCGGCTACACCGTGCAGCCGGGCGCCGGCCGCACGGTCTGGGACGGCGGCCCGCGCTTCCGCGGCGGCGGCGTGACGCCGCCCAAGGGCGGACGTCCGGACGCCGTGACCGCGAGCCGCGTCGCCGCCGGCAGCGCCGGCCGGACGCTCCCATCGAGCGGACCGCCGGCGATCCGCGAGGCCGGGGGCGGCGACAAGACGTCGGACTTCACCGCGCGCGGGGAGCCCGGCGCGCGCGAGATCCCTGCCGCCGCGGCCACCCCGCCGAAGCCGCGCCCGAGCGGACGCCAGGCCGCGCTCGACGCATGGGCCCGCCGCAGCACGCTCGCCGAGGCGCAGGCGCAGCAGCAGGACGACTGGTCGCGCCAGATCCGCGAGCAAGACGACACAAGCGCCCGCCAGCAGCGCGAGCGCGCGACCCGGGAGCAGCAGGAACGGCTGGACGAGGAGGCCCGCCAGTCGGCGGAAGAGGCGCGGCGGCGACGCGAGACTCCGCCACCGCCCGCCGAGCGGCCGCCGGCGCGCCCGGAGCCGCCGAAGCAGGAACCGCCAAAGCAGGAACGCGTCCCGGCTCCCGCCCCGGCGCCGTCTCCGCCACCGGCGCAACCGGCCCCGGCGCCAGCACCTGCACCAGCGCCAGCACCTGCACCAGCGCCCGCACCGGAGCCTGAGCCGGCGCCGAAGGATCCCGGCGGTCGCTGACGTGCACCGGGGTTCGTGCGATGATTCGGGGGGCTCGCCGCGGCGGGCCCCCCGCTCTTGTTACGGGTCGGATCCAGGAGGACGCCGGTGGACCTGACGCAGATCGACTTCTCGAACTACTGGGTGATGCTCACCTACGCCGCGGCCGGCATCGCGCTGGCCGCGACCGCCGGGATGCGCGCCTTCATGCCGCTGCTCGTACTCGGCATCGCCGCGCGGGTGGGCCGCTTCGAGATCTCCGAGGGCTACCAGTGGCTGGCCTCGGACATGGCGCTCATCACGTTCGCCGTCGCGGTCGTGGCCGAGACGCTGGCGGACAAGATTCCGCTGGTCGATCATGCGCTCGACACCGTGCAGACGATCGTCAAACCGGCCGTGGGCACGATTCTCGCTGCGGCGATGTTCGTCCAGCTCTCGCCGTTCCACGCCACCCTGCTGGGGATCGCGGTCGGGGGGACGGTCGCCACCGGCGTCCACCTGGCGAAGGCCAAGGCGCGCGTGCTGTCGAGCCTGACGACCGGGACCGTGCTCAACCCGATCCTCTCGTTCGTCGAGGACGTGGTCTCCACCACGATCGCGGTCGTGGCGGTCCTCGCGCCGATCCTCGCGCTCCTGTTCATCGCCGCGATCTTCGGTTTCGCCTTCCACCGGCTCCACGCGCGGTACATCGCCGGGCCGCACGACACCCCCGGCGCTCCCAGGGAGGGCACCCCATGAGCGACGTCCATTACTGCGCGCAGGACCTGTCGAACTTCGGCACGATCGGCGATCACGCCCCCGAGCTGGCGAAGAAGTTCTTCGCCTGGTATGAGGCCGTCTTCGCCGCAGGCGCGCTGTCGGCGCGGGAGAAGTCGGTCATCGCCCTGGCGGTGGCGCACGCCGTGCAGTGCCCGTACTGCATCGAGGCGTACAGCCGGGACGCACTGGAGAAGGGCGCCGATCTCGAGCAGATGACCGAGGCCGTGCACGTCGCCGCGGCGATCCGCGGCGGGGCGTCGCTGGTCCATGGCGTCCAGATGCGGCGCCACGCCGACAAGCTCGGGATGTAGGCGTGGCCGCGATCGCGCCCCCGTCCGTCCGCTCGCTTCTCGCCCGTCGCGCGCCGCTGGCCACCGCCGCGGCGCAGCGCGCGATGCTCGACGCGCTGCCGCTGGCCACGACGTTCGGGCAGGCGCTCGCCGCGTCGGGTCAAGCGCCGCTGACGCCCACCGGGATCGAGACCTTTCAGGTCAACGTGGGCAAGCTGTGCAACCAGGCGTGCCGCCACTGCCACGTCGACGCCGGCCCCGATCGGCGCGAGGTGATGAGCACGGAGACGATGGAGGAGTGCCTCGTCGCGCTCGCGGCCACGGACATCCCGACCGTCGACATCACCGGCGGCGCGCCCGAGTTGTGGCCCCACTTCCGCGCCTTCGTTGCTCGCTGCCGCGCGCTCGGCCGCCACGTCATCAACCGCTGCAACCTGACCGTGCTCGAGACCGCCGCGCACCGCGACCTGCCGGGGTTCTTCGCCCGGAACCGGGTCGAGGTCGTCTGCTCGCTGCCGCACTGGCGCGCGCTCGCCACCGACCGACAGCGCGGCGCCGGCGTGCACGAGGCGTCGATCGCCGCGCTGCGCCGGCTCAACGACGCGGGCTACGGTGCGGGAGACCCGGCACGGCGCCTCGTGTTGGTGACCAATCCGGTGGGCGCGTTCCTGCCCGGGGCGCAGGCGGCGCTCGAGGTGGAGTGGAAGCGCGAGCTGGCGAGCGCGCACGGCGTGCGCTTCGATGCCCTGTACACGATCACGAACCTGCCCATAGCGCGCTTTCTCGAGTGGTTGGTCGACAGCGACAACCTCGAGGACTACATGGCGCGGCTGGTCGCGGCGTACAACCCCGCGGCGGCGGCGGGCGCGATGTGCCGGAACACGATCTCGGTGGGCTGGGACGGGCGGCTCTTCGACTGCGACTTCAACCAGATGCTCGAGCTGGGCGTGGCGGCGGGAGCGCCCGCCCACGTGCGCGACTTCGCCCGTGCGGCGCTCGAGCGGCGCGCCATCGTCACCGGGCCGCACTGCTTCGGCTGCGCCGCGGGCGCGGGCTCGAGCTGCGGCGGGACGACGGCTTAGGGTGCGGTTTCGGCCGTGAGCCAGGCCTCGGCTGCGGCCTCGTCGCGGAACGCTTCGAGGCGGACCCCGATCATGCTCGTAAGACCGGAGATGCTGCGCGTGATCCCGTAGCGCAGGAGGTCGGACACGACCACCGCGATCGGACCGCTGAACGACTCCCTCAGCTCGCCGAAGATGTCGCGCAGGACGATCAGGTCGTCGAAGCTCGCGACGTACGCCAGCTCGCGCACGTCGACCAGCATGCCGAATCCGGGCTCGAACTCGGGGCGCGCGGCGAGCTCGCGCATCGAGGCCACCGTCTCGTCCACGTCGGCCGAACCCAGGCCGCGCACGACAGCGCGGCGCTGCGCCGGACGGATGTCGATCGAGTAGGGCATCAGTGGAACATCCCGCGGACGCGTTGGTGGTTGGCGCGCAGCTCGTGCACGTCGTCGGACGTGACGGCCGCCGCGACGCCGTTGACGTTCTTGCGCGCGGTGACGATGGAGCCGGCGGCGTCGAAGACGACCTCGACGTCGAGCGTGTCGCTGCCGGGGACGGCGCGCGGATCGGTCCGCGTGCGGATGGCCTTCTCGCGCACGAGCGCGAGGTCCGCGTCGCGCGGACGCGTGTGGTCGAGGGAGTAGACGCGCTCGGCGCGACCGTAGTCGCCCAGGTCGAGCGACTCGTCGATGCGCAGCGGCCGCACCAGGGAATCGCCGAAGGCCAGCCCGCCGCGGCCCAGCTCGAAGACCCGCGCGCGGGTCGTCGCGTCTCCCTGCGTACCGTGCACCGTCCACTGCGCCGCGCGACCCTCGATGCGCTCGTCGATCGAGTCGGCGCGGGCCGCCCACGGCACGGCGGCGAGCGCCGCCGCGGTGGCACGCGTGGCCTCCTGGCGATCGCGTCCGCGCGCCCGGTCCTTCGCGCGTTCGGACAGCGTGAGCACTCCCCAGGTCATGATCGCGGCCGCCGCCAGCCAGAACAGGATGCGCAGGGCCCCGATCACCCGGCGACCCGCGGGAGGTAGACGCTCATCGTCGTGCCGCGGCCGGGCGCGGTCTCGACGTGCATGAAGCCGCCGGCCTGGTCGACGATGCGGTAGACGATCGACAGCCCCAGGCCCGTGCCCTTGCCCTCGGGCTTGGTGCTGAAGTACGGCTCGAACAGGCGAGCGCGGGTCCGCTCGTCCATCCCGGTTCCGGTATCCGTGACGTCGAGCACGACGTAGTGGCCCGGATGATCGCTGCCGTCGGTGACCTTCTTCTCGTAGGTGCGCAGCGTGATCGTCCCGCCCTGCGGCATCGCGTCGCGGGCGTTGATCGCCAGGTTGAGGAGCACGCGCTCGAGCTGCGCGGGGTTGACGAAGACGCGCCCGTCGACCGGCGCGCTCTCGACCACGATCGGGTGCGTGCGCCCCACGGCGCCGCGCAGGACGTCGGCGAACCCGGCGACCACCTCGTTCAGGTGAACGATCGACGGGCGGCCCGGGCCCTCTTCCTCGCGCCCGAACGACGCCAGCTCGCGCGTCAGCGCCACGCCGCGCTCGGCGGCGAGGCGGATGCGCTCGACCTCGGCGCGGACCGACGGCGACGCGGTGGGGTCGACCTCGATCAATCCCGAGTGTCCGATCACCACCGTCAGCAGGTTGCGGAAGTCGTGCGCCACGCCGGCGCACACGCGGCCCAGCGCCTCCATCTTCTGCACCTCGGAGACGTACGCCTCGTGGGCGTGGAGCGCGGCCTCGGCGTCCTTGCGCGCGGCGCCCTCGAACTGCAGCGCGATCGCGTCGGCGACGGAACTGGCGAAGTCCGCGTCCTCCTGCGTCCACGTGCGCGGCTCGCCGATCTTCTCGTGGCAGACGACGCCGATCACCTCGCCGCCGCGATAGATGGGCGCGTCGAGCATCGACGAGATGTCGAGCGGGATCAGGTAGTCGTCGGCCATCTCCGCCGTGGCCTCGTGGTTCCGCGCGTCGTCGGCGGCGATGATGCGCTGCTGCTCGAGCGCGGCGAAGTAGTGCGGGAAGTCCTCGCGGCGGATCGAGGCGCCCTCGGAATGCTCGTTGCGCGAGCGCTCGTACAGCTCGTAGCAGCGAATGGCGCGGCGATCGTCGACGAACAGCCAGATGCTCACCCGGTCGACGCCCAGCGTCTTCGCGGCGAGGCGCGTCGACTCCCGAAACGCGGTACGCAGCGACGCCCCCCCGTGCACCCGGAGGCGGGCCAGGCGGAGGCGGGCGGATTCGTAGGCGGAACGCCGGGACTCGTGGGGGGCGGTCGGCGTGTGTGGCACGGCCGGACTCATGGAAACAGCATCCGCCCGCGCGGGCCGGGCGTCAACGGGATGCCGCATGAATTCCCGGTCCGCCGAACGGGAGCCCCGCCGCGGGCGCCCGCCCGCCTTGCCCGGGACCCCCTCCCCGGCTACACTGCGGGGGTCCGGCGGGCCCGGGGCCCGCCCCCCACGAACCCGCCCCGTACGCTTGTTTATCGCGTTCGCCATCGGTCGGAGGAAGTGTGTCCCTCGAACGGATCGCCGTCCTCGGCGCCGGCATCATGGGCCGCGGCATCGCCTATGCCGCCGCCGTCGCCGGCTACGAGACCACCCTGTACGACGCCTCCCCCGTCGCCCTCGAGAAGGGTGCGGCGGAGATCCGCGCCCTGATGGACAAGGGCGTCGCCGCCGGCAAGCTGGACGCCGAGGTCCGCGATCGCGCCCGCCTGGCGGCCTACGCCGACCTGGCCGACGCGACCCAGGACGCCGACCTGGTGATCGAGGCCATTCCCGAGAACATGAAGCTCAAAACCGACACCTTCGCCGAGCTCGACGCGCGCACCAAGCCCGAGGCGATCCTGGCGACGAACACGTCATCGTTGTCGATCACCGAGATGGCGAGCGCGACCAAGCGCCCCGACCGCGTCGTCGGCATGCACTTCTTCAACCCGGTGCACCGCATGCGACTACTCGAGGTGGTGCGCGGGCTCGAGACGTCCGAGTCCACGATCGAGGCGGTCAGCGTGGTCGGCATGCGCATGGGCAAGGAGTGCGTCGTCGTGCGCGAGGCGCCCGGATTCGTCACCACGCGCATCAACGCGCTGATCGGCAACGAGGCGTTCCGCATGCTCGAGGAGGGCGTGGCCTCCGCGCGCGACATCGACAAGGCGCTGAAGCTGGGCCTCAACCACCCGATGGGACCGTTCGAGCTGGTCGACCTGGTGGGCCTCGACACGCGGCTGTCGATCCTCACGTTCCTGCACGAGACGCTGGGCGAGCGCTACCGGCCGAACAACCTCATGGTGCAGTACGTCAAGGCCGGGCGTCTGGGGCGCAAGACCGGCAAGGGCGTCTACGAATACGGCGAAGGAGCCTAGGACATGGCGAACGAAGCGACTCCGGCAGCGACCGTGGCCCCGGGCGTGAAGCCCGGCCGCCTGTGGATCGGCGGCGAGTACGTCGACGCCCAGGACGGGGCGACGTTCACGATCACGAACCCCGCCACCGGCGAGGCGCTGACCACCTGCGCGCAGGCCGGCGCGGCCGACGTCGATCGCGCCGTCGCGGCGGCCAAGGCGGCGTTCCGCGCGACGGCGTGGGCGCAGATGAGCGCGCTCGATCGCCAGCGCATCCTGTGGAACATCGGCGAGCGCATGATGGCGCGGCTCGACGAGTTCGCCGCGGCCGAGACGCTGTGCAACGGCAAGCCGATCTTCGAGTCGAAGTACATCGACGTGCCCGATGCCGCCAAGTGCTTCCAGTACTACGCCGGCTGGGCGACCAAGATCGCCGGCCAGACGCTGCCGCTGTCGACCGGGCCGTTCCTCAATTACACGCGGCGCGAGCCGCTGGGCGTGATCGGCGCGATCGTGGCGTGGAACTTCCCGATCCTGCTCGCCTCGTGGAAGATCGCGCCCGCGCTGGCCGCCGGCAACACGGTGGTGCTCAAGCCCGCCGAGTTCACGCCGCTGACGGCGCTGCTGCTCGCCGAGTGCGCGAAGGAAGCCGGCTTGCCCGACGGCGTGCTCAACGTCATACCAGGCAGGGGCTCGGTCGCCGGCCAGGCGCTGGTGACGCACCCCGACGTCGCGAAGATCGCGTTCACCGGCTCGACCGAGGTGGGCAAGGGCATCGTCCGCGCGTCGGTCGACACGGTGAAGAAGGTGCAGATGGAGCTGGGCGGCAAGAGCGCGAACGTGATCTTCGCCGACGCCGACGTCGACGCCGCCGTGCGCGGCGCCGCCGGCGGCATCTTCTACGGCAAGGGCGAGGTCTGCGCCGCCGGGTCGCGCCTGCTGGTCGAGCGCTCGATCCACGATGCCGTGGTCGAGAAGTTGGCCGAGCGCGCGCAGAAGACGCCCCCGGGCGATCCGATGAACCCGAAGACGCGCCTCGGCGCGCAGGTGCGCGAGTCGCACCTGCAGACGATCCTGGGCTACGTCGAGAAGGGAAAGAGCGAGGGCGCCACGCTGGTCGCCGGCGGCTCGCGCGCTGCGATCGACGGCAAGGGCGCGTTCATGCAGGCCACGGTGTTCTCCGGCGTGACCAACGCGATGACCATCGCCCGCGAGGAGATCTTCGGGCCGGTGCTGGCGGTCATCCCGTTCGACAGCGAGGACGAGGCGATCGCCATCGCGAACGATTCGGTGTACGGCCTCGCCGCCGGCGTGTGGACGCGCGACATCAAGCGCGGCCACCGCGCGGCGCACCGCCTCGAGGCGGGCACGGTGTGGATCAACGCCTACAACCGCTACGACACGGCGACGCCGTTCGGCGGCTACAAGCAGAGCGGCTTCGGTCGCGACATGGGACCCGACGCGCTGGACGGTTATCTCCAGACGAAGTCGGTGTGGGTGGACCTGAGCGAGGACAAGGCTTGAACGGCCACGGCCGCGGAGTCGTCGTCGCCGGAGCCGTCCGCACGCCGATCGGCAGGTTCGGCGGCGCGCTGGCCGGCGTGCACGTCGCCGACCTGGGCGCGCATGTCGCCCGCGAGGCGATGCAGCGCGCGGGCCTGAAGCCGGCGG
>Ga0209668_10000776_pt1 | contig 13259 bp, 14 predicted proteins | sample FrelakmetPLP11PL_FD_187150 | JGI IMG/M metagenome (GOLD analysis project Ga0209668, IMG submission 187150) | Freshwater lake sediment microbial communities from the University of Notre Dame, USA, for methane emissions studies - PLP11 PL (SPAdes)... | ecosystem: Environmental > Aquatic >... | reverse complement strand
GTAGTAACTGCACGGCGGACACGTGGGAGGCAATTCCGTGCACGGCGATCGGTTATTCTAGCCCGACGGAAAAAATCGTGCACGACGCGGACCCGCCGGTGTGGCCTTTTGGGTGTGACCGCACGAGTTTTTTGAACTGCGGAGATGAGAGTGTGATTCCGAGATGGGTGCCTCCTTCGGCGAAACCCGCCCCGCCAACTGACACGACGTACACGCTCCAAGCGGACTACTCTGTGACGCCGAAAACGGTGCAGTGTTGTCCCGCTGCGCCAAATGACAAGGGGTCGCCAACGTTGGCCGAGTGCGAGGCGCTTTACTCGGCCTGTCCGGCGTACGCGAAGGACAAGCCATGTCCGACCCCATCGTGGCAAACAACGTGTGAGTAACAATGTGATTAACAACGCTAGTACATACAAGGAAAATAAATTTTATTGGGTTTTAACATCATTTTGGGTGTGTTGGTGCGGACCACTAGTTGACAACAAGGTTGTTCAGCATTTCTTCGCGTCGAAAAGCAAAAGCAAAAAGCAACATCGTATGAGTCCACTCACGCGTTCTAGGTGTGTGGTATCTTTTGAAAGTGACACTTTAGTCTCCCCGTCTAGCGCGTTGTTCACACCCGTCAGCAAGTTTAAAACAGGGGTTAAAACGTGTCGAAGCGGGAAGGGTGAAATGACGGTACATGCGATCCGCATCCAGCGGCCAAACGCATGCGAAACGGAGTGCACGGTGCAAGTGAACCTCCCCAAGTCCATTTTCACGCTTAAAGCCATGTGTGTCGCGTTTAAAGAGCAGACGCGGTTTCACGTGTTGGCTCTGGACTTTAAGACACGGCAACTGTTCGACCGTGGGTTGTTTGTGATACTCGCGATTTCGTCGCGGTGTTTTACGGTACAAAAAGTGTGGTCATCGGTGAAGGACGGGCAGGGTTCCGTTTTTAAAAAAAAGGTGGTGACGAGTAAAGCGGAGCAGGCACAGGAAACACAGGAAACGCGAAAGCAAGAGCAAGACGCAGTAATGATTACTGCTGCAGGAGACAGTTTGCGGCAACCGCTAAAAGTCGATCCTCTTGTCGACAATCTAAACTCGTTCCCACGGGATGACACTTTAGCCAAAAATGACACTTTCGCCAAAACATTCGACTACACTTCTCCGGATGTTAACCCAGACTTGAACCCTTACTTAAACCCGGACTTGAACAAAGACTTGAACAAAGACAATGGCTTGAACAACGACTCCGACCCTGGTTTAAACAACGACTCCGACCCCGCTTTAAACCTGGATGTGGACGCAGGTTTTAACCCGGACTTGAACATCGCCAATGGCTTGAACAAAGATGTTAACCCAGGTTTCAACCAGGATGTGGACGCAGATTTTAACCCGGACTTAAACCAGGATTTTAACCCCGATTTTAACCCAGATGTCAACCAAGAAGTTGCTGCTACAATCCCTGTTGTTGCCGAGACGTGGACTTTGAAAAAAAAGAAATTGGAAAGGGTTAAAGCGTATGTGACTCCTTTCGCGGCATCGGCGCATGTGCCGCCGTCGGCATCTTGCATTGTGAGCACTAAAGTTTACGCCCCGCGTACTCCGCCCCAGGACTTTGTTAAAACCATGTTTACGCGTACCCCTTTTACGGCGTTGGCGTTACGTGCGGCACATCCACACCCGCCGCCTCTTCGCCCTTTGCGTTCCGGGTTACGAGGCATTCCCACCACCTACAAAGGGATAACGTTTCGCAGTATCCTCGAGTCTCGGTTTGCGCGGCTGATGGATGAGTTAAATGTGCGGTACGTGTACGAGCCCGTGCAGTACAACCTGACAGCGGGAGGCACGTACTGTATCGATTTCTTCCTTCCGGTGCAACAACTGTTTGTCGAGTTAAAACCCAAGCGGCCACACATCGAAGAGGAGTTAAAGTGCGAACAAATGAGCGAGAAAGGGTTCCGCGTCACGTTGATGTACGGCTCGGGAGTGGAAAAACTACCCTTTCTTTCGCTGGCGGGCAAGCCGTTCCGGGATTACAAACACCACGATGCGTTGCGCGGCATCACATGGATCAACGGCACCAAAATACCCGGCGACACCGTTTTTGTGATGGGCGCCCACCCCACGTTTAAGAGTCCGCTTGATGTGTCCGACGTTACGGCGGTACACTTGAACAACCTGCACTCCGTCATGGACAACCGCTGGGAGCATCCCTTTATTGTCGACGCCTTTTCCAAACTTTCCCGTTTTTAACTATGAAAAAAAAATAAAAATCATTATTACTGGTTTTGGTTCTTGTCTTGTTGTTGTTGTTTTAACTGCATTTGCATGTGTTGTAGTTGTTGTGCTTGTTGTACCTGTTGTTGTTGCATCATAACTGTCTGTCGGTGAAGTGTGCTTTGGATGGTTGTGACGGAATTGTGAGTGGCGAGGTTCGTTTTGTCAATGTTGTCAATTTTGGTCGAGTTGTAGATCAGAGTGCCCACCACAATAAAAAGACTCACAGCGCCCATCACTGTGTTGGCAATGTCGTAATACTCGGACTCGGCAATGGCTTTCGCGATGCGCCCGACGCCTCGACTCGACTCGGCTGTTAGCTTCATCAACGTCCTTTCGATTTCCATGGCCGCTTGTTGGAAGTCAGGGAGCGGAGGGGACCTGCTGAGCATCTTTTTCTGGGTTTGCAACATGTCGTTGATTTGGGAAACACTACTCGAAATGCTATGATGGGATTCCAGCAAGTTTTTATGCGATTGCGTTTGACCCATTAGAAAGTGGAAAGTGTTTTTATTTAATAAAAGATTTTTATATGGGGTTTTAATCGAGTGAAAAGGTCGCGGGAAACAGGTAGAGGCGGATCAAAAAGACGTGTTCGAAACTGACAGTGAGTTGTTGGCAGACGTACACGATAAAATCAAGGTTTTCAGAAGTGTTGTCGGGAGTGGTGAGTTGTAGAGCCGCAAAAACGCACGCACACGCAATCTCGGAAGGTAGAAAAGACACCAGATTAAGGTAACTGCTTTTTAACATTTTGGCGGCGGCGTTTTGAACACGTCGGTTCATGGTCGCGAACTCGGGTGCGTCGAACAGGAGCGACAAAAGAAAATCGAGAAAGTCAAAACTGGTGGAGAGTGCGACGTTAAAATTGATGGTTTGTAGAACGTCTTTTTCGTCGGTGAGTAGCTGTCGGACTTCTTCGCAAGAACAAAGGCGCGAGTCTGTCACGTAAACATCCAAAAAACCAGATGCCGTGTCTGGCGCGTCGGATGTTTCGAACTTGAACGCAATCCACAGACACGCGGCAAGATAATCGCGCATTTTAGGACAAACGCGGGGCCCACAAACGCCGGTCCGTGTTATTTCTGCGGCGATGAAAAGACGCAGTATATCCAGGGCCAAGAACACAACGGCGTTTTTGATTTTCTTTATTTTAATTTTGGACATGAAGTCGTTGACGACGTTGGAGAAAAGGAGATAAACAGGCGTCTGGGTCGGCTCTGCCGCACATGTTGTGAAGGGTTCTTTCTGGATGAAAACGGTGAACCACGCACTGGCCTCATCGGCGAGCATTCCGCGGAAAAGGACACTGTGGTTAAAACCTGGTTTTCTAAAGGTGGCAACCCTTTCATAAGAACGCGTTAAAAAGGGGCTGGCGGTTAAAGAAGGACGTCCGATTGCGTTTCCACTTCCCGGTGGACTTTTCTCTTCTTGCGTTTCCGGTCCTAACCCGGGTTCTGACACGGGTTCTGACCGGGATTCTAACTGTGGTTTTAACTTCGACCCCGACTCGACGTCCATGTGTTTTGGTTCGGAACATCCAACGGCGCACGATGACGATACAGAATACGCGACAGGGAGGACGGAAACCGGGCTGTGGTGCATCGGTCTGACGATGGTTTTGCGCGGACAACATCGTGACGTGTTGGTTGCTTTCAGCGTTTTTCCGCTAATGCTCATTGACGTTTTCGTTGTTGTGTGCGTGGGAAATGTTTTCATGTCTTTTTCGCGACTTTCAAAAATGAACCACATCCACATAGGAAAGTACATGAAACCAATCTAAATTTAAATTAATGCGTATGAAACCAGTTCGAAAGTGTTATGACGAAAAAAGAAAGTCTTGCGGAAGAACCAAATGGAGCAACATCAAAGCACCGAAAGCGGTAATACCGAAAACGGTAATACCGAAGATGCGGTGTCTAAAATCGTATTTGCGACGTCACAGGCGCAGGCGAACAAGCGGTCGGAGTCAGTGGCGCTAACGGACCATCGACCCTTGGCGGCGTTTTTAGCAGGTAAAAAAGCCGAAAACGAAAATGGCGGAAACGGCGAAAACCCGGAACCGAGTCCGGAGATGTTTGAGTGGCACATCAACAAGTTGCCGGAAGAGGAAATCGTGCCGGCTCGAACAGTGCGTGATGTCATGATGGCCATGTTCTTGGATGTGTACATGATGCGCCAAAAGCACCCGGACTGGTCGGATGAAAAGCACCGTGAGTCTGTGTTGTTGACAAAGGAAGAGTACCGCAAGCTGTCGTTCACGCACCCGCGTTTGGTGTTGTTGCTGTGCGGGTCGGAATGTACGCCGCGGAAGTTGGAGTGTGTGATGGAGTTAATCGCGTTGCGGGAGTCACACGAGACGTCGCGGCAGACGACGGAGGAGAAACAGGCCGAGGTGTCGCAGTACTTCCAGAGCCGGTTTATTCGGCCGGCGGAACCGGGGGAAGAGGAGCGCGCCGTCGCGGCGGGAACAGGGGTGCGCGGGACTCTCGTGCAAGGGCCGAAGCGTTAGGCGTTAGCATCCGCGCATTTAACCTTCAAACAGTTTTAACGACCACATGCTGAACGAGTCGCTGGGCGGTTGGAACAACGCGTGTTTGTTTCGGTAAAAGTTGTCTAGTTCAGTGTTTTTGTCGTTGGTCGTAATAAAATGATCGGACCATTGGTCTCCGATGTTCAAAAAGATCTGTTTTCGGTTATGGGACGCGAGCATGCGTCGACACTCCAGTTTGAAAATGGAAATGTTGGTGACGTTCGCGCCGACAGTGGCGGGCCGCATGTACAGGCCGTGAAAGTGAGTAATACCGAGACACCGAAGTTGGTTTAGAGTTGACAGCCTGTTTTCGGTGGTGTCGACCCTGGCGGTAACAAGGAAGACTTTCATGTGGGAGATGAGAGCCAGGTTTAAGATGCGCAGTATCTCGATGATCGGCGTTGCTTGGCAAGGGTTACCTGCGACACCAAAAGGGGTGTTGATGAGCAGTGTTGAGTCGATGTCGAAGATGACCATGAAGTTGCTCGGGGTGGGAAGGTTTTTCAGCAACTTTTCCGTTTCCGTGGCAACAACGGAAAGATTTTCATTCGAGAAGATATACATTGTTTGCTATTACCTCAAGATTAACTCGCGTCAACGTCCGCGTTATTTTCCTACTTTTATCGCGCCATGAAACTCGTGTTGTTTGTCGCGTTTAAGTCCGAGTTGGACGGAAGCGGTAAACTCGCGACTCAAAATAGTGCGTCAAAAAAGGTGGAAGTTGACAGCGGCGACGGGAAACCCCTAGTGTTTTGGGATGATGTGCGTTATCTGCTTGAGCGGCACTGGGGTCTTCACCGCGCAACAACTCGTCGTAACTTACAGTGCTACTTTGTCGGCATGCTGCACTCCGTTTTCGTCCTAAACGGATGCGCGTGGGATGCAAAGTACCGACTATTAGCTCGCGACTTGATCCAAAACAGCGATGTGCCCTCCGACCGAAACACTATAGTCCTTTGTCGACGCCCGCTGCCCTCGGCGTTAAAACGCTACACCCCTCCTCGCTTCCTCGGACAAGAGTCGGAACCGGAACCGGAACCTAGTTTAAACCCAGATCTTAACGCTGACCAAGCGACTGCACCGGGAACCGAGGAGGATGAGCAAAAACTGTTGCAGTTAGTCATGCAGTTTGACCCTTTAAGCGCGTTACATCGCCCCGCACCGCACAAGAATGCACCGACGGCGACGTGTAAACACCCTTCAGATTTTGACTTGAACGAGCTGCACCAACCGATGCCGTCGGAAACGTACGTGTGCGACGACTGTTCCCGCGCCGGTCACCACTTCCGAGCAGACTGCTCTTTCTACAAAGAGGACGAAAACAACGAGGGCGGACAGGTGAAAAAACGACGTATTAGCGACGTTGCCCCCGCCCATGGTATACCGACGCGGTTTTTACACGTCGATGAACAACTCGATGAGCAGCAACCCGTACCGCCGGGCTCGTTGCCATTAGCGCCGGTATTGCGCGCCTCGACAGGCGTTATGGTTCGCGACAACCGTGTTGAGTCCAGTCAGGGCCTGGCCGCTCGTGTGTTACAACCGGAAGAAGAGGAACAACTAAGCAAGTTTGTTGCGCCTCAACACGGGTTTTTTCGCGGGCATGTGGAGTACGAAGGCGGGTTTTGGTTCAACTTTGAGTCGCGGCTGTATTTGAAGGACCAGCAGGATGCGAAGAAAGAAGAGCTTTTTTACAAAGAACACCCGCACTTGCGTCGCAAACTGCAGTCCATGTGTACGCACTGGTTGCGCGGGATGTGTCAAAAACAGTGGTCGTGCGAATATTTACACAAGTACAACGTGAACAGCATGCCGATATGCAAGTTTTTCCTTCACGGCAGGTGCGAAAGCGGGGAAGATTGCGTGTACAAACACGTGCTCCCGCCGTCCACTACCGCTAAAAACGTGTGCTTGCGGTACGCGGTGGGGTTTTGCGAAAAGGGGAGTGCATGCACGGACGCGCACATCAAACGCAGCGAGCCTTCGCGCGCCGACTTTGAGCACCACGAACACCTTTTTGACTTTATTGTGTCAACGTCAAAAAAAAACACGAGTTTATTCCTTGTTAACCCGCGCAAAAATAAAACGAGGTTTTAACCCTGGTTAAAATCGGGTTAAAACCTAAACTTTAGTAAAAACTCGATAATCTAATAAATGTCTTGAACGTTGAAACGTAGAAAGGTTCGGCGTACGGCGTGTTATTATGTAATAACGTTAAGTGGTCTCTTATGAAATCAGACGTGTTATGGACCCACAATACACAAAAGTCTTCGTTATGCATTGACTCAAACTGCGCAGACTGGTGTTCAATGCTTAACAGTAACTGTTCCAAGTGAAATTCCACGTTTGGATTTTGTTGCTTCCACGTTATAACGGCCGGCAGAATGCCACAAAGAAAAGGGTCATGGAGTTTTGAGCGTCTAATGCGCTTAAACTCCGCGTTTTTATGACAAAACAAACAGCGTTTTGTTTCGAACATGACCAGCTTTTTGTTTACTCGCGTCGGGTCTCGCGCGCGAATGTCTTGAATGTACTGAGAAGGCCACTTTAACCCGGCGACATCGATATACACGTCTGAAGCCGGTTCTTGACCCGCCTGAACACTGTTGTACCCACACTCGACCATGGATTTTTAAAAAGTGAGAAGAAAGAGGGGAGGGAGGAAAGTAAGAGTAAGAGTAAGAGTCAAAACGAAGAAGGCGAAAATATAAATAGAACAATAAGAATAAAAACTAATGTCTTCTTCAAGTTTTAACACGTTTTTCGGCCAAGGGCGGTGCAGTCAACCCGGCGACCTGTGCCGAAACGATGGCGACTGCCTTGCCAGCTGCGAGTCTCCGGCCAAAAACATTACAATGTCTTGCATTGGAACGCCGTACGAAAAGGCGCGAAACATGGGCGTGTGCTACCCGACTGTCGCTCTGGTCGGCGACCCGTGTGTTGTGGGCGAGTATCCCGACTGCAACAACGCTCTCCCGCCTATTCCCGGCGTGCCCCCAATGTACTGCCAAGAAACGATTTATGTGGACTCGAGGCCCAACTCTGCTCCCTCGTTCGCCGCGCCCTACGTCGGGGAAGGCTACTGCATGCCCGTGCACGGTCACGGTCACGGTCAAAACCCTTACATGCCGTCAAAGACGTTTTCGTGGCTGCAATAAGTGGAAAATAAAAAAGTCGTTTTATTCTAGAGGTATTACCAAATTATCATACAAAAATGAGTCTTCCGCAAAAACGAGAACGTGAAGTCGGTGAAGTCGATGTAGTCGATGTCTTGTTCGAGACGAAAAGGGCGAAAACGAGGAACACGGAACAAAACCTTTTTCAGCCAGTTGGTTTTAGTTCATTCAATCTGATCGATTACTTGGGGTTATTTCATGATTTTAGCGGTTCCGACAAAATTCAAAAACTGATAAACGCTATTAAACAATCGGTCCAAGCGCAACTTTGTCGGTGGCAGTACCTGGATTTTAACGCGCTGTTGCAGCTGTTTTGCGATGACATTTTAGGACTGCAGTCGGAACAAGAGCGCTGTGACGTGTTGGCAACGTATTTTCATTCACCGACTTCGTCGCCTGATTTAGTAGGTGCGCTCGAATTCTTCCTGACTCTAAACGGGTTTCGCGGTTTTAACGCAGATGTAAAAGCCAAGTTTTCGACCATTGTCACGTTTATTACAACCGCGCAGTCGGGTCTGTCAACGTTTAGCCCAACGTCTCTGGTTTCGGCATCAACGCCGTTGACACGTTCTGTTCTGTCTTTGTCGTACATTTTGCCAGAACTCGTTTCGGCGAGCAAGGCATTGTGGGAGTACGATCCCGGTGACCAGCTTACAAATTGCATTAGCGAGTCGCCCGAACTCAAAAGCATGTTGGAAAGAGAGGACCGTCGTCGAGCCATTGAGCGCGAGATGGAGGAGACATCGACCGCCCCGTTCCCGCCGTTAAGTGTCGTGGTTAACTTTGTTCATGGATGCATTAAAGTAAATGAAGGCGTGGTGAACACAGTCGACACGTTTACGGTCCCGCCCGGTATGAACGTGTGGGTTGTCATGCAGGCCACGCCGGCGTGCTTAAATTACAACAATAGCCAACTACCATCTCGGTTACGAAAAGTGTATGAGCGCGTGGAAGGCACCAAAAAAAATCACCCTTTGTTTGTTGCAGCGGCCATGCAAAAAGAGTTGGTCAAGGCAAGGAAAGAAGTGGTACTTGAGAAACCTAATGAGCAAAGAGATTTTTCGTACCGCGTAAACTATCGGCAGCTCATGCTGGAACCTCGCGTAGTGTGTTTGCGTGAAGGCGATACGTACATCAACAAATACCTTAGTTTTTCCAATACAGAACCGTTGTATAAATCCATTGTTATGCTAAACAAAATGATGGACATGACGCCGCCGGTTCTTGCGCGTGCTGTTGAGTTCCGTTTTGTCGACGTTGTGAATGGCGCTCGAATGAGAGGAGCGCGTAATCTTCTCATCATGGACATCTCTTGCGCCGCTGTTTGTCGCACGTCCTCTTTAAGTTGGTTACGGTCATTGTTTCCAGCACGGACGTGCTTGTCCCTCATGCAAGCTGGGTTAGCGGGCGGGTCCAAGCCCAAAAGTCGTCGTCGTAAAAGCCGAAGCAGCAGAAAACGGCGAAGTCGTAATCGTAAAAGCCGTAATCGTAAAAGCCGTAAAAGCCGTGATCGTCGAAGTCATTGACGATCATGACGTTGATCATTTTACATGTAATAAATAAACGCCATGCCACCATCTCGTAAAAGCCGGCGACGGCGACCCGGAAGCAAAAGGTCAAAGCAAAGATCAAAACAACGATCAAGACGTAGGAACTTGGCTGGAGGCGTTCGACCGTCGGCCAGCACGGTGGCAGCCTTGGCGTTGGAATCGACGGTTGGAGCAGTCGGAGCGGCTAAAGGATTATCAGTATCGAAAAAACCCATTGCTTTCAACGAAATTTCAATGACTAAACTGATAAACGACGCCAAAACAATGAGTGAACTGTATTTAGTCGGAGCCAGACTACTAGTTACAATTTATTGAAAACACAGAATCGCCTTCTTTTGATCACGTGATTAATGTCGTTTCCGAACAAAGTAAACGTTTTGGGGGGCATTAGTCGGTCGTGCATCACGCTTAACCGGCAGTACAAGACGGGGCTGGAACACAACACGGTAACACTATGGTTAATGCCGTGTGTGCGTCGAATTTCCGAGCTGCTGGGCAGAATGACGCCGTTAAAGTCGACGGTCGCTCCATTTGTGCTGCACGCGTACTCAAGCTCCATTTCCGTCCCGTTTTCGATGTGGTACTTAAAAGGCGCTGACGCCATGGTTGTAATGGTCTTTATTTACTTGTGGTATTTAATTTTTACCGGCGTAAAATGTCTCGACCGCGAAAGGGCGAAGTGCTCAGCGTATTATTTCTTTGATTAATGAGATACCAACTAAAATAAGTAAATAAAAACAATTTCAAAATTTAAAGCTGGTTTAAATACGCAATGTGAACGGGTAGAGTGTGGTTGTGTGTCCAGCTTCCCCAGTTGGCGGAAAAGGTGTTGAGAGGGAACTGTGCGTACAGCCACGGCGTTTCCGGCTTGTCCAAATTCGGCTGCACCGCAAGCGGGACGCTGGGAACAATGTCGTCCCCGTTTGCAAACACAGCAAACTCTTTAAGGACGCTTTTCTCGGTTTTAACCAGGTCTAAAATGGCGTTCACGAAAGCGTTGTTGCCCACTCGTGGCGCGGCGAACGCGTAACACCGAACGTCGGTGAGCAGAGAGCGGGCACTCGAGTACAACAACAGATCCGCAACAGCCAACAGGGCGACTGCTGCGCCCAGCGAGTGGCCCGTGATGTACAGAGTCGTCGACCGGTTTTGGGCAGAGGCGGCGGTGTAAAAGGTCGTAATCGCAGACAACAACTCGTTCTTCATCTCGGTGTACGCGCCAAAAAAGCCTTCATGTACGAGGAGCGGTGCCTGAACCGGTAGCGGTGTCTGTACCGGTACCGGCGCCTGGTTCATCTCGTGGTTCATCTCGACTTGGCTCATCTGGAAGTCCTGCCTCCACTCGGGTTTTGTCTGCGTGCCTCGAAACGCCACCCACAGTTGGTCGCAATCGCCGTCCGTCGGCTCCAACACCTTGACTACCCAGCCGAGATTTATGTTTTTGTTCGCGCTTTTACCGCTTAAATGCGCGACGACGCTCGTGTCATCTCGGATCACGCGCGGAACCACGTGGTCAGCGGCGGCTTTCTCGGAAATGCTCACGAGTTGGGCGGCGAACTTGGCGGCGGCGATCGAAAACGGCAACACAATCGGTTCGTTGGCCCGGCTTGTGACCGAGTGAGGTGTTAGCGCCGAAACCACGTCCGCGCTTGATGTCAACTTTATGTTTTGAGGTTCGCCTTCGGTGTGTCGCAACACGATGTCGGGCGGGGCAAAGGAGTTGGGGGGAGCGACGTTCCGGTCCGGGACGAGGTCGCAGTTCACGCCGTCGAGTTTGCACGAGTCGTCGTTCACGCTCGCGATGTTCAGCGCTTGTCGGAGCGACTTTGTAAACATGAACTTTTTGTTGGAAAAGACGATGGCCAGGGCGACAACCGCCACGATAATGGATAGCACTACCGCGCCCAAAGTGTACGACGTGTACTTGTACGCCCTGAACAGACACGACGGCACCACGACAAGCGTGGCCGGTGTTTTCGGGGTTGGTAACGGAGTCGGCGAAAGCCGTGCCTTAAGCTGTGAGGTCGTTAAATCCATTGTTTATTGTTCACGATGTTTTTTTTACAACGAAAACATGGACTCTTTGACGCCCCAAACCCTGCCATAGAAAGATTTTCTTGGGATAAATAAAACTACTAGTCGCCACAAAAATGGTTTCACGATCACGATCACGGCGTGCTCCCAGCAAACGCAAACACCAGAGTCACAAGAGAAGAAGCAGCCAACGGAAACGCGTTTCGGGTATTAGCGGGGGCGGGTGGTTTGAGTCAAAACCCAAACCAAGCAAAGAGAGAGTGTTGATGAGCAAAATTGATATTTTGGCCGGCAACATTAGTCAGACCGCGAAGGAGCTGCACGAGCTGCGCGTTTTTACCAAGAACACCTTCCCTCCCGCGGAACTAGCCTTGGCGGAAGAGGCGGGTCCGGATGCCCATCTTCACGCCATTGCTAACATCCACAACGTCAACCTCAGCAAAGACCATGCTGCGATTGAAAAAAGTCTTACGACGGCGGAAGTTAACCTCAACCGCGTTGTCGCCGAACTGGTTAACGCCAAACACATTTCGCGGAAACTCGTGTTGTGGTCCGAGTAAAACGAAAGCGAGTGCCATTCCATTAAATTCCCGGCGTTATAATAAAATCAACGTTAAAGTCAACACATGTCACTGCTAATCGGCCAACACGGATCGTTAGTGCGCGAAGATTACGCGGCGCGTCAAAAGTACACGGTTGTGAGAGACGACACCGACAACCAAAACGGGTTTAACAAAAGCTCCGGGTCTTCTCTTATTTCTCTGGGCGCGTTTTTACAGCCCGGGCCGTACGCGTCGTTGAGCCCGGAGGACCCGAGTCGTTTCCGCCCGACCTCGTACGTCGCGCCCACCGAAATCGAGCTCATGCAGGGCTTTCTCGACATGCCTTTCCAGAACGGCAACCCGCTGCAGTCGGACCTGCTGGTCATGCCCCGCTCCACCTTCATCGACCAAACCCCGCCGCCGCTACCATCGTGTTCCAAACCCATGCAGATGTTACGCCAACAACAACAACTGGGGTACACTTTTGTGCAAAGCCCCGCGGCTTCGGCGGGCGGCACGTACATCACACATCCTTACGGCATTATGGTGTCGCGTAATAGTTGCCAGCCGCCGCAATAACCGCGTCCTTCCATTGAATAAAAATTATCACGTGGACACTCGATAACGCTTTTTTTATGTACAGCATAAGTTTAAAGCACAAGCGCAACCACCACCGACCATGTCACGGCTTGACGACTTAAACGCAACTTCGGTCTACAGCGTCAGCATCGACTCGCGGTCCCGGCCGTCGAACCAACCCGACAACAAGTACGACATTGAACTCGGGCGCACCCTCGACCGCGTCAAAAGCATCCAGCTAGGATCCATCCAAATCCCAGACTGCCGGTACGCTTTTGACTCCAAATCGCAGTTTCAATACTCGGAGCCCATCTCCATCCCGCCAAACATGTACTTGTTCGTCGAGCAAACCGTCGTCACCGTCGATAAAGTAACAGGCCAGACCACCGTCGCGGTCAACACCGTCAACATCCTCGTGCCGCCCACCCTGAACCCCGTCACGAACTACATCAGCAACGCGCCCGCCGACGACGACGTGGTCATCACGCACTGCACCATCGACAACACGCACCCGACGGTGGCGTCGGCGAAGGTGGTGTCGAGGTCGATGCGCGGGCCGAGGTCGCGCCCAAGCTCCATG
>Ga0209668_10000775_pt1 | contig 13278 bp, 14 predicted proteins | sample FrelakmetPLP11PL_FD_187150 | JGI IMG/M metagenome (GOLD analysis project Ga0209668, IMG submission 187150) | Freshwater lake sediment microbial communities from the University of Notre Dame, USA, for methane emissions studies - PLP11 PL (SPAdes)... | ecosystem: Environmental > Aquatic >... | reverse complement strand
CGTCAATTGAAACAAGCGGGTTTTTCCGATAGCTTTATTGCTAATACAAAAAATAAGTCTATAAAACAAATACGAACTTTACGTCTAAAATATGGCATCATACCTTTTGTGAAACAAATAGATACTGTGGCTGGAGAGTTTGCGGCACAGACAAATTATCTTTATTTAAGTTATCATGCTGTAGAGCATGATATTTCTCCTGCTAAGCATCGGCCTATCATTGTGCTGGGTTCCGGGCCTTACTCGATAGGATCATCTGTCGAGTTTGATTGGTGTGCAGTTAATACTGCGCAGACTTTACGTCGTTTAAATGAAACGGCCATTATTATCAACTCAAACCCTGAAACCGTTTCTACTGATTATGATGAATCGGATCGGTTATATTTCGAACAGCTTACTTTTGAGCGCGTACAGGATATTGTGGATTTTGAATCAGCAAAGGGTATTATTGTTTCAGTGGGAGGACAGATTGCTAATAATTTAGCTGTTCCTTTAGCTAAAGAAGGCTATCATTTACTAGGTACGGATCCGATATTTATTGATTATGCTGAAAATCGAGAAAAATTTTCTGCCTTATTAAATGCACTTAATATTGATCAACCCGCTTGGGAAAGAATTACTAGTTTAGGTAAAGCAAAATCTTTTGCAGCTAAAGTGGGATATCCAGTATTAATTAGACCTTCTTATATTTTGTCTGGTTCTGCAATGAATGTGGTTTTCGATCCGGAGTCTTTAGACCAGCATTTACAAGCAGCGGCTCATGTTTCACAAGAGCATCCCGTTGTGGTATCAAAATTTGTTCAAGAAGCGAAAGAATTAGAAATAGACGGTGTTGCTAAGCAGGGCGATATTGTCATTGAGGCTATTTCAGAACATATCGAGAATGCGGGTGTCCATTCTGGCGATGCGACAGTTGTGTTACCACCACAGAAGTTGTATTTAGAAACCATACGTCGTACTAAAAACATAGCTCGTAAAATTGTAAAGGCTTTACACATCACTGGACCGTTCAATATTCAATTTATTGCTAAAAATAATGATATTCAGGTTATTGAATGTAATTTGCGAGCATCACGTTCTTTCCCATTTGTTTCTAAAGTAACAGGCCATAATTTCATCCAAATAGCAACCGAAGTGATGTTGAATAAGCACCAAACAAAACATTATGAAACTTTAGAGCTCGATTATGTGGGTGTCAAGGCAGCACAATTTTCTTATAGTCGTTTAAAGGGCTCCAATCCCGTAGCTCAAGTTGAAATGGCATCGACAGGTGAGGTGGCATGTATTGCAGAGGATTTAGTGGAGGCTTTTTATAAAGCATGGTTGGCAACTGATCAAAATATCGCAGAAAAAAAATTATTATTGAGTGTTGCAGATAACTATAAGATTAAGCTTTTACCTTGGATCAAACAACTCGATGAACAAGGCTGGCTTATTTATAGCACAGAAGGAACTCACCAGTTTTTATCTCAGCAAGGGATAGCCTCTTACTTTGTTAACAAAACTAGCGAAGTTAAAAAACCGAATATTAGAGATTTAATTACACAACGTAAAGTTGCAGCAATTATCAATATACCAAGTTCAATGACGGGTTTACAGCAAACAGATGGTTTTTTAATTCGACGTTTAGCTATTGATCATCATATTCCTTTAATTACTAATGCTCAGATCGCAATGATAATCTTGCAATGTTTAGTCAGTTTGTGGAGTAAAGAATTGCCCGTAGAATCTTGGCAAAGTTTGGTTTTAAAGAAGAATGAATAGAGATTTTTCGCACTTGAATAAGTGGCTGCTCAAATTCGCGATTTTCTTCACAGCACTTACGAACCTGTGAATATACAAATGTCTATAGCTAATTAAATGTGAGTGAATTATGTCTAAAGTATTAAGTAAAAAAGATATTATATCAATTCGTGATCTCTCTTTAATTGAAGTAAATGCCATATTAAACCTAGCTAAAAAATTTAAGAAAAGTTTACCAAAAAAAAATTTACTTGATCAAATAATTGCGCATTGTTTTTTTGAACCCTCAACACGTACCCGTTTATCATTTGAGACAGCTACCATACGCTTGGGAGGGCAAGTCATTGGTTTTTCGGGCAGTGAAAGCACATCTATTCAAAAAGGTGAAGATTTACAAGATACAATTAAAACGATTTCTTGTTATGCTGATCTTATTATAATTCGACATCCACTTGAGGGCTCAGCACGTTTAGCTGCAGAAGTATCCGAAAAACCTATTATTAATGCAGGAGATGGCGCAAATCAACATCCTACGCAAGCTTTAGCTGATTTATTCACACTCCAAGAAATGCAAGGAAATTTGGAAGGATTATCGATAGCATTGGTAGGAGATTTAAAGTACGGACGAGCAGTACATTCTTTAGTACAACTATGTGCTTTGTTTAATATGCGGCTATTTTTAATTTCTCCTTCATTATTAGCCTTGCCAGATGCAATCTGCAATGAATTAAAACATAAAGGGATTCGTTTTTCTTTTCATGCAAGCCTGGATGAGGTGATTTCTAAGATTGATATTTTATATATGACACGATTGCAGAAAGAAAGATTTGCGCAATCAGAACGTCAGCTGTTTGAAAATCAATATGTTCTTACACGAGATAAGTTAAAAAAAGTTAAAACTAATTTGAATATTCTACATCCTCTGCCGCGCGGACATGAGATTGATAAAGCCATTGATGAAACTCCTTATGCTGTATATTTTAAGCAAGTTGTCAATGCAATTTATATCAGACAAGCTGTTTTATCCTTGCTACTTAATAAGGTAAGGGTTTAAAAGTTTTTTGGATTAAAATTATGATTAAAACTCGTTCAGTTTCTGCGATTGATAATGGTATTGTCATTGACCATATTCCAGCAGGCCAGGCACTTAAAATTATGCGTTTATTGCATGTAGTTAATAGTAAACAACGTGTTACTTTAGGTTTAAATTTGCGGAGTACATCTTTAAAATTGAAAGATTTAATTAAAATTGAAAATCGAACCCTTACTCCGCAGGAAGTTGAGCATGTTGCAATCTTTGCTCCTGGCGCTACGGTTAGTCTCATTGAAAATTTTAAAGTTAGCAAAAAAATTAACTGTGAATTACCTAAAATTATACATGACGTTTTAATATGTCCTAATCAAAATTGTATTAATCATACCCAATCAAAAGGTTATTTTAAATTAGAAGGAGCTCCAAATCAGATAAAACTTCGTTGTTTTTATTGCGAAAAACAATTTGAGCGGGATCAAGTAGCAGAAATTTATTTATGATACAGATAAATAATATTCTTACCATAGAAAATCAACGTCGAAATATTACTATAAATAGTGAACAAGAAGTAACTATATCGGCAAGTCATTTATTAGTATTACCTGGCTTAATCGATCCCCACGTGCATTTTCGAACGCCTGGTTTGGAATACAAAGAAAATTGGATCACAGCTGCTAAAGCTAGTGTAAAGGGCGGTTATACCACTGTTTTTGATATGCCCAATACTTTGCCAGCCACAGTTACACAAGTTGCCTTACAAGAAAAAAAAGCGCTTATTGATCAGCAATTAAAAGAAGCAAATATACCTTTGCGCTATCATTTATTTTTTGGTGCTGATAAGCATCACTTAAATGAAATAAAAAAAGTAAAGAATCAGGTAATTGGTATTAAAGTTTTTATGGGATGTAGCACAGGTGGTTTAGTTATCGATGATGATGAAAGTTTACATGCTATTTTTAAGATAGCAGCTGAAGAAAATATGTTAGTTGCGGTTCATGCAGAAGACGAACAGCGATTAAAAGAAAATGCAAAAAAATTTACTGGACCAAAGAATTATTCGATACATTCAAAAATTCGCGATGAAACAGCAGCCATATTAGCCGTAAAAAAAGCTATTCAGCTAGTTCGCGAATATGGGACGCGGCTGTATATTTTACACACTAGTACGCACCAAGAAATTGATTTAATTGCACAGGCTAAAGAAGAAGGGCTTCCCGTTTTTGCTGAAACAACTCCGCATCACTTATTTTTGAATATAACCGATTATGCGAGTTTAAAAGGTAAGGCAGTGATGAATCCACCCTTGCGATCTCCTGAACATCAAACTGCGTTATTCAAGGCAATAAAATTGGGTATTATTGATACTATAGGTTCTGATCATGCACCACATACCTTAGAAGAAAAAGCTAGACCTTATGGTATGTGCCCATCTGGGGTGCCAGGTATAGAAACTACTTTGCCATTATTACTAGAAGCCTATCATCAAGATTTACTTACTTTAAAGAATATAGTGGATTTAACTTCTCAACGAGCAAAAAAAATATTCCATTTGCCAGATTATCCAGAGGATTGTGTCTTAGTTGATTTATCATTGGAAAAGATAGTTGAAAATAAGCACCTTAGTACCAAATGTCAGTGGTCACCTTTCACAGGACGCCTTTTGAGAGGTTGGCCTGTGACAACAGTATTAAAAAGGTACGCCTATGACTTGGCAAAATTGTAATGTGGATTTACAACAATTGAATTTTTGACAAAGCGCTGCGAAACAGCAACTTATGTATTTAATATATATGAGAATTTCAAATTGAGGGGTAACACAGGTAAAGATTCAAATGCAAAGCACATCTTTTCTAATTAACCCTTTTTTAAACCATCCTAAAGCTTGAAGTGGTTCTTCTAGACCTTCAAATAATTCACCTAATTCCAGATAAACTTCTGAGTTAGAAGAATCATAGATTAAACTTTTTTCTAAATAATCCCGGGCTTTTCCCCATAATTTTTTCTGCCTACAAAGACGACCTAAACTTAATAAAAGATAAGGATCATCAGGATGTTTTTTAAGCCATTTTTCTGCTATTGCTAATTGACGAGCTGGGTTGGCGCTTTTAATAAAACTATAAGTTGACACAAGAGGCCCAAACCATTGCCTTTTTAATTGTTTTATTATTAACAATTCAGCTTTCGCATCTTCATGATGTCTTATAAGGCCTTGAATATAAAAATTTAAGAGTAAAGGATCTTTTTTTAATTTCGGAGATAAATTATTCCATATACTCTCAAGGGAAGATAAATTGTAGGTATATTTTTCTTCACTTAATAAACTTTCATAACTTTCTTGTTGTAATTGTTGAATTTGAGTTTTAGATATCCAGGTTTTATTTTCTAATTGAGGTAAAATTTCTAAAATATGATACCAGTTTTGCGGTTTCTGATAAATCGAAGAAAATAAACGCTGATCATCCAATGCCATGGTTTTTTTGGAACGTTTTATATCTAATTTGAGACGCCACTGTTTTGGCAACCTTAATAAATATCGGATTAACCGAATTAAATAGTAAATTAAAATAAAGCTAATGACTAAAATTAAGCCAGCTAGCCACAGAGGCATTTCTAAGGCAAGGTGATGCCACGTAATCAGCATATAGCCTGGATCGATGGTTATTTTAATCCCGATCAAAACAGAAAGAGCGAGAATCAATAAAAAAATAAAAAACCGATGCATCAAGAAGGTTCCTTTTGATTAGCGGTAACTGCAGGAGTCTCGTTTGGATTAGCAGGTGTTTTTTTGAAAATCGAAATTGCCTCGAGTAATGGATTTAAATCAACAGACGGGGTTTGTAGGTCAATTTGCTTTAATTGAGTAATACTCTGCATGACTGTTTGAGTGATGGGTGAGTTAGATGCAAAATGATCCTTTATATTTTCTTGAATCTCTAGCAAACTGGATTGATAAATAATTGCTTCATGATGTATCAATGCCCATTGAGCTTGTTGTAATAATAATATCAGGTTATGTTGCAAATATTGTTGTTCTCTTTCTGGTAATAAAGGTTCTATAGGTTTATTCAAACGTCGAATAACGATTAGCTGTCGGAAGCTATCTAGACTATTTTGCAGCATGCTTATCCATTTATTTTCCGAGAGACTACTAGCAGCAACTTCGGGGTTTGGTATAGCAGAATTAGATGTTGGCAATAATGGCAATTGTGTAATTTGCATTTTTAAGGTCTGCATCTGGGCTAAGGTAGTCGTTAAATCAATATGAGGTGAAGCTTTTAAGTGAGTTAAATATTGAGCTAATAACTGATGAAGATTTTCTAATCGAATATCCGGACTTATTATTGTACTTAATTGTTTATCGGCAAGTGTCAATGCAGGCAAAGCATTGTCGGTATCATGAAAATAAACAAGATTATACTGAGCTAGCTGAATTAGTTGATTAACATTAACAAGCAAAATAGCATTATCATTGGCTGAGAATTTTTGCTCTATAAAATTTTGTAGTTGTGAGAGTTGTTGCTGACGATTTTTATCGGCAGTTTGATTTTGCGAAATCTGCGTCTGTATAGCGGATAATTGTTTATGATATTCGTTAAGCCGCTCGCTATTTTTTAACCAAAAAAAAGTTAATCCTAAAAATAAACCTAACCATGTGATGAATAACAACCCAATCGCGCACCAAGCGGTGAAGCCGCTTTTACAACGTAAAGGCTTGTTTTTACTGGCCTTTATTTCTGTTTCTTCTAAGTTGGGTGTAGGCTGTGATTCCATTGTGATTGCTCCCGCCAGGAAAACAGAGTTTGTAAGATAGCCGTATTTGTTGCATTATCCGATATTAAGGCCGGTTTGACAAAACCTAGTTTCTTGGCACTATCAGCCAGTCGTGGACTAATGACGAGCAATTGTTTTTTAAATAAAATATCTTGCCAGTAAGGATGCAATAAGCCGACTAGATTTTTTAGTCCTCCGTGACTAGTACAAATAATGACATCCATAGATTCTTGATTCGGAATATTGGCTTTATCAATTTTTGGTAGTCGTCTTTTATAAACGTTTAGATTATCTATCTGAGCGCCGCGGGCTTTTAAGCCTTTAGTTAGATATAAACGACCACCTTCTCCCTTTAGTATTAGAATTTTTTTTTGTTTTATATCCTGTAACGCAGGAAGGTTTAGTAGACCAATGCCATTAAAAACCTTTTCTGGGTAGTCATCACTAGGCAGATTATGCTTCTTTAAAGCTAATACTGTACCAGGTCCGGTGGCGATAGTTTTGGTATTTTTTGGCCAAAAAGGCCAAATACGATGGATATATCCAGCAGAGTTAAAGACTGAATTAGGGCTAATAAAGATGATAAAGTCGTATTGTTTAAGTTTTTTTATGACTAATATTACTTTTTTTATATTTTTTGTTCCAATGATTTCCAGCGTTGGGAAATGGACGCCTATCCCGCCATAATACTGAATTTGAGCTACTAGATCTTTTGCTTGATGAGCAGGACGGGTAATGAGCGCTCTTAAACCATGTAAAGATGTCATGGGCTCAAAAATAGCTTTAATTTTCATTCGAAGCAATATGGGGATTAAGGGATTTTGGATTATAGAGCTCGATTTGTTTACTTGGAAAGGATTAATGATAGTGTTAACATGGGAAGTGACAATCTAGAATAAAGAGAAGTCCCTATGACTAAAACATTAAAAGCTTCCTCAATTCGACCCGATCAAAAAACTCAAAGATATTTGTTGGAATTGAAATTTGCTCCACCAAGCAATACTAATTTGTTGGAAAGATTGGTTACCTATAGCGGTGTGTTTTCTTCTCAGGAAAAATTTTCTGAGAGTAAAATTGTTGCAAAGTTGCATGAAACTATAAACGAGTTGAATGAAAGAATCGCAAACAATTCAGAAGAGCATGAATTGGTGCTACAAAAATATTATTCAAAATTGAAAATGCAACCGCGTTATATAGAAGAATCGGACGATAAATTTCAAGAGCGGCTTTCCCAACAAGTAAATAAAGTTATTCCAAGCAATGATAAAGAAAGTCCATGGTTAACCTATGTCAAAAATGCATATCTATATTTATCTAAATATGCCTTTTATCCTAAGATTAACTCTGTTTATGATCCAAATAGTGGAACTTTAGAAACCGAAAGTTCTTCTATGAGATTGACCAAATAGTAAAAAATACTCCTATTAGCCTTTTCGAAAAATAATGAACTTTAGTTTCATATCTTCTATCTAAAGGAAAGCACTTTTTGGTTATGAATTTAACCCACTTAAAAGATTTAGACTTACAGAATAAACGTGTTCTCATCAGAGAAGACTTTAATGTGCCTTTAAATAAGGGCACGATTACGAGTGATGCGCGTATTCAAGCAGCTTTACCCACCATTCAATATGCCTTAAAAAAAGGTGCGGCAGTTATTTTACTTTCCCATCTAGATAGACCAGTAGAAGGCTATGTTACTCCTGAACTTTCTTTAGCCCCGATTGCAGCACGATTACAGGAGCTATTGAGACAACCGGTCAGATTTATCACTAACTGGCTAGATGGATTTGAAATTTCACCTGGCGAAGTTGTGTTGTGTGAAAATGTTAGATTTCAAACGGGAGAAAAGACAAACGATCCAACCTTAGCCAAAAAAATTGCAAAATTGGCAGATATTTTTGTCATGGATGCCTTTGCTACAGCACATCGCAGTGAAGCATCCACTGTGGGTGTAGCACAGTTTTCACCACAGGTTTGCGCAGGTTTATTATTAATGTCAGAATTAAAAGCATTAAGCTTAGCATTGGAAAATCCAGCTAGACCCTTATTGGCCATAGTCGGTGGTGCGAAGGTTTCTACTAAATTAATGCTATTGTCGTCTTTACTTAATAAAGTGAATTTCTTAATTCTTGGTGGAGGAATTGCGAATACTTTCTTAGTTGCACAAGGTTTTTCTGTAGGCCGATCCTTATTTGAAGCTGACCTGCTAAATGAGGCAAAGAAACTTCTAGCGTTATCAAAAAAATTAGAAGTTGAAATTGTATTACCGACGGATGTTATTGTGGCAACTGAAGTCTCTGGTGGCGCTAAAGCTACTATTAAAAGACTTACTGAAGTAAAAAAAGATGAAATGATTTTAGATGTTGGGCCAGAATCAATTAAATATTATATAGAGTATGTGAAAAAAGCAGCTACTATTTTATGGAATGGTCCCCTTGGAGTATTTGAATTGACTCCATTCGAGCAAGGAACACGTGCCTTGAGTCATGCTATTGCTAATAGTCCAGCCTTTTCCATCGCAGGAGGTGGTGATACTTTAGCAGCTATCGAAAAGTATGGTATTGCTGATAAAATTTCCTATATCTCTACGGGTGGCGGAGCTTTTCTTGAATTTATACAGGGAAAAGTTTTACCCGCTCTAACGGTACTACAAGACCGAGTGAGGAAAAGATAGTAATGAAGCGATTTAAACGAACCAAGATTGTGGCTACGTTAGGTCCTGCAACCGATAAAGCAGGTGTATTGCAAGCGATGATAGCCGCGGGCTTAGATGTGGTTCGATTGAATTTCTCACATGGTAAAGCGGAAGATCATATTAAACGAGCAAATTATGTTCGCGAATGTGCAAAAGCTGCAGGTCGAGAAATTGCCATTATGGCAGATTTGCAAGGGCCAAAAATTCGAATTGCGCGTTTTAAAACAGGTTCTATTTTTTTAAAAAAAGATACTTTGTTTATTTTAGATGCTGATTTAGATAAAGATGGAGGCGATGAATCATCAGTCGGTATTGATTATAAAGAATTACCAGGAGACGTTCATCGAGGAGATCTATTGTTGCTTGATGATGGGCGTTTAGTACTGAGAGTCAAAAAAATACAGAAAAATAAAATATTTTGTATTGTAGAAGTAGGTGGAGAGTTATCTAATAACAAGGGGATTAACCGAAAGGGGGGAGGACTTTCAGCTGTAGCGCTAACTAACAAAGATAAAAAAGATTTAAAAATAGCAGTAAAATTAAATGCTGATTATATTGCAATTTCTTTCCCTCGTAGTGCAGCGGATATGAATCTAGCTCGAAATTTGTTAAAGAAGGCAAAAGGCCATGCAGGTTTGATTGCAAAAATAGAGCGTAGCGACGCCATTCCTGTTATTGATGAAATTATTCGCGCTTCCGATGCAGTGATGGTGGCTCGTGGTGATTTAGGTGTTGAAATTGGTGATGCTGAATTACCAGCCGTGCAAAAACATATTATACAGCGGGCACGGTCGTTAGATAAAGCAGTGATTACTGCAACACAAATGATGGAGTCGATGATTCACAATGCTATTCCTACTCGAGCAGAGGTTTTTGATGTAGCGAATGCAGTACTAGATGGTACAGATGCCGTTATGTTATCTGCAGAAACTGCTACGGGAGATCATCCTGCTTTAGTAGTGATGGCTATGGCGCGTATTTGTTTAGGTGCAGAAAAACAAGCTAAAATGCGCGTGTCTGGGCATCGTGTAGAATGTCAATTCTACCGTCCTGATGAAGCGATTGCGATGGCCGCTATGTACACGGCTAATCATTATGATATTAAGGCTATCATTGCCTTAACTGAATCGGGCGCAACACCTTTATGGATGTCTCGAATTCGCTCTGGAATACCTATTTATGGTTTAGCGCATAGCTTAAAAACAACAAGGCGATTAGCATTGTATCGTGGCGTGTATCCATTATATTTTAATATTGATAAAATGCATAAAGAAAATATAGGTCATTTAGCGATTCAAGAATTGAAGAAACATGAGGTTTTACGTAAAGGAGAACAAGTTCTAATAACCTATGGAGATTTATTAAAAACTACCGGTGGGACCAATACGCTAAAGATTTTAGAGGTTGATTAGTTAAATCTTTAAATTTATTCCAAATATTTATTTTAATTTCAGTTTTTTCTTTTTAGAACATTTATTACAAACACCATAAATAATTAGGCTATGGTCGGTCATTTGATAATTAGCTTGTTCAGCGACAATTCTTTGACGTTGTTCGATGGTTTTATCAACAAATTCATCTACTTTTCCGCATTTTATACAGACTAAATGATCATGATGGGGGCCCTGGTTCAGCTCAAACACTGAATAGGCATCTTCAAAGTTTTGGCGTTTAACCAACCCTGCACTTTCAAATTGAGTTAATACTCGATAGACTGTGGCTAATCCTATGTCTTCTCCAGATTCCAATAAGGTTTTATAAATATCTTCAGCACTTAAATGGCGAGTTTTAGCCTGCTCAAGTAATTCAAGTATTTTTAATCTAGGGGCAGTCACTTTTAAACCTGCTTGGCGTAGTTGTTGATTATCCATTAGACTATCTCTAAACTCCTCGGTTAGTAATTATGGGATGATTTTAGATTAACTAAATTTTTTATTGTTTTTATAAACATTTGTAGAAATTGAGATTACGACTTTATTTTATTGATTATATTTTTATGAAAAAATTGCTTATAAGTCTGTTTTTAACATTACTAATTTCTGGCTGTCACATAGTCTATCGACCGGATATCCAGCAAGGTAATATACTGCAGCAGTCTAACATAAACCAGTTAGAACTCGGTATGACTAAGGAGCAAGTTCGTTATCTATTGGGCAGCTGTGTATTGCAATCTCCTTTTCAACCGGATCGTCAAGATTATATTTATTTTCTTCAGCCAGGGTATGGCGAGCCTATTCAAAGACGGGTTACGCTTATTTTCTCAAAAGGACGTTTACAAGACATTGAAAAATCAGCCCTTAATTAATATGCATTTTATGCTATAACAAAATATTTAAAAAAGCATTAAGCATTTTTTTGTTTTTTAACACGATTTTTTCTAATTTTTTTAGGATCTATTAGAATGGGTTGATAAATTTCTATTCTATCTCCCGCTTTTATTTGAGCGTTCAAATTGCATAATTTTCCAAAAATCCCAACTTTATTTTTGCTTAGATTGATGTGGGGAAAATCTAATAGAATACCTGAAAATTTTATAGCAGCTGCAATACAACTACCGGAAGGGACAAAAATTTGTATGGTTTTTTGTTGCTGATGATCAGCATATACCACTTCGACTTGAAAAAAAGACATGTTATTTAATTGCCTTATTGACGGGTGTTATTTTCAAATTTGCGCTTCCCGTAAATTTGTTTGGCACGGTCAGAAAAAGCTTGTACTAGCGTATTTGCTACTTTCTCAAAAATAGGAGAAAAAGCAAGTGCTAACAAGCGCGTAGAAAATTCAAATTCCAAATTTAAATTGATTCTAGATCCCCGCAAAGTAGATTCAAAAGACCAATAGCCTTCTAAATGTTCAAATGGGCCATTGATAAGGTTAATTTTAATTAGTTTGTCTTTTTGCAGGCGGTTTGATGTAGTAAAGCTTTTAGATAGACCTCCTCCCGTCAATGTAAGACTGGCTAGTATACTATCTTCATCTTGACTGATGACTTTACTTTCAGTACACCAGGGCAGAAATTCACTATATTTTTCGATGTGATTGACAAGCCTATACATCTCAGACACATTGTAGGGCACTTCTAAAGAATGTTGAATAATTGGCATAATTAAGGTTCAGGGCGACTATCGTTAGTATGTTTGCTATGCTTGAAATTTATGATGGCTAACCTGTTTGAGTATATCCGATGAATTCTAAGAAAGCATTGCAAGGATCCACTATTGCATTAAATAGACGCGCTCGCCATGATTACTTTATTGAACAATCTATCGAGGCAGGGCTAGTTTTGCAGGGTTGGGAAGTCAAAAGTCTTCGCAGTGGACGAGCCCAATTGACCGAAAGCTATGTGGTACTAAAAAATGGCGAGGCATGGCTTTTAGGCTGTCATATTACTCCGCTAGCAACAGTCTCTATGCATCATAGTCATCCCGATCCGACTCGTACACGTAAACTTCTACTCCATGAACGAGAATTGAGTAAATTGGCTGGTAGTATAATGCGTAAAGGATATACGCTTATTGCGTTAAAGCTGTATTGGAAAAAAAATCGTGTCAAGTTAGAAGTGGGTTTAGCGAAGGGTAAGCAGGAACATGATAAGCGGGCTAGTATCAAGGAAAAAGATTGGCAACGAGAAAAAATGCGTTTAGACCGTTATTCTAGGTAAGTATTTTGCTTACATTTAAGATATTGAGCGTATTATGCAAAGCTTATCAGAAAGAACCTTATAAATGAGGTATAATAAACGCTTGGGGGCGACCTGGCTTCGACGTCGGTTACAAACCCTAAGGTGCATGTCGAGGACGCAACTTTGCCTCGTTAATCATGTTGTAAATCTATAGTTGCAAACGATGCTAACTATAACGCTAAAGACGTTGCTATTGCTGCCTAACCGGTAGTTAATTTTGTAACGTTAGTGCTGCCTAAACAGCAGCCGGCGCCATGAACTCCATAGGCTTGTATGTGGAGGTAGTGGTCATAACTGACAAGCTCGTAGTCTAGCCCCTTCTGAGGCGAAAGCTATTAAAACCAAACAGAATCG
>Ga0209668_10000774_pt1 | contig 13289 bp, 7 predicted proteins | sample FrelakmetPLP11PL_FD_187150 | JGI IMG/M metagenome (GOLD analysis project Ga0209668, IMG submission 187150) | Freshwater lake sediment microbial communities from the University of Notre Dame, USA, for methane emissions studies - PLP11 PL (SPAdes)... | ecosystem: Environmental > Aquatic >... | reverse complement strand
TGATACACTTAATGTGATATTACAAAAGATTGACTCAATCATATGTAACTTACTTATACAGATTAATACATTAAACATACAACTTAATAATATCACTACACAGATAATAACTATCAATGGTGATATTATTAATATAAATAATCAATTAGATAGTTGTTGTAATGCTACCACTACAAGTACCAGTACAACAATATATAGTGCTCCTTGTGAAAGTTTCTTATTAACTAACACTGAAGCAGTAGCATTGGCTATAATCATTACTGATTGTATTACAGGAATCCAAGAACCAATTGTATTATTACCAGGAGATACAAATATTTGTGTTGAAACAGATAGTCCTTTAGTTCTTCCTGGAACAGTTATAGCAACACCAACAGGACCTTGTCCTTCTACAACCACAACAACAACTACTATTTGTGAAGGATTTAGTTTATTCAATCCTTCAGTAAATGCAATAGATGTAATTGTTACACCTTGTAATACTGGTATAGAAGAAATATTATCAGTGGATCCTGGAACAACTTATGTTTGTTTATTAGGTGGTGCACCATTTACAATTGATGATCCAATTATACTTACACCACAAGGACCTTGCCCAACAACAACCACTACAACAACATTAGTCATTCCTTGTGAATGTATTACATTTACTAATACAGATGACAGTTCACATTATTTCTCATATACAAATTGTTCAAATGAACCTATAGGACTAGTATCAATTTCTTCTGGTGAAAGTGTAAGTGTTTGTGGATGTTGTGGTGAAGCCAGTGATTCATATGTAACCATATCAGTGGGAGCTAATTGTATTCAAGGAATTTGTCCTCCAACAACTACCACCACCACTACAGAACCACCAGTGATATGTTTATTTACAGGAATTGCTAATCAAATACCAAATCCTATAACTACCACTACAACTAGTTCAACTACAATTGCAACTGTTCCTATTTTGAATACTGGTGGAACTGGTTATCAAGCTAGTGGAACAACATGTGATGCTATTAATTATCCATATTCTTTAGAGTTCAGTCTTCCAACACCTAATGATTTTGCTACTATGTTTACTCCAGATAAATTATGGAGTGACATTGAATATGTAGAAATTGTAAGTACTTCAACTGTTGCAGGACTAGAAATTCAATATGATGGAATCACTGTTGCACCTGGTCTTCAATTAATTCCTACATCAGTTAGTGATTGGCAATACCCATTAATAATTACAAGAAGTAGTTTTGATTGTACTAATCTTGATGAAGTGTGGGAAGTAACAATAAAATTATATGGATTTACTGAATTAACAAACACTGCTTTATTTTTTACAAGTTTTTCACAAAGTAATTGTCCAGAGTGTACAACAACAACAACCACTACAAAATTACCTTGTAGTAATTTTGAATTACAAGGATTAACTGGAGGTGGTAGCTGGACTGGTTTAGATTGCTACACTGAATTATTTGTAGGTGATAGTGTTCCACAAGGATTTAGTGAATTCACAGGATGTATAATTTCTTCATCATTAGAGGTTACTAATTTAGCAATTAAAGGTGAGAGTCCTTGTTTAACTACCACAACAACAACAACACTTTTATCTGCTTGTTATATAGTTGAAGGAATATGGGAGGTTGATGATCCAGCACATCCAGCTGGAGGATATGTAGATTATATAGATGAATTTGGAAACAATCAATCTTTATCAGGTCTTTGGGTAATTGATAGTATTAATATAATAGCATCTTCAGTAATTACTAGTTCTGGTGTAACTGTTACACCTTCTGACTGTTCAACAACCACCACTACAACTACTACAGCAGCACCTACAACTACAACCACTACCACTGTAACTCCTACAACTACAACTACAACAACATGTAATGCTCTTGAGCCACATGAGTATGCTTATCAACCAATTGCAGGAACCAATTTAATTCCTAATTTTATTAGTTCATTATTAGATGCATGTAGTTCACAAATTTGTTTACAAGATTTTTCATGTTCTATAGATTCTAGTTATCTTGTATATTTTAATGTACCAATTCCTGGAATAGGAGATAGATGCTATTCTTCTACAATAGGATGTATAATAGGATTAGTTAATGATGGATATTATATAATTGATTATAGTGGAACCTACACAATTGTAGAAATAATTGATAGTGTAATAGTTAGTTTCCCAATATGCCCAGCATAAATAAAAATATAAAACATGGCTAATTGCTCTCAGATAAATAATACAACAATAACAGGAACGAGTGCTTTCATATATGATGGCACTCAACTTCCTTGTACAGATATAAAAACTTGTGATGACTTAAATACAGTTCTTGCTAAGTTAGATGCTGTTGTATGTAATGTTACATCTAGTATAAATACGCTTACAGAAGATATAACAAATATCACTGAGGACATAATGATTATAGGAGAAGACATAATCAATATAAATAATCAACTTGATATATGTTGTCCTATATGTGATTTTACAGGAACTGCTAGTCAACTTCCAGTATGTATATTTACTGGAGATGCTAATCAACTTCCAGATCCTACAACAACTACAACAAGTAGTAGTAGTAGTACATCTACTAGTACAACAAGTTCTACAAGTACATCTACCAGCACATCAACATCAACCTCAACAAGTACATCTACTAGCACATCTACAACAACCACCACTGCAGCACCTACTACCACAACAACAACAACACTTTTATCTGCTTGTTATATAGTTGAAGGAATATGGGATGTTGATGATCCAGCACATCCAGCTGGAGGATATGTAAATTATGTAGATCAATTTGGAAACAATCAATCTTTATCAGGTCTTTGGATAATTGATAGTATTAATATAATAGCATCTTCAATAGGTACTCATGAAGGAGTAACTATTACACCTTCTGACTGCCCAACCACAACAACTACTACAACAACTTGTCAGGTTCCTATATTTGCAACTACAAATCTTAATGTTACAACATATAGAAATGGTGATACTATTCCTGAATATGTAAGTGTTGGTCTTGGACCAAATCCTGGATGGGCTGCTTTAACTACTGGTGCATGGTGTCATGTTAACAATGATCCTGCTAACGATGCTATATATGGTAAATTGTACAATTGGTACGCTGTTAATGATCCTAGAGGATTAGCTCCTACAGGTTATCATGTTCCAACTAATGATGAATGGTGGTGTTATTATTATTCTGTAAATCCAATAGGATTTCCAAATGTAACTGGTGGTAAAATGAAACAAACTGGTACTTCTCTTTGGGCATCACCAAACACTGGAGCAACAAATAGTACTGGATTTACAGCATTACCTGCAGGAGATCGTAATGGTACAACTGGAGGATTTTATAGTCCTGGTGATTTTGCAAGTTTTTGGACATCAACACAATTTGATTCAACTAATGCATATTATAAAGCTTGTTATTATTATAATGATGATTTGTACGCATCAGATAAAATAAAAAGTTCAGGATATTCAGTACGTATAGCACAAGATTAAATAAACCAATAAATAAAATAATATGACAGTATTAATAACATTAACAATTGCTGGAACTGATTCAGGTCCTTTTAATCTGTTTACAAATCTTGATGCATATACATCAGCATTTGAAACAAATGTTCCCAAAGCATCATTGCTTGCAGGATATTCTTCTGCACTTGTTCCTGATTATGCAACAATTATTAGAATAAGATCTGTAGGAGATTGTACTAATTTTATTGACATACCTTTATATGGTACAACAACATCAACTAGTAGTACAAGTAGTACAACTACCACTTCTACCACTATTGCTAATACTTGCTATGAATTTCAAAGTGATCCTTATTCTACAACATTTACAGCAACATATATAGATTGTGATGGTATAGTACAAACAGTTAGTGATACATGTTTTAGTTCTTCTTGTACATATTCATTATGTGCAATAGCTGTAACAGTTAGTAGTGAACTTATGAATATTATAGCAGCTTGTACAACTACAACAACAACCACTGTAGTACCAACAACTACTACTAGCACAACAGCTCCTTAAATAATATAATAAATAAAAAAATATGACAACATTAATAACATTGGTATTACCAATTGGTGGGGACGCTGGTCCTTTCAATCTTTATTCAAATGCAGATGGGTATACAGTTCCATTTGAAACAGGTATATCTACCTCACTCTTAATAGCTGGATACACAACATCACTTGTGCCTAATGGAACAACTATAATTAGAGTGATATCTGTAGGAGTATGTACAAATTACATTGATATAACAATTGATTTAATTCCTACAACCACCACTACAAGTAGTAGTTCTACAAGCACATCAACAAGTACATCTACCAGTACTAGTACATCTACCAGTACTAGTACATCTACTTCAACAAGTACTTCTACATCTACAAGCACAAGTACATCAACTACTACTAGTACAACAACAGCAGTTCCTTCAGGATGTATAACATATATAATAAATTCTAATGGTCTTGCAACACACATAGTAGAATATAATCCTTGTGATGGTGGTATATCAGAAATTATTGAGGTTGGACCAACAGATCCTCCTGCTTCAATATGTGCTCAGGTTCCTTTAATTAGTAATAATAACCAAGGAGATACAGTAGACGAGGGACCTTGTTATCCACCTTCTACAACCACTACAACGACTGCTCTTATAAAATATACTAACTATGAAGTGATAGCATGTGTTTCTGGATTTAATTACAATATGCCAAAAGGTGCTACATTACATAGTTTAGGACAAGTAATACAATTTACAGCACCTTTTGATGGGTTTACAACAATTCATTGTGGTACAATAATAGATATAGCATATCCTAATAATGCAACAGATGCATATTTGTATGGATTAAGTACTTATAACTGTACAGATATGACACATTGTGAGATTCCAAGTTAAGGATAAACAATAAAACTTAAAATAAAAAACCTTGTTTTGTTGGTTTTACAAGGTTTCTCCCTAGGCATTTGTCTGGGGAGTTTTTGTTTTATAACTAATTTGATTATAAAGAATAACGTTTTTAATTAAAATTATTTGGAATATATAAAAACAATTGTTTATCTTTACGATATTTTTAATTAAACTAAATTACATATGTCTGAAAATCAAAGCTTATTGTATCGATTAGAAGAGTTATTGACGCAAAAGAAAAGTAAAAAGTTCTATGCAGAGAAGTTAGGAATAAGTGAATTCGAAGTAAATGAACTTCTTAGAGAGCTTAGAGAAAAAGATAATGAATCTCCAATGGAACTTAATGTTTCTACAGGGGAAATTAGAAAAGTAAATGTTGAAAAAGGAACAATAGAAAGTACTGTCACTAGTACATTTGAACCTAAAGATGATCTTGAGTTAGCTATGCTACATAAGATAAACCTAGATAAATACGTCATTACCAACTACTGGTCTAAGATGTTACCAAGTGGAAGTTTTACTTCCTCAATCTTTTCAAAAAGAAAAGAAGCAAAAGATTACTCTCCTGAAGACTTTGCTAAGTTTTTAGAAAACTACAAACCAAATAATATATCAATCACTAAAGTAGATCGTACTAATAGTAAAGACTATGTAGATGTAGAAATATCTATAGCTGATTATCATTTAGCTAAGAGAACAGTAGATGGTGATAATGATCCATCAACCAGAGCTTTGAGATATTTTAATATGGCTCAGTCTTTGATTAACAAAGTTGAGGCTAATTATAATGTAAACACTGTAGTGTTGCCTATATCAAATGATTTCTTTCATACTGATAACTATCAAAACCAAACTACACAAGGTACTCCACAAGATACTATAATGGAATATCATTCAGAATATGAATTAGGATTCTCTGTTCTTGTAGATACAATCAATATGTTAAGACAACATTCTAGCACTGTACAAGTAGTTCTTGTGCAAGGCAATCATGACAGAACTAAGTCTTTTTATTTAGCTCATGCATTAGATGTATATTTCAAAGATAATCTTGATGTAGAATTTATAAGAGAGCATTCAGTTATTAAAGGAATAACATTAGGTAATACATTCATTGGTTGGCACCATGGTAATTGTAAGTTAGAAGACCTACCATTATTGTTTGCAACACATCCTCAATACAGTCAAGCATTTGGTAATGCTAAATATAGAGAGGTGCATACAGGAGATAAACATCACTATATGGCTAAAGAAGTCAAAGGTGTAAGAATACAACAAATGCCTAGCTTATCTGGAACAGATAGATGGCACTTAGATAATAACTTCGTACACTCAGTACGAGCAGCTCTTGCTTTAGTCTATGATCTTGATCTAGGTAAGATAGCAGAGTTTGAAACTCGAATATAATTATGGCAACATTAAGAAAATTAGTCAGTGATGTTAGAAGTGTCCACAAGATACTTTCTACAGATAGTCTTATTACAGATAGAGCAATCGCATCTGAGATAAGAAACAACTCCTTGTTATTAATCAAGAGAGAAACCAATCTTAGAAAGTTATGGGCAACTGATACACTATTTACCACTATCCCTTGTTTAGAGATGATAGAGGTATCTATTTCTGAATGTTGTAATTATGTTGATCCTTGTTCTATAGCTAGAACTAAATTTAAACTCCCACGTATATCTGAAGGAAACTATCAATATGTTATACAAGGAGTTTATTCTATTAATGCTTTAAGTGGTAAAGGAAAGAAACTAAAAGAAATATCTATTAATAGATATCTAAATCTTTTAAAACTTCCTGTAATCAAAAAAGAAGAATACTTCTGGATTACTAATGGATATCTTTATGTAAACAATCCTTTACTTAAAGCAATTAGATTTGTAGCTTTCTTCGAAGAAGATGTGCACAATGATATCATGTATCCTGAATGTGGATGTGGATCTCCTGAGTATACAAATGAACAGATATGTATTAACCCATTAGATAAAGAGTTTGCTCTTCCTGGATACTTAGAACAACAAGTCCTTGAATTAACATCAAAGAAACTATTATCTACTTACTTCACACTTAAAACAGATGTTAGTGCAGAAGGAATAGATGGTCAATCACCAAACTCAAAACCAACTAATTAATGAGAACAAAGATTGATTGGAGAAGTTCTAGCAAAGACAACTATAATCAGTTTTGTAAGAAACACTCAGCTATAAAATTAACGTTTGATGAGTGGAGAAATATATTATATACCTATAATGAATCTTTCAAAGAATATATTTTAGAGACAGGTGAGAAAGCAAAGCTTCCTTATGGATTTGGAGAGTTCTCTATCAATAAAAAGAAAAGAAGAAAACTAAAAAATAATATAGATGGTAAAGAGTTTGTCAATCTACCAATCGATTGGCAGAAAACTAAAGAGAAAGGAAAAGTTATATATAACTTTAATTATCATACAGAAGGTTATTTTTTTGGTTGGATGTGGTTTAAAACCACAGCAAGGTTTAAAAATTCTGATCTTTGGTATTTCAAACCTTCTAGACTTACATCAAGACTTCTATCACATTACTTAAAGACCAACGACAAGTATCAATATGTCTATAACGAATGGAAAAAATAAATTATGTCGTACTACTATAAATATGCTTTCATAAGCCCAGAGCCTGTCTACTCAACTGTTAAAGAAGAATTAAAATCTTATTTTGATACAGGTGCTGTAGACGATTTGTTATTTCCTACTTACTTAGATAAAGCTCTAAAGAAGTTAGGAAGAACTACGTATGTAATAAGTGAAGAAGTTTTATTTATTGAAGACTTTCAAGCTAGACTTCCTGATAACTTTTATGCTGTTAGAGAAGCTTGGATGACTACAGAAGTAGCAGGCTTTCCATATCAATCAGCTAATTCATTTTATTCACAAGCAGCTTCTGCTACTACTATACAAGTGGCTCCATTAACTATTGGAGGAACTCCTTGTAATAGACCTGGTTGTCAAGTTCCACAATGTGATGGTACATGTATGCCTGTATTAGTACAAGCTGTATACAAGACAAACAATAGTGTAGCTAGAGGATTTACTCATGACTATTTACTTAAACCTGGAAATATTTCTGCAAGACAAAACTGTGGTGTGGAATATACAAACAATTGGGAATTTCAATCTCAAGCTCCTCCTATTCATGAGTTCACACCTGGTGCTGCTAGTTATGACTCATTTGATATACGAGATAATAAGTTTGTAACTAATTTTAGAAATGGTGTAGTACATTTAATATTCTATGCAACAGAGTATGATGATATAGGAAATCAATTGATTCCTGATAACTATCGTATTAGAGAATATGTAGAAGCATTTATTAAATTTAAAGTGTTTGAAATACTTACTAATCAAACCAATGATGAAACATTTAATCAGTTGCAACAAAAACTGATGTATCATAAACAAGCTTACGAAGAAGCTTTTGTTATGGCTGATATTGAAGTGAAAAAACAAACCCCTTGGGAAAGACAAAGAAGGATTAAGAATGATCTTAATAGATTTAATATGTATGAACTTCCTAACAGAACTAATAGAGCTGGTAGAAGACGTAATAATTAATATATATAATGGCTGACGAACAAAACTCAAAAGGTAATATAAATCAAGATATTAATTCTGCAACTGCTGGCTTAAACTTAGACAGCTCTGTTAATCAAGTTAAACAGGGGTCACTTACATATGCCTTAAATGCAGCTATTGAAAATTTTGATGGAAACATAGTGAACTACCAAAATGAAATGGGTAATGATCTATGTATCACCTTTCCAAAATCTTATTTGCTAATTGGTACTCATTTTATAAATGAGAAAAACAAGCATGTATTCTTTTTACTGAATCCTCTAACAGACATGTGTCAGATTGGGTATATGGATAACAATGATTGTATATATCATACATTAGTAGAATCAGCTTGTCTTAATTTTAATATTAATAATCCAATACACAAGACAGTACATAAAATTACAAATTGTACAATAGAAATATATTGGACAGATGGACTTAATCCAAGAAGATATTTAGATCTTAATAATGTTCCAAAAATAATAGTATATGGTACTAATCTATGTGATGCTGAATATACAGATGAACTAGATTGTAATCAACTTAAATTACAACCAAACTTTAGTATTCCTTTACTGGAAGTAACAGATGTTGTTTCTGGAGGAGATCTTATATCAGGTACATATCAATTTGCTATACAGTATTGTGATCCATCAGGTAATCCATATACATCATATTATTCAGTAACAAATCCTACACCTATAGTAGATGAGCAATTAACAACAGTTAATTTTAACACTGCTGTTAGTAAATCTATTGTTCTTAATATAACAGATCTTGACATTACAGGACAATATCAATATTACAACATAGCTGTAATCAAAACAATCAACAACACTACATCTGTTGAATTAGTAGGTACATATTTTATTGAAGAAAATAATGATCAAATTACATATACTGGACAAGATGTCACTGCAATACAATTAACCATTGCTGATATATTTGAGAAGTTTCCGTATTATGATATTGCACAAGATTTAACAGCTGTACAAGATATACTTGTATGGGATAATCTTACATCTATTAGTAGACTTAACTATCAATCAATAGCTAGTCAAATAGATGTCCAATGGGAAACATATAGAATCCCTGCTAATGAAAACTATGCTGATGAATTAAATGCTACAAACTTACGTGGATATCTACGTGATGAGGTGTATGCATTTGAAATAGTATTCTTATTAAAGAATGGAAAACAAACAGATGGTTTTCATATTCCTGGTAGAGTACAAAATTTTAATGAATTCAGTCAACCAAATATACCTGATACAAATTCAGATTTTATAGGTAATCCTAATCAAGGTACAAATTATAGTCCTTATTGGAAGATATATAATACAGCTTCTGTAATTGGAACATCTCCAGGATATTCTCCAGCTCCTGATTATAAAGGACCTTATCAATATGGTGAAATGGCTTATTGGGAATCAGATCAAGAATATCCTTGTAATGTAGATGTATGGGGAGATCTTGCTGGATTACCTATTAGACATCATAAATTTCCTGATGTATTAGTTTCTCCTATAAACGAATCAAAACCATTCTCAACTTCTACATCAATGGTGATGGGGAATGATGCTGTATTTCCTATTGGTCTTAAAATTGATATTGGTCAGATTTCAAATCTTATTTATAATTCTAATTTAACTGATGATGAGAAACGTGAGATAGCATCATTTAAAATAATTAGAGGTAATAGAGGTGTACACAAATCTATTATAGCTAAAGGGATACTTCGTAATGTAAACTCTTATGAAAGAGAAGAACAAACCTATTACTATCCAAACTATCCATATAATGATGTTAGTGGAGATCCTTTCTTAAATGCAACTAATAATGCTTGGATAGATATATGTGAACCATGGGATATTAATATAGTAGCATTTAATATGCCCACTACTGGTATTCCTACATATATAGAAGTTGAATACACTAATTGTAATAATGATAAAGTTGCATATCAAAAATTCTATACATTAGGTAAACATGTATTATGTTCTATCACTAGACCTATATTTCAAGGTACAGGACCATTTAATAAAATGAAGACTAATGCAGGTGGTAATGAAACAATTGCTCCTGGAATTATTGCTACAGTGGGACCTTCTAATTATGATATTTATTATATATATGTAAAAGGATCTCGTGCTGGATGGAAGGCAGAATGGAATGATCCAGTAGAAGGAATTAAACGACAATGGGTAGCTGGTGGTTTGTTTGGTACAGGATCTACATATTATGTAAATACAATAAAAGATACAGGCGTAGCAAAGGTTAGTGGTAGTAATTATGATAGAAGAGCATTAAATGCTCGAATAAGAGTGGATGATTGTAAAGTAGAAACTCCACAAACAGAAATAACTAATAAACCAGAACTTGCATATAGACAAGTTTTTAATTCTCCTGAAACATCTTTTGGACAACCTTTTTTAGGAGATGTTCTTAAGTTAGAAAATGTAATGTTTGGTAAAGGACTTGGACATTTTGTTGAGGTGAGAAGTAATGCTAAATATAAACTTCTTACAGAAGAGGCACAAAGAGATGCACTTAAGAGTTCATCAGATATTGGAGGAATGAGTGTTGGATATAATGCAACAGCAATGTTCACTGTATACCAAGCATATTTAACTATTTATATAAATGGTATTACAAGAAGAAACTATGCTTATTCATATAACTCAATAGCTGATTATAATTATAATGTAGGTATTGGTAATAATATTACAGCAAATGGTGTCACTGGTATCAAACAAAGAATGCTTGATATTAATAGATATCTTATTCCTGGTGTTGAATCAGTTGGTGATACAGTTAATGTACCAGGAGTTGGTTTAAGAAATGCTCCTATAAATAATTATAGAAGAGAATCATCTGTTTATTTAAGAACAGTAGGTTCTGATGGTACAATACCAGCATTACCATTACCTAGTAATAGTCCTAGTATGATTGTAGGAGGTGTTCCTATTGTTGAAGATAAATCTAGAATAACTGCTGGTGATAGTTTTGCATGTGCAACTCCTGCTAAAGAACAAGATCTTAGTGTAGTATCTTATTATGCTTCATTAAAAAATATAATCCCAGGTCAATGGGGACAAATATATACATACACTACAGTAGATACAGGATTTCAATCACCTATTAATCCTTTATCAGTAGGAAGTAATATAGTGTTTGGTGGTGATACCTTCATAGGTAGATTTGCATTTAAAACTAAACTACCATTCTTTATAGATAATAGAGTTAATGCTCCTGATGATAGTGATGTATTTTATGATGAGATTGGTAATATAGCCTATCCAATATATTGGCACTCTGCTAGATCCATATTAAAAGATTATACAACTCCTCAAGGAGTTCTTTCAAATGTTATTTCATTTAAAGCACACCATTTTGATTGTAAAAATAGTCAATTACCTGGACCTACTGGAGATGGTCCAAATTTTCCAGGTCAAGATAATCCTAATAGAACATATTATAATGGATACTTTTATATGTTTGCATATGGAATTCCTAACTTTTATTGTGAGAGTGATTATAATACAGATTTAAGACAGGCTTTCAATAATAAAGAAGGTGATTACTGGCCACATGTTAGTTCTAGTATTCCTGATGATTGGGTACAAGAAGCATTTGTATCTATAGCATATGATAATACATACAATTATAATGTAACATTTTCAAAACAGAATAAAGAAAATACATTTACACATCTACCAGCTGACTGGACTAAAGATTTCTGTTTTACATATTATCCATTTAGAACAATCTATTCAGACTCTCAAAATACAGATGCTGATAATAGAATCAATAGTTGGTTAACATATAGATCAGTTTCTTATTTTGATTTCCCTCAGAATTATGGTAATCTTGTATCATTAGATGGTATTCAAAACAAAGCTATTCTAGCTAGATTTGAGAACAAATCTTTATTATATAATACATTACTTACAATTGATACAAGTAACCCACAGGCTGCTTATATGGGTAACCCTTCTTTATTTAGAAGCTCCCCTCCAATTGATTTTGCTGAAACAGATCTTGGATATGTAGGTGCTCAAAATAAATTCTTATTAAAGATTCCACAAGGACAAATAACTATAGATGCTAAGAGAGGACAAGTATTCTTAATATCTGGAGATGGTGCTAAAGATTTAACATCTTTCTCTTCAGGTATGAATAACTTCTTTACAAACCATTTATCATTTGAAATATTAAAATATTTTCCAAGTAAAGAAATAATAGTGAATGGTAAACCAATTAATATACCAGGAGTTGATATAGATAATAATTTCAATGGAGTGGGATTACATGGTGTATATGATGCTAGATATGAAAGAATCATTATAACTAAACTTGATTATATTCCTATTGATTCTGATGTTAAGTATAATTATGTAACAAAAGAATTCTATGTAGAACAACCTATTGTTGGCAGTGAACCACTTATAACAGTTATTGCATTAGGAGATACTGATTATTTCTGTAACAAGTCTTGGTCTGTATCATATAATTTTAATACACAAAGCTGGATCTCTTTCCATAGTTATATTCCTAATTTCTATATAGGAGAAAACAATTTCTTTTATTCAGGAATAAATGGTTGTTGTGATGATTTTGATTTTGTTGTTGGACCTATAATACCTGATCCTCCAACCACTACAACTACAACCACTATAGGTGGTTCTACTACTACTACAACTAGTACTACATCAACTGGAAAAGATTGTACGCTTGTTGGAATTATAGTATTGAC
>Ga0209668_10000773_pt1 | contig 13299 bp, 11 predicted proteins | sample FrelakmetPLP11PL_FD_187150 | JGI IMG/M metagenome (GOLD analysis project Ga0209668, IMG submission 187150) | Freshwater lake sediment microbial communities from the University of Notre Dame, USA, for methane emissions studies - PLP11 PL (SPAdes)... | ecosystem: Environmental > Aquatic >... | reverse complement strand
TTCCGATCTTCGGCGGGCACCTACACCAAGCTCAACGCGACCAACCTGACGACGAGCGCGTGGACGGACTCGACGGCGCTGGTGGGCACGACCTATTTCTACAAGACCAAGGCGCGCGACAACGCCGCCAACGAGAGCGCCTTCAGCGCCATCGTGTCTGCCATGATCACCCCGCCCCCGGCCGGCGCCGTGATCTGGATCAACGAGATCCACTACGACAACAACGGAACGGACGTCAACGAGGGCGTGGAGATCGCCGGCCCCGCGAACACCAGCCTCACTGGCTGGAAACTGGTGGGCTACGACGGCGCGACGGGTGCCGCCTACGCGACCGTCAACCTCAGCGGAACGATCCCCAACCGCCAGAACGGCTTCGGCGTGCTGTGGTTCAACTTCGTCGGCCTGCAGAACGGGGCTCCGGATGGCATCGCGCTGGTCGATGCGTCCAACACCGTGCGCCAGTTCCTCAGCTACGAGGGCAGCTTCACGGCCACCAATTCCTTTGCCACCGGCATGACCTCCGTCAACATCGGCGTCAGCGAACTCTCGACTTCCTCCTCGAGCTTCTCGCTGCGGCTCACGGGCACCGGCAACGACGCTTCCGACTTCACGTGGCAGCCTCCGGCGGCGCACTCGCGCGCCAAGGTCAACACCGGTCAGACGCTGCAACCCTAGCGCAGCCGGCGCTTCCAGACGACGCGCTGCCACGCGCTCGCGAGAGCGGCGCTGGCTTCCTCGTCACCTTGAAGAGACTCGCGTAGACGCTGCGCGCTCGCATCATCGCGCGGGAGACAGGTTCGCAGCGCCTCCAGCGCCCCGTCGCGACGCCGGGCATCGCCGAGATCCGCCTGCAGCGCAGCGAGCGTGGCGGGCGTCGACATGGAAAGCAGTGCTTTCTGCGCAGCAAGCCCGGTCCACCCCTCCGCACGTGCGTGCAGAGCCAAAAGCTCCGTTTCACGTGCCGGATCGCGCAGCGCAGCAAGCCCCGCGAGCGCAATCGCGCGGCCGTCGGCTGACTGCGCAAGGATTTCCTCACTCCATAGCGGATCGCCTGAGCGCGCCGCGGCGGCCATGAGTTCCTCCTGAACGCGCTCGGGCAGATGAGCGGGTTCCTCCTCGCCCAGCAGCAGAGCTGCCGCCGACTCGGGCGCGCTGTCGAGTTCCTGCAGCGCAATCCAGGTCCGCAGCGGCTGCAGCCCCTCTTCCGCGGCGGATTGCGGCTGCAGTCGCGCATCCACCCAGTCGCGCAGGGCCTGTGAGCGGCCGGAAAGCCCCAGCGCGCGCACGGCAGCCAGCGCGCACTGCTCTTCCGTGTTGGTGCGGCGTCCCGGCAGGCTCGCAAAACCCAGCAGCGCTCGCTCCGCTATTCCGTCGGGATCCGGACACCACGCCAGCGCCAGCACCAGCGCCGGGCGGGCGCCATCTTCAAGCTCCAGACCGCGCAATTGCTCGATCAGCGCGCCGGCATCGAGTCCGCTGGCGATGGCCGCTTCCCTCAGCTCGACGAGAAACTCGAGATCCACGGTGCCGCGCGCCAGATCCAGCCGCTCAGGGTTGGATCGAGCCAGCACCAGCAGCTCCTCGAGCCCGCCCGCAGCGCTCAAGGGCAGCGCGAGGCTCTCGCGAGGGGCAGCGGGTGCCGGCGCGGGCAGCGGCTCGGAAGCGGGACTGCCGGACTCGCCGGCTGGCGCGGGCAGCGGCGCCTGGGGGTTGGGATTGCGCACCAGCAACACCAGCAGTGCCAGCGCAGCCAGAATGAGCAACATCAGCAGCAGGCGCTTCACGGCCGGAGAGCGTACCCGATCCGGATGCGCTGTGTGGATGCACCGGTGTGATTGCACCGGCCGCGCTCCAAGCTAGGCTCTACCGCCTTGAACCCGCCCCCTGACAAGCAGGCCGACAAGCCCAAGCGCTTCTTCCGCGACAACATCGAAGCCATCACCATGGCCATCGTCATGGCCGTGATGCTGAAGTACTTCGTCGTCGAGGCCTACAAGATCCCCACCGGATCGATGCAGCCCACGCTGATGGGCAACGAGGACACGGCGATCTTCGACCGCATTCTCGTCGACAAGCTCTCCTTCCACTTCCGGGAGCCCGAACGCTTCGAGATCGTGGTGTTCAAGTACCCGCTCGATCGCTCCAAGAATTTCATCAAGCGTCTGGTCGGCATGCCCGGCGAGCAGTTCCGGGTGGCGGATGGCGATCTGTGGACGCGCAAGGACGCCGGCGAACCGTGGAAGGTCCTGCGCCGGCCGGAGGCGGTGCAGGCCGTGCACTGGCGCTCGCTCGATCGCTTCGATCCGCGCTTCAGCGCATGGAAGGTGCAGGCCGGAACGCGCGGCTGGATCCTCGAGGGCCGCGAGCAGCTCAGCGCGCGCGGCGGAGGCAAGGTCACGCTGCCCAATGACGGCGGCAGCGTCGTCGATCGCTACTCCGATGGCTATCCCGGAGACATGGGCCCCAAGCTATCGCGCGGCCGCATGATCCCCGGTTCGCATCCGGTCGGCGATCTGCGCCTCGAAGGCGAGGTCACCGCGCTCGAAAGCTGCCGCAACGTTGCCTTCGAATTCCGCGAGGGTGAGCGCCTGTACCGCATGGAAATTCCCGGCCCGAAGGCCCCGGCCGATGCCGTCGTGCGTATTCGCGCGAGCGGTATCGGTGAGGACCGCGAGACGGTGCTGCCCGGCGTGCGCCTCGCCGCCGGAAAGGCCGCGCGCTTCACCGCGCAGAACATGGACGATCTGCTCGAGCTTCACTTGGACAGCCAGCGCATCACGCTCGAGATTCCCGGCGCCAGCGATCAGCGCTCTTCCGTCTCGATCGCGGTGGAAGGCGATGCCGATTTCCGCGAGCTCGATCTGGCGCGCGATCTGTACTACACCGCCGACGGCCGTCGCACGGAATTCACGATCCCCGACGGCCAGTACGTGATGCTCGGTGACAACACTCAGGACTCCAGCGACAGCCGCGAATGGTCGCTTGTGCAGTACTCCTGGCCGGCCAGCGCGGACAATCCCGGCTCCGGCGGCGGTTTCGTGCGCGGCAATTTCCGCCCGCCCAACGAGAACCCGCTCAAGGTGACCGGCGATCCTGCGGGCACGCGTGTCTTCCTGCGCGATGAGTGGGGCGAACTGCACAACTTCCTCGAGCGTGATGCCACGCGCGGCGAGACGATTCCGGCGCCCTTCGTGCCGCGCGAGCTGATTGTCGGACGCGCGGTGCTGGTGTTCTGGCCCCTGTGGACCGGAGACACGGGAGTGGTGCGCCTCAAGTGGGCCCGCTGAGGCCGCGGCCGGAAGCGAGCCGGCCCTCGTTGTCCACACGGGGGAGATTGTTCCCCGACCGAAACCCGAACGGGATGTTCCGAGAACAGGACAGCCGAGTGTGTCTAGCAGTTTGGGATCGCGATCTGGCTGGTGATGATGTAAATATCTACATCATAAGGACTTGCATCTGTAGATTTTCTCCCTAAAAAAGGGGCAATCCACGGCTTCCCGTCCCCCGCCCCTACCAAAACACGAACGCCAGACGCAACCTGCCGAGCTTTTCCCCGAGTTATCCACAGAGATTCACAGGCCCGCTCGGGCACCCTAGACTCCCCCCTGACCAGCATGTCCGCATCCACCGAAAAACTGCTCGAAGTCCGCGGCCTCGAGAAGAGCTTCAAGGGCCGCAAGGTCGTGCAGGGCGTGTCCTTTCAGGTCGCGCGCGGCGAGATCGTCGGCCTGCTCGGCCCCAACGGCGCGGGCAAGACCACCAGCTTCCGCATGACGGTCGGACTGATCCCGCCCGACAAGGGCGAGGTGCTGCTCGGCGGCAAGGAATGCTCGCGCCTGCCGATGTACAGGCGCGCGCGCCTGGGGATGGGCTATCTCCCGCAGGAATCGAGCATCTTCCGGCGCATGAGCGTGCGTGACAACCTGCTCGCCGTGCTCGAAGTGATGCCACTCTCGCGCAAGGAGCGTCATGCGGAAGCCGCACGGCTGATGGGCGAGCTGGAACTCTCGCACCTCGCCGACAACATGGCGGACACGCTTTCCGGCGGCGAGCGGCGGCGGCTGGAGATCTCGCGCGCGCTTGCCACGCGGCCCTCGATCCTGCTGCTCGATGAGCCCTTCGCGGGCGTCGATCCGATCAATGTGCAGGAGATCCAGACCCTGCTGGAGCAGATGCGCGCCAAGGATCTGGGCATTCTGATCACGGACCACAACGTGCGCGAGACGCTCAAGTCGACCGACCGCGCCTACATCATCGCCGCCGGCCAGATCCTGCGCGAGGGCACGGCGGTCGAGCTGGTCAACGACCCGCGCGTCAAGGAGGTCTACCTCGGCCACAGCTTCGACGACCCGATTTCACTGGGCGTCAGCACCGCCGAGGAACGCGCCTTCCTGGACGAGCCCCGCAAGCGCTGAGGCTGGCGCGGAAGCGGGGTTTTCCCTAACCTCTTTCGCTCTGAATCCGATCCCAAGGGGCGTCCGAAGCCCCCCACAGGAACAGGAATCCCCCCATGAAGATCGTCGCCTGCATCAAGCGCGTGCCCACCACCGAGGCTCAGGTCAAGACCACCTCCGACAGCAAGGGCCTCGACACCACCGGACTGACCTGGATGTGCTCCTTCTACGACGAGATCGCCGTGGAACAGGCCATCCAGACCAAGGAGAAGCTCGGCGGCGATGTCACCGTGCTGACGCTCGGCCCTGCGGATGCCTCCAAGGAGCTGCGCGAGTTCCTCGCGCGCGGTGCCGACAACGCCGCCGTGCTGAAGGATGAGCAGTGGCACCAGCGTGATGCGCGCGCGACGGCCAAGGTTCTGGCCGCCCGCATCCAGAAGAGCGGCGCCGAGATCGCCTACTTCGGCAAGGTCGCGACCGATCGCGACAACTCCGCGGTCGGCCTGATGTGCGCCACGTATCTGGGCTGGGCTTGCGTCAGCGACGTCACCAAGCTGGAACTCACGGCCACGGGCGGCACCGCTCAGCGCGAGACCGAGCACGGCGTCGAGACCGTGACCTTCACGCTGCCCGCCGTGATCACCTGCAACAAGGGGCTCAACGAACCGCGTCGCGCCAACCTCAAGGGCATCATGGCGGTCAAGACCAAGCCGATCCCCGAGGAGAGCTTCGAGGATGTCGCCAACCAGCAGGTTGTGGCCAAGGTTGAGCCGCCGCCCGCACGCAAGGCGGGTCGCATCGTCGGCGAGGGCGCGGCCGCCGTGCCTGCGCTGATTCAGGCCCTGCGCGGCGAAGCCGGAGTCATCTGACCCACACGGGAGCGAACACCATGAGCAAGATCATCGTCTTCGTCGAACACAACAACGGCGCCGCTGCGCGCGCTTCCCTGGAAGCCATCAGCGCCGCCAAAGCCACGGGCGCCCATGTCATCGCCGTCGGCGTGATGTCCGGCAATGGCGCGGATGTCGCGGCGGCTGCGGGCGCCGCGGGTGCTGCACAGCTGATCGTCCTGAGCGGCGAAGGCTCCAGCCCCGATGCTCTGGCAGCGGATCTCGCGGCCATCGCGAAGGAAAACGCGGCCACGGGCTTCCTCGCCGCCGCCACCAGCGCGGGCCGTGACATCGCACCGCGCGTGGCCGCGCACCTCGACAGCACGCTGTTCGCCGACTGCACGCAGCTCTCCGGAACGCCCGGCGCGCTGTGCGCCGTGCGTCCCTGGCTTGCGGGCAAGGCGATCGCGACGCTGACGAGCTCCGGCCCCGTCTTCTGCGCTACCACGCGCCCCAATGCCTTCGCCCAGGCCACCGGCGGCCCGGCAGCGAGCGTCACAACGCGCGCTGCCACGGCCGGCGGCAAGGCTCAGGTGACGGGCCTCGCTCCCAAGCCGGGCGGCAAGCTCGACGTGAAGGAAGCACCCGTGGTCGTGTCGGGCGGCCGCGGCATGAAGGGCCCCGAACACTGGAACCTGATCGAGGACCTCGCCGCGTCGTTCGGCAACGCCGCCACGGGCGCCTCGCGCGCCGTGGTCGATGCGGGCTGGCGTCCGCACGGCGAGCAGGTGGGACAGACCGGCAAGACGGTCGCACCGCAGCTCTATGTTGCCGTCGGCATCTCCGGCGCAATCCAGCATCTCGCCGGCATGCGCACCTCCAAGGTCATCGTCGCAATCAACAAGGACAAGGACGCACCGATCTTCAAGGTCGCGGACTTCGGCATCGTCGGCGACGCCTTCGAAGTCCTCCCGGCGCTGAGCGCGGCGGTCAAGGACCTCAAGGCCAAGGGCTGATGGACGAGGCCCTGATCCAGATCCGGCTGCAAAGCCTGCCGAACTGGACTCGGGAAGGTGACAAGCTGCGCCGCGCGCTGGTCTTCACGGACTTTCGCGCGGCGTTTGCGTTCATGACGCAGGTGGCGGAGCTCGCCGAGCAGCACAACCACCACCCCGACTGGTCGAACTCGTGGAACAAGGTGGTGATCGAGCTCACCAGCCATGATGAGAAGCGCCTGAGCGAGCGCGATTTTCGGCTCGCCCGGGCGATCGATGCGCTGCTAAGTTCACAGGCGCCATGAAAGCCCTGCTGATCCCCTGTCTGCTGGTTTCCTCCGTCGCTCTCGCCGCCGCCGGCCTCCAGGATGAGCCCGTCGGTTACGACGACACCCCGCTGCTGCCCGGTTCCAAGTGGCGCGTGCACGACAAGGCTCGTCCGGTTCCGCCGATCGTGCGTCCGGGAGACGGCCCGGCGGCGCCTTCGGACGCCATCGTGCTTTTCGACGGCAAGGATCTCTCGCAATGGACCGACGGCAGCAAGGAAGCGCGCTGGAAGGTCGAGAGCGGGTACATGGAGGTCAACGGCACCGGCCAGATCCAGACGCGCGAGCACTTCGGCGACTGTCAGCTGCATCTGGAGTTCGCCACGCCGGAGAAGGTCGAAGGCAGCTCTCAAGGCCGCGGCAACTCCGGCCTGTTCTTCTTCGGCCGCTACGAAGTGCAGATCCTCGACTCCTACCAGAACCGCACCTACGCCGACGGACAGGCGGCGGCGCTCTACGGCCAGACTCCGCCCTTGGTCAACGCCAGCCGCGGCCCGGGCAAGTGGCAGAGCTACGACATCATCTTCCGCGCGCCTCGCTTCGAGGGCGACAAGCTGCTCTCGCCGGCGCGCGTGACGGTGCTGCACAACGGCGTGCTCGCGCAGGACAACACCGAGTTCCTCGGCGCGACCGCGCACCGCGCCGTCGCGCAGTACAGCCCGCACGAAGCCGCCGGCCCGATCGCGCTGCAGGATCACGGCAATCCGATGCGCTTCCGCAACATCTGGATCCGCAAGCTCTGACACAACCATGCCTGCGGAGATCGAACTCGACGCACTGGGAGCGCGCATTCTGGGCGTGCTGATCGAGAAGGAACTGACCACGCCGGATCAGTACCCGCTCTCGATGAACGCGCTGGTGGCCGGCTGCAACCAGAAGAACAACCGCGATCCGGTGCTGGATCTGCTCGAGAGCGATGTGGCGGCGGGCGTGCAGAAGCTGATCCATCGCTTCGTGGTGGGCTCCGTGCATCCGGCGGGCAGCCGCGTCGAGCGCTTCCGCCACAACACGCGCGAAGTGTTCAAGGTCGACGGACCGCAGCTGGCGATCCTGTGCGAGCTCCTCTTGCGCGGCGCGCAGCAGCCCGGCGAACTGCGCGCGCGCGTGGCGCGCATGCACTCGATCGACACGCTGGAGCAGCTGTTCGAAGCCCTCAAGCCCATGATCGAGGCCGGACTGGTGCGACGCCTCGATCCCCTGCCCGGCAGCCGCGCCGAACGCTATGTGCAGTTGCTTTCCCCGGCGGCGGCCGCACCGAATGCAGCGGCATCGGCGATGCCGACTCCGGCGCCCCTGTCTGCTGCGGCGCCCCTGTCCGCTGCGATACCTCTGTCCGCGCCTGCCGGCCCTCCGCCGGTTTCCCGTGCCGAGTTCGAGGAGCTGCAGCTCAAGGTGCTCGAGCTGGAGGAAAAGGAGGCCCGTCTGCGCCGGCAGCTGGACCACCTGGCCTGGTCGCTGGGGAAAAAGCTCGAAGGATGAGCCCGATGCTGCGTAGAGGCTGCCTGTGATCGAATCGGTCCTGTACAGCCTTGCCAGCATCCCGCTGTTCGCTGCGCGGCCCTTTCTGGCTGCTTTCCTGACCGCCGTGCTGGCGCGCTGGGGCGTGGACATGCCCTTCATCGGCGACAGCCGCGTGATCATCGCGCTGCACCATTCTCCGGCCTGGTTTCAGAGCTGGGCCTGCATTCTGAGCCTGCTGGCACTCGCCGCGGCCGAGTACTGGGCCACCAAGGACCCGGATGTGCGCGGGTTCATGGAGGATCTGGACTCGTGGATCAAGTCCGGTGTCTCGCTGCTCGTCACGCTGGCACTGATCGAGAAGGAAGACGCCGCGCTGATTCAGAAGCTGCAGAGCCAGGGGCTTGCGGTTGCGGACCTGTGGGCGGGCGTTGTGGCCGTGGGAACCTGGATCACGGCGTGGATGCGGCGCGGCGCGCTGGCGCTGATCTACGAGATCGACGATGACGACGACATCGGACTGGCCTCGGTGATCGGTTGGACGGAGAGCGCGTTCACGCTGATCGGCGTGCTGTTCCTGATCGTGTTCCCGATCCTCTCGCTGGTGCTCGCCGGCCTGACGGCACTGGGCCTGTTCGTGGCGCAGGCCTGGGTGCGCCGCCGCGAAGAGCGCCGCAAGCAGCCCTGCGAGCGCTGCGCGGCACCGGTGTATCCGCACGCTCTGCGCTGCCCACTGTGCCGGCACCCGCAGGCTGCACCGCGCGCCGTGGGTGTCTTCGGTCAACCGCGCGCGCATGCCTGCGAGGATCGTCAGGCCCAAGTCTGGCAGCTGTTGGCGCGCAAGCGCTGTCCGGACTGCGCAGCGCGTCTCAAGGAGCGCGCCGTGCAGCAGTCCTGCAAGTCATGCGGCACCGTCAGCTTCGCCACGCGCCGCGAATTCGAAGCCTACGCCGATGCCATCGATGCGCGTCTGCCGAGGACGCTGCTGGTCTGCGCGCTGTTCAGCGCCATTCCGGTCGTGGGCGTCATTCCGGGCGTGATCTACTACCGGCTCAATCTGGTGACGGCCTTCCGGGGCTACCTGCCGCCGCTGACCGGTTGCCTGACACGCTTCTACGTGCGCGTGCTGCACTGGGGACTGCTGCTGTTCCAGCCGATTCCGCTGGTCGGCGCGGTGATCCTGCCGCTGATGTGCTGGAGCACGCACATGCTCTACCGCCGCGCGCTGAAGAACGAAGTTCAGACGCGTCTGGCGGAACCCGCGGTGCTCTGAACGGCTAGCGCCGGCGCGGCCGCTCGAAGACCTCGAGCATCTCGGCTGCTGCCGAGATCGCGATCGCCTTGGGTTCCTTGGAGTGCTTCGACAAGCCGATCGGACAGCGCACCTTGGCGATGGCCTCCGGAGCGAATCCGCGTTGGGCAAGGCGGGCCTGGAAGCGCGCCCACTTGCGCTCGGAGCCGATCAGACCGAGATAGGGAAAGTCGCGGCGAATGGCGCGCGCGATGATTTCCAGATCGAGCGCGTGATCGTGGGTCATCACCATCACCAGCGTGTCGGCCGGCAGGCTGTCGATCTCCTCTTCGGGATGATCCACGCACAGCAGCGTCCAGTCGCGCTGCGCGGGCAGCGCGGGCACGATGGTTGACTCTTCGCGTGCATCGATCAGCTGGACTTGTGCGGAGAGGTATGAACCGAGCCCCGCCAGAGCCTGGGCGACATGCCCGGCGCCGAAGATCGCAATCCGTCGGCGCGACCACGGGAAGGTCTCGTAGAACAGCACGACCTTGCCGCCGCAGCACTGGCCGGTCTTCTCGGCCAGCGGGTAGGAAACGCTCTCGCTGGTCGGCTGCGGACGCTGCAGCAGCTCGGCGGCGTGCTCCATGGCACTGAGCTCCAGACGCCCGCCGCCGATCGTGCCTTCGATCAGCTCCACGCCGCCCTCCGCCCGGAGGGCGACGATCATGCGCGCGCCCGGCTCGCGCGGTCCGCTGCCGGTCAGCTCCGTGACCACAACCATGGCACAGGGACGCTCGGCGGCCCGCAGGCGGTTGAGGGTCTCGATCCAGGTCTGGGCGTGCATGGGACTACGCAGTGTAGCACCGCACCCGGGGAGGCTGGTGGAGCGTATGCTCTCATCCCCCTATGCGCATTGCCTGTCTTGGTGGCGGCCCCGCCGGCCTTTACTTCGCGATCCTGATGAAGCAGGCCTATCCGGATTCCCGGATCACGGTCTTCGAACGCAACCGCCCCGATGACACCTTCGGCTGGGGCGTCGTGTTCTCGGATGAGACGCTTTCCAACTTCGAGGAGGCGGACGCGCCGACCTACGCCGAGATCCGGCGCAACTTTGCCTACTGGGGCGACATCGACACCTGGTTCGGCGGCCGCTGGGTGCGCTCGAGCGGGCACGGCTTCTGCGGAATGTCACGCAAGAAGCTGCTGCAGATCTTCCATTCGCGCTGCCGCGAGCTCGGCATCGAACTCAACTTCGAACAGGAGATCGCGAGCTCGGAGGCGCTCAAGGGTTACGACCTGATCCTCGCTTCCGACGGCATCCAGAGCGCCGTCCGCAAGCAGTTCGAGCCGCACTTCCGGCCCTCGCTCGACTGGCGCAAGGCCAAGTTCTGCTGGCTGGGCACGGACAAGCCGCTGAGCGCCTTCACGTTCATCTTCCTCGAGACCGAATGGGGTGTTTTCCAGGTGCACGCCTACCCCTTCGAGAAGAACCTCTCGACCTGGATCGTGGAGTGCCACGAGAGCACCTGGAAGAAGGCCGGTCTCGACACCGCGGACGAGGCGCGGACGCTGGAATTCTGCACGCGGCTCTTCGCGCCGTACCTTGATGGCCACAAGCTGCTCGCCAACCGCTCGATCTGGCGCACCTTCCCCACCGTGCGCTGCGAGAAGTGGCACCACGGCAACATCGTGCTGGTCGGCGACGCCGTCCACACGGCGCACTTCTCGATCGGCTCGGGCACCAAGCTCGCCATGGAGGACTCCATCGCGCTGGTCAAGGCCTTCCGCGAGCTGGGAACCAGCGATGTGCCGCGCGTGCTGGAAGCGTACGAGCGCTCCCGCAAGCTCGATGTGCTCAAGACCCAGCGCGCCGCGCAGACTTCGCTGGAGTGGTTCGAGAACAGCGACCGCTACATGCGCCAGCACCCGCTGGTCTTCAGCTTCAATCTGATGACGCGCTCCAAGCGCATCACCTACGAGAACCTGAAGAAGCGCGATCCCAAGCTCGTCCGCGAGGTCACCGAGCACTTCGCCGACAGCCGCGAAATCCCTCGCGAGCCCGATGGGCGCGCGCGCGAGCCCTTCCTGGTGCCGCTCCGGCTGCGCCAGACCCAACTGGAAAACCGCATTGTCGTCTCGCCGATGTGCCAGTACTCGGCTGTCGACGGCACGGTCAACGACTGGCATCTCGTACACCTCGGCAGCCGCGCCGTCGGCGGCGCGGGGCTGGTCATCGCCGAGATGACCGATGTCTCGCCCGAGGGCCGCATCACGCTTGGCTGCGCGGGCCTGTGGAACGACGCGCACGAGGCCGCCTGGAAGCGCATCTGTGATTTCGTCCACACGCACAGCCGCGCCAAGCTGGGCGTGCAGCTCGCGCATGCCGGCCGCAAGGCTTCCTGCGAACTGCCCTGGGAAGGCGACCGCCCGCTGCGCGACGCGCGCGCCTGGCAGGCCCTGGGTCCCTCCGCGACTCCCTTTGCGCCCGATTGGCCGACCCCGCGCGAGATGACGCGCGCCGACATGGATCGCATCCGCGATGCGTTCGTCGAGTCGACGCGCCGCGCCCTGCGCGCCGGCTTCGACCTCGTCGAGCTGCACATGGCGCACGGCTACCTGCTCTCAAGCTTCCTCTCGCCCTTCTCCAACCGGCGCACCGACGAGTACGGCGGCAGCCGCGAGAACCGCATGCGCTATCCGCTCGAGGTCTTCCGCGCCGTGCGCGCCGCCTGGCCCGCCGAGAAGCCGCTCGCCGTGCGCATCTCCGCCACCGACTGGCTCGACGAGCGCGGCGGCTGGAGCATGGCCGACTCGATCGCGCTCGGCCGCGAGCTTGAAGCGCTCGGCTGCGATCTGCTCGATGTTTCCAGCGCGGGCAACACGCCCGAATCAAAGCCCGTCTACGGGCGCATGTACCAGGTGCCCTTCGCCGAGGAGCTCAAGCTCAACCTGCGCATCCCCGTCATGGCGGTCGGCGGCATCCAGGGCATCGACCACGCCAACACGATCCTCGCCGCCGAGCGCGCTGACCTCTGCGCCCTCGCGCGGCCGCACCTCGCGGAGCCCTACCTCACGCAGGCGGCGGCAGGTCAGTCGGGCAGCGCGTCCTTCTCTTGGCCGGTACAGTACCTCGCGGCACGCCCGCGGCCGGGTGCACCGACTGAGTGAAGCGCGTCTCCAACCCGCCCAATCCCTGGCACTCCACGCATGTCGAGTGGCTCGATGAGCCGCCCGAGGCGGAGCTGGAGATCTACGAAGAAGACGCCAAGAGCCTGCTCAGCGAAAACAAGAGCCCCGACCTCTCCTTTCGCTTCAGCGTCAATCCCTACCGCGGCTGCCAGCACGCCTGCAGCTACTGCTACGCACGCCCGTCACACCAGTACCTCGGTTTCGGCGCCGGCACCGATTTCGAGCGCAAACTGATCGTCAAGCGCAACGCACCCGCGCTGCTGCGCCAGGAGCTCTCTCGCCGTTCCTGGCAGCGCGAGCGCATCGTCTTCTCGGGCAACACCGACTGCTATCAGCCCATCGAAGCGAGCTACGCCCTCACGCGCGGCTGCCTCGAGGCCTGCCTCGAGCACCAGACCCCTGTCGGCATCATCACCAAGAGCGCGCTCGTGCGTCGCGACATCGATCTCCTGCGCGAGCTCGCGCGCGGCCCCGGTGCGCAGGTCTTCGTTTCGATCGCCTTCCTCGACGAGCGCACCTGCCGCAAGCTCGATCCCGGCGCGCCCACGCCCGCCAAGCGCTTTGAGGTGCTGCGCGCGCTGCACGAAGCGGGCATTCCCACCGGGGTCTCAGTCTCCCCGCTGATTCCGGGCCTCAACGAGCCCGACATCGCGGGGATTTTGGAGCGCGCCGCCGAGTGCGGCGCGACGCAGGCCTTCATGACGCTCCTGCGGCTCCCGTCGGAATTGCTGGAGGTCTTCTTCGAGCGCATCCGCGCCAGCCTGCCGGAGCGCGAGCAGAAGATCGTCTCTGCGCTGAAGGACATGCGCGGCGGCGGACTCAAGGAAAGTCGCTTCGGCGCACGCATGAGCGGCAGCGGACCGCGCTGGG
>Ga0209668_10000772_pt1 | contig 13303 bp, 19 predicted proteins | sample FrelakmetPLP11PL_FD_187150 | JGI IMG/M metagenome (GOLD analysis project Ga0209668, IMG submission 187150) | Freshwater lake sediment microbial communities from the University of Notre Dame, USA, for methane emissions studies - PLP11 PL (SPAdes)... | ecosystem: Environmental > Aquatic >... | reverse complement strand
GGGCAATCTTAATGGCTTCGTCGTCTTCGTTTGATGCATCTATGACAAGGACTGCTTGCCCGTCTGGATTCTGGGTGAGAAGTGATTTCTCAATCTTCCTGACGTTATGTTGGATCAAGTTGAAACAGGCGGTCAAGATCTGGGGCGTCGAGCGGTAATTCATATCCAAGATGAACTGCTCGCTTCCAGGAAATGTTTTTTTAAAATTCAGCAAGTTTCCAACTGATGCACCGATGAAGTTGAATATCGACTGCCAATCATCACCGGTCACGTAAAACGAGCAGTCCTTTGATTTACCTACTAGCAGATTTAGTATCTCAGCCTGTGCAGGATTGGTATCCTGGAATTCATCCACAAGAATGTGGCGAAACGTTTGCTGGTACTTCTCCCGGATCTCCGGTGTATTTTTTAACAGCCGGCAGACTTCAATAATCAGGTCATTGAAGTCCAGCAGGTAGCTCTTTGTTTTCTCCTCTTCATAAGCCTGATATATCACTCCGATTATCTCCATTGTGGGATCATCCAGATAAATCTCACGGAATTCCTCAGCACCTATAATGTTGTTCTTCGCCAGGCTGATTTCTCGCAAAATGGTCCCAGGAGATAGGGTCCGGATCTTGTGCTTTTTCATAATTATCCGGATAAATCGAATCTGTTCTTTTCCGTGAAGCAGCTCAAAACTCTTCCCTGCATCTTTCAAAACCGTATAGCAAAAGCTGTGGATGGTTGATAAGGTTACCCTGGCGGCTACATCGTTTAACATGGGCCTCAGTTTATCCCGCATTGCCTGAGCTGCGTTTCTGGTGAAGGTCAGTCCCAGGATGCTCTCCGGTGCAATCCCGTGATGCTGGATTAAATATGCGATTCTATTTGTCATTGTGAGCGTCTTCCCTGATCCCGGAACCGCTACCACACTGGCGATTCCGTTTTTAAATTTAGATGCAGCCAGTTGATTTGCATTCAATTGCATGTGGGGACCTCCTTTTAGTTGGCCCAGTTGTCGCAGTAGGTCCGGTATTCACATTTACCGCACAGCCAGCTCCCGTCATTCGGAATGAAGACGTTATTCTGGATGCCGTTCCAAACCTCCTGGATCTTCTTGATGGCCCTTTTCTCATCAGCATCGGTACGGGTTGTATACACTGATTCAAATCGGGGCTTCTGGGTTTTTATCAAGGAATCGACTTTTAATACGATTTCACAGTCACCAAAGCCGTTTCTCTTCGCAGCCATATCGTAAATAGTGAGCTGAAACAGTCTCGCAATCTGGTCAATACTGAAAGCCTTGGCTGCTGTCTTGTACTCTGTGATAACGATGGTGCCTTCGATATCCTGCTCCACCAGGTCCATCACTCCGATCATGGGTACATCAATCCCGTCGATTGTAAATTCAAACGGTTCCTCGATTGACAGAATTGTAAATCCTTCTTTGGGCAGCTCTCGGTAAAAGGTTTCCAGAAGGTTTTTCCCCTCAAACAGGAGCTTTTTGAAATCCTTTCCGTTGGAATAGCTGATGAATTTATTGTCCTCAGCTTCTTCACGCCAGTAATCCTCGAAGATGTCCTGAAGCTCTTTCAGATCAAGCTGGTTTCCGGTCATCTTTTCCTGGTTGGAATCAGCCAAGCATTTGTGAATGACCGATCCAAATACCAGATTATCCGAAATACTTTCAGCCGGAACCCTGTCAATTCTACGAAATTTATACTGGAGCCCGCAGTTAACATAGGAGTTGATACCGGATACTGATATATGCGGCTTTGCTCTTAACTCGCTAATATGCATGGTTTTATTTCCTTTTGATAGAAATGCTGGGGTGAGAAAACACCACTGGTGTAGATGTTTCTTCACCCCAAAAGGGTTAAATTGTTAAAATGGGAATTGTTTACGCTGCCTGTTGAAGGCTTCTGATAAGCGATGATGCTTCGGATGTTGTCAGATTATCCAGAGTGGATTTGTATGCCTCTTCGATCTGCTTTTCCAGCTCCTGCTCACTGATGCTTTTGCGGGTGCATAGGCTCATGATCGCGTTTCGCTGTGCGGTACTGATTGTGGCTCCGGAAGGTGACTTGTCCTTGGTTTTTTCCACCGGGGTCTTCGGCGGATCACTATTCTGATCTTGCGGCGGCGTCTCTGGTTTAACGCTTTCATTGGAACTCCTTTTCTGCTTTTGTTTCTGCATTGGAATGACATTGGAGGTATCACCAGAGGTGACATCATCCGTATTTCCCAGTTCTTCCAAACAGGTCATGCCGATATTGGTGAAATCCCGAAGCGCTCTGCCCTTGGCCCGGGTAGCAGCCATACGAAGGACATGCACTGCAATCTGCACATTCACGTTTTTGGGACTGGCATCACCAATTTCAGTAAAGACACGCCCATCAACTGAGGTAACGATTGCCTTGCAGATGGCTTCATTTCCATTATCTTTGGTCGGATACTGGATAGGCTCAATCTGAAGACTCTGGATTCCAATCTGGTGTCCCAAATCCAGTAGCCCGCTATACAGGACGAAATCCTTTCCCTTGAGGTTCTTAATAAACCTCGGGTCAAGACTATGGCTGTTCTTGCTTTGCATTTTCAGTGCTTCTTCTGCCATGTGGGTTCTCCTTTAAAATGGTACATCATCTGTATTGCCGTTATCTAAGCCCCTGCCGTTATCTTTGGTGTTCTCAAAGCCTCTGCCATCGGTCTTGATGAAATCAATGCCTCGGGCAATCAGTTTAATAGCTGTTCTGGTCTCGTTCTTCTCCGTTTGCCATTTTTCCTGGTCGATGTATCCTGTAACGGCGACCTTCGCACCTTTATGCAGGTGATTGACTGTAATATCTGCAATCTTGTCAAAACCGGTCACCTTGATCCAGTTGGTTTTGCTTTTGGAACTTGTAAACGCCATGGAAAAGGTCGCAATGTGCATCCCTTCCTGTGAATAACGAGATTCCGGGTCGTCCCCGAGGTTTCCTGATAAAATGACTATGTTCACGCTCTGATTCCTTTCATGTTGGGGTTAGAATTGAAATTCTTCAATTTTGGGTTCATACAGTTTGGGATATCTTTGCAGATAAAAGTTGATATAGATTCTCCATTTCCACCAGCCAATGCCCACTCCAAATCCAGGACCATATCCATGAAATGTGATTTTCGGCTGGAATATGATATCAGGCAGGATCAGCAGGTCATAAATGGGGCTGATGATTCCAAAGCTTACTGATAGTAACAGCTTTGTACTCTTGAGCATCCAAGTTCTCCTTATGCAGCCAGTCTGAGTTTACGCCTGGGCAGGTCAACTATCGATTCATCAATAGCGTTCTTTAATGACTGCATGTCATGTTGAATCCTCTCCCGCATGCTGACATTGTACTGGAGCAGCGACGGGTTGATGCCAGCGATAAGGTTTTTTGCCTGATCGGACAGGTTCCTTAATCTGTCATCGTCAAACAGGTTTTTATCGTTCAAGTCATTCAGAAAATCATGAAGGTTATTGAACATATTGGCTTTAAATGATCTGATCTTGCCATCATTGTTATGCAATTTTTCCGTCAGGTGGCTTACAACCTCCGAGAATTCTTTACACAGGGCTGACATCGCGATCTCCCGAGTCTCCTCCATCAAAGCCTGGAACTTCTCTTTTTCACGCGCATAAATTGCAGGAGTAAGAATTGAGGCTTTTCCGGGAACACCCAGAGCCAGATACCGCCATTCGAATTTGAATTTCTTGGTAATGTCTTCAGGATAATCCTCTTCGTTGAATATATCTCCCAGTACTTGCCTGGCCTCTTCCCGTGCCGGAGCATACAGGGGAATGAATTGATCGACACATTCCCAGAAACGTTTCTTGCAAAGTTCCAGTTGTTTCTCAACGGCTTCCAGTCGCTCCTTGGGTACAAGAGATAATGTCTGTATCGGAAACGGCAGCGCATGCTTGGAGATGTGGTTTCTTGCCTGATGCTGGGCGGTATGGATTGGCCCCAACAGATCGGGATTGATGAGATATTTCCTACCCCTGAACCAGTCACTGTCGATATCCACTTTGTCCTTTATGATGGTTGTATTCAAAGCTTTGGTACACTGCCATGAACTGGTACTGAATTGTACCAGACATGCACTTTGAAATAACTTACTGTAATCTATCATAGTTTATCCTTTCGATTGTTATCATCCGCACAGAGGCAGATGCTTTTTAACGGTCAGTTTGTTATCGGTCGTGTAATATGCCGGTACAAGCTGTCTTTCGATCTCCTTACCCAGCAGGAGCTTGATAAACTCCGATTCTTCAACACAGGATTTTCCGGTGAAACCACGGGTCTCAAGCTTGATTTCGCCGGTATCCAGCACGTCGATAATGATCTGCTTCATAGGCCAGCCTCCTTTTCAAATTGTGATTGGGGGAATTAATACTGAGGTGCTATAGGTGGGGAATATGAAATGCTGTAAAGACTTCTATGAAATCATTAAAATTTCATATTTAAAGAGACATCGTTATCGATCTGATGTGTCAACGGCATCATTACTTTGTGATTATCAACCGATTCCTTTCTCCAGATGTTTCTATCCACTGTGAGAATGCTCTCAAGATCATATGAAACGGCGGGCGTACTGAAGACAAAGACACGAGTAAAACCACAGTTTACATTTTTTTCCAGGAATCTTTGAACATGAATCAGTTCTGAAAATTTATCATCTTGAACATTTCCAGAATCGATATTTTCCACTTCTATTTGAACGGCGGCGTAATATAATCTTGACATTCCAAGCCTCCATTATTTACATCAAAACCAATTTCGATTGCCTTATCGATCAGGATTTTGAAATTTGGGTCATTGCTTTCGGCAACCATCATCTCTTCGGTTTCGATGACAGCATCATCTTTTTTGATGATTTATACTTTCCTGCACTGAGCTATCTCCTCGTCTGTCATAGCATCCGACAGGTCGATAAACATCGGTTCAGCCTGATTGATTTCGATCCAGGCAGATTTGTGGTCAATAATTCTGACATTTGGGTTCCGACTTGTTGGCGTCAAAACCACTGCACGATGCAGCTTGGCATAATCAGTTTCATCTGTTTCAATGATAACTTTGTGGGTCATAAACAGTTCGAATATCATCTATACGCCCTCCGGATATTCAAGGCATGTTTCGCCCATGGTATGGTTCTTCACCGGGCCATGGTTGCCATGCCTTAACTTGCCGTCATGAAATATGGTTGCATATTCCGGATCTTGATTCAGCCCGATCCGAACCATTACAGTGCGATCGAGCCAGAACCATTTCCGGTGCATCTGCCAGCCATCTCTTTCCATTTTCTTCAGTCGTTCTTCTGGTTTCATTTTCTCCACACATATATAATGATACGTTGGTAGAATATTAAACTACGCCTTCTTCTCGAACAGCCCGGTAGAAACCTCTTAAATCCTTATAATAAAGGTATTCTCCGACATAACTGAATGACATACCCCATGCATAGTTTTTGTTATCGTTGACAGTGGATGACCAATGAAAGTCTGAATGCCTCTTTGGAAATACTATAATATCAACCGCCGGATTTCCCCGTTCTCTTAGCACCAAACTTATTAATTCCTTGAGATTCGGCAGTCTCCAGTCGGAATGGCCTCCAAGATTCAGATTGTTACAGCATTCAAGAGATTGCTCCCATGTTTTTTTATCTGGTGGTGAAATCTTCTGCCACATCAAACCAGTGGAGGGATCTGTTACTGTACCATCGCCGTTATCAATCATTTAATTTTTCTCCAATAGTTTACCGGCTCAGGGTCAAAGCAACCCGGATACCGTTTTGAGTTTTCGTTTCATGGATCAAATAGCCCTTCAGTTTGGCTGATTTACGGATTTGCTCCAGGGTATATGCCTGCTTCAATTTGCAGGCGTTTTTACCGATGTGCTTTTCCAGTCTGCCACCACGCCAGTAATCCCACATAAGATGGTATTTCGATCCCTTTTGAACGACACCGACTTCATATACCGCCTCCGGAACTTTGATGGCGTGGGTGCATTTTCCAAGGTCTTCGATATTGACCCCCTGTGGCAATGGCGTATCTCCGACCCAACTGCCGAACCAGCGATAGGTCTTCTGGTTCTCCATGAAATGAAATCCAAGTGATTTACAGGCTGTCTTTAAGGCTTCGAGATCGTTTATCTCAATCTCAATCTTTGCGATATGGCTCACGCTGCCTCCTTGTTGATTGAATGTATCTTTCTCTGGGGGGTTACTTCTGCCTCCGGTGTATTTGCCAGTCTTGCCCGGGTCTTGCTCCATTCCTTCAGTTCCTTGATGGCTTCTTTCATGGTCTTTGATAGCGGCACAATGGCTTTATATGCTTCTTCAATACCGTCATAGAGGCTGTCCTTGGCCAGTTGCTCGATCTCAGCCCCACTCCAGCCTTCAAGATTCTGCGCATAGTTGACAGGAATCTTTGAATTATATTTACGGTTCATGATCTTGATAATCTCGATTCGCTCTGACATACCGGGTAAATCTACAAAGAAGGTTGCGTCAAATCTTCCGGCTCTAAGAAACTCCGGGGGGAGGTTCTGGATGGTGTTTGCTGTCGCCATCACAATAATTGAAGATTTGGATTCCGCTCTCCAGGTCAGAAAATGTGCAAACATGTTAGCGGTTGTGCCGGCATCGGTTTCTCCGCTTGATTTTGCTCCTGAGAAGCTTTTCTCCACTTCATCGATCCACACGACTGCTTCACCAAATGCATCGATGACGGCTGTTGCTTGCCTCATTTTTCGTTCGGATTCTCCAACCAGTGATCCTTTGAGACTACCTATGTCGAGCTTGATTAAGGGCCAGCCCATGATCGATGCGGCGGCCTTGCATGAAAGACTTTTTCCAGTTCCTGGAATACCTAGCAACAGAATACCTTTCGGTTTGGGAAGATGTTCATTGCCGGTTTCATAGGCTTTGGCTCTATTGGCAATGAAGGTCTTTAGTTGACTCAATCCCCCAACATCTGCACTTTTTGCTGGCTCCCAGAACTCCATAAGGCCAGATTTGCGAATCATTTGAGATTTCGCTTCAGCAATTATATGAGTTGAACAGTAACCTTCTTTGATCAAGGACAGGGCAAAGGCTGTTTCAGCTTCGAATTCAGTAAGACCTTTGGCAGCTTTAGCAGCTTTTTTGTTTGGATTGATGTTGACGCTTTTGCAAAGATCTTTTTGAATTCCATAAAGGTTTTCATCGTCCGGCAACGGCAGGTCGATGAGGGTGAACAGCTTTTCAACCTCCGGTCTTAACTGAATTATCGGTGAAACGATCACCAGTGCTGATCCTGTACTTTTCCAAAGTGCGGTACCGTTCTGGATTGCCTGAATTGTCTCTGGAATATCCATAAACATGTGCATGTTATGTGCAATCAATACAGTGTCCCGGTACATGTTCAGCCACTTGATGGCTTCTACCGGGTCTCTGATTTCTTCAACGATTTTATGGGTATCTGTTTCTTTGATACCAGTGAGGCAATCCCAGCTCCTGAATTGCCAGCCTTCAGACATAAGCATCTTCTCGGCTCGTGCTGGTTCTTGGGTCAGTACAACGAAAGCGGGGTATCCCGCTCTGAGATAATCCTGGATCATAGATTGTTCCTTTTCTTGTGTGTATTGCGTTAGAGATTGATTTTGGCTTTGGTAAGCAGATCTTCCAGCGGGTAGCGATTCTTCGGCGGGTCGCGATATGCATCTGCTATGATGGCTTTTCTGATTTTTCTTACCATCGTAAGTTTGCAGACATCGTCATAATTGTCAGCTTTGATGCTGTTCGAGATTTTGATCATTCGTTTGGCACTTTCTTCAAACTGCGCCAGTATTTTCATGATACTTGACAGCGTGACTGATTTGTCCTTAATGGGTTTCACCTCCTTTCATGCGCATAGATCACATTGATGGCATTCTGCTAATTCGAGTTTCAAGCCATACGTTCCCATATTCAACTTGGATTCCATTGCAACGGTCAGGGCCAGCTCAAGATGGTGTTCCGTGAAATTCCTGCACGATATGGTGATCGATTCAATCTTTATGTAATCAAGTTCAGTTATCCTGAAGACAGCAAATTCCTGTTTGCTATCTTCTGAAAATGAATCGTTCAGGAACAGGTATTCGCCCAGTTGGTATCCGGAACATCGGGTACATGTATAATGAAACAGTTGATTCGCCAGAGTTTTCACATCGGGCACTTCTGTAATGCCAAATACACGATCTGTATGAATCATTTGTAGCCTCCTTTCTTATAGTTCGCTTACTTTGATTCCAATGTTGTCATAGAACCATCGGGCCACGATTCGTCTGTGGCAGAACAAGCCGGGTTTCTCCCAGCAGAGCAAAATGGCATCCTCTCCCAGTTTAGAAAATACTTCTTCCGGGTCAAGCCGATTGAGAATCTGCTCCTGATACAGGTATTCATATTCACTCCGGCTGATTTCGCCGTTTTTCAATTGGTGTACGAGCTTCCATCCCGGAAATAATGGTTTGAATTGGCGCATACCCTGTAACCAGTCCAGTTCTTTTGGATGAGAATTGGAGATACCAATTAACTTTAATTCCGGATTACGAATACGATTTGAAAAGTAATAACTGGTCTTCATGCGATTTCCTTGTCTGATTCTGTCGCAAATCCGCAATAGCCGCATGCAGTCTGATCCTTGCAACACTCGCAAATTTTTTGTTTATCGCACATCGACGGCAGCTTCATGAATATGGCATTCATCGTCTGTGTCATGGGTTTTCCGACAGCCCAGGCGAGCCTTCTCAATGTTGCAGCGGATGCATCGTTTAATTCCGGCGTATATGCCATTGGTTCCTCCTTTGGTATTATGTCTGTGAAAAATTATGCAGATAGTTTTTGCCGTTTCGAAACGAAAAAAGCCACTTACGAGACGGGGATCTCATAAATGGCTTTTTCTATATCAATCTCCTGTCTGGTGAATTATTTCCATCCGCAATGGGGAAGATGGCGCTTCCGATTGCTGGATGTTGTAATCCTAAGATATTGATATTAAACTATAATATCTCTATTAATTCATTAAAAATGGTATTGTTCGGTATCAGTTCCCTATGCTCCCCTGTCTCTTCTTCGCATATCTATCAGCGCCTACCGCTTATTCCTTAAGTCAATTAACTGATTTTTATATAGATATTATTACCAAACCATAGAATCACACAACCACAAGAAAAGGAGGTATTAACTATGGATTGGGTAAAAATTGCAACTGCTGGAATTCAAGGAGCCTTTATTGGCGCTGGAGCATCGCTGCTCTTTGCAACCAATTCCTGGACTGGTGCATTACTGCTCTCGAAAGGAACCATCATGACATGTGCTGGAATGGGAGCTATTTCAGGTGGTGTATCCGCTGCATTCGGCCCGACCATCGAGGAAATCGTGAGAGAATCCTCAAAGCAGATCGTCGAAAACGCCAAAAAAGCATTTGACGCTCAAGCTGCCGAAGCTAAAACTACATCATAGGTGTTTTCCCTGACTAAAAAAATAGTCGGGGGAAACCCTGGCTATTTTTTATTACCAACACAAAAGACATGAAAACACCGGTGAAGATGCTTTCATGCCCTTTATGCGGGTGAGGCGTGCCCAAAAGTACGAAGTTACGAATAACCTTGTACCTCCGAGTTGGATTAAATTAATATATCTATATGTAATAATTGAAAATAACGTATAGTTACTATCAAAAAAGAGCTGATTTGGAGTCTGTGGGAAGATTCAAATTGACAACATCAGTGGGGAATGAAATAGAAACGGGGCGAATCAAATATGACCCATAGGAGGGGAAATTGAATAAACTGGAACTGATAGCTGCGCTGAGAGAAAAAACAGATTTATCAAAAACGGAAGCTGCTGGCGTGGTCGATCTCTTTTTCGATCGGATGGCAGAAACCCTTGCCGGCGGTGACCGGGTAGAGATCCGAGGGTTATGCAGTTTCTATGTGAAGGAATACAAGGACTATACTGGAAGGAATCCGAAGACTGGTGAACTGGTTAAAATCAAGCCAAAGAAGTTGCCGTTTTTCAAGGTAGGGAAGGAACTGAAAGATAGGGTGAATAGGTAGTCGGAGAAAGATGGGAGGTAAAATTGATCATGAAACTTTGATTGAAGTCATGATTTTTCATTTGTTTTGACTGACAGTTTTTGAATTATCTGCTATTGACAGATCCTGTATTCAAGCACATCTGGGAGAACTCAATAATTATTTATGAATCCAAAACGAAATTGCCCGAGCTTTTCGATTTCTATTGGTATGTTGACATTTTCCGGACCGCCCAATACTCAAGAATTGGATAACAAACCTCGATATTGGTTCTTTGTCAGACCTCTTCAAAAAACGAGTCAATTTTCGTCATAATTATGGACAAAATAAACCTTATTATTTCTAATCATATACGATATATGGTATATGATTGATTAATGACATCAATATATAGACGTCTTGGTGGCTGTAGAAAATTATAAATGTCCAATATTGATAAGTAGCATATAACTTACTGAAATTATAGTAAATAAAAATTATTGCAGTTTTTTATTAAAGAGGTCTGTTTGTACGTTTTGCCAAATGAAAGAGCGATGAGCCACTTTTTGTTGTCTACAACAGAGAGAGGTGATAAGCAACAACAATTAAAGTTATTATCGTGGTAGATATCGGATAATTATATATCAGAAAATGGGGAAATCATGCCAGATCAGGGTAAATTTTTAACAATAGTAGATAAAAAAACAGATATAGCGCTTTCAAGTACAAAAAGTTTGGTGGATTTGACAAAGAAAATCCTTCAGAATAAAATCCCCCAGGTAATCATTCCGACTGTTGCAGAGGATAAATGGTGGGAAAGGTTGTTGGCTTGTGCGAGCGAAGACATTCGTTGTGATTGTAGGGCTTTAAAGGGTGAAGCAATTAGAGAAAAATTGCTATCTCTGACAGAACTTGAACGCGATGACGGTTTCTGGATAATCGAAGAACTACCACCAGAAATCGGAAAACTGACCAATCTGAAAAAATTAAGTATACATGGCAATGTAATCGAAGAACTACCACCAGAAATCGGAAAACTGACCAATCTGGTGGTGTTAAATTTACGATGCAATAAAATCAAAGAACTACCACCAGAAATCGGAAAACTGACCAAGCTGGAGGTGTTAGATTTAAGAGACAACCAAATCAAAGAACTACCACCAGAAATCGGAAAACTGACCAAGCTGGAGGTGTTAGATTTAAGAGACAACCAAATCAAAGAACTACCACCAGAAATCGGAAAACTGACCAAGCTGAAAAAATTAAGTATACATGACAATAAAATCAAAGAACTACCACCAGAAATCGGAAAACTGACCAAGCTGAAAAAATTAAGTATACATAACAATGAAATCGAAGAACTACCACCAGAAATCGGAAAAATGACCAAGCTGGAGGTGTTAGATTTAGGACTCAATAAAATCGAAAAACTACCAGCAGAAATCGGAAAAATGACCAATCTGGAGGTGTTAGATTTATATCGCAATGAAATCAAAGAACTACCACCAGAAATCGGAAAACTGACCAAGCTGAAAGCATTAATTATAAATGACAATAAAATCGAAGAACTACCACCAGAAATCGGAAAACTGACCAAGCTGGAGGTGTTAAATTTAGGACTCAATAAAATCGAAAAACTACCAGCAGAAATCGGAAAAATGACCAAGCTGGAGGTGTTAGATTTAGGACTCAATAAAATCGAAAAACTACCAGCAGAAATTGGAAAACTGACCAATCTGGAGGAATTGTTCATACCCGAAACTCAAATCAATGAGCTTCCAATAGAAATTAATAGACTCGTCAAATTGAGGCATTTAACATTATCGGATTATAAACTGATAAATGAATTGCCTCCAGAATTAATTGAGAAGGTAGTGATACATGATAGCGATGCCCCTTATAACTATTTTTATTACGAACATAAAAGCTCTATTTAACAAAAATGCTTTTATTACAATTCATTACGTTATGGCATAGTTACAAATTTCCGGGAAAAGAGGTTTACATATAAAAGAAGTGCCTCCAGAATTAATTGAGAAGGTATGGATATATGATGACGATAACCCTTTTTAATGTATTTTAGATTCATATCATTTTGTTGTACTGATTAAGGGAGAGAAGAATAACGATTATTGAAACGGGATAATCAAATAAATTTACCGCATTAGGTATCGAAATGATTCAAATAATAAAACGCCTTGAAATAATAAAAAGTTCGTTATCTATGGAAGATATGGATGTTGTCGAGCATCAGTTGAAAAAGTTGAAGAATCTCGCTTTAGATGATCAGTCGGCCCACATCCTACATTTGCTCGAACTAATGGAATATGCAAAAGCAACGATAGGGATTGATGCTTATGTTAAATCTTTTGGTCAAATGGTTATATATGAAGATCCTGAAGTGATTGGATTGAGAGTCGAGTTGAAAGTTCTGGAAGAAAAAATAAAAGAACTTAGTGACCAAAAAATTGAATTAGCAGGTAGAATAAATGAATTCAAAAACATTTATTATAGCAAGTTAGGCAGTATTCTTGAGGAGATACTCCATCTTAGGAAAATAATCCTTGAAAAATATATCATAGATAATCTGGATGAAAATAAATCACAGAAACAGGAATATGAAGATGCAAAAATGGATTACGAGGAATTTTTCAGGTATCAAGAAGAAAGCATCAAAGATACGAAAAATGACTTGACCAAAGAGGATCAGGAAACGCTGAAATCTCTTTATCGTAAGTGCGCCAAACTGTGTCATCCGGACGTTATTGATGATTCATTTAAGGATGATGCAACTGAAATGTTCAGAGCTCTGGATAACGCCTATGACCAAAATGATCTGGAAAGAATAGCTGAAATATATAAAAAACTTGAAAACGGTAAAATGTTTTCAGCATCATCGGATACTGAACGGAATAAAGAAAAGATAAAAAGTAAAATAATAGACCTAAAAAATAAAGCATCCAAACTTGCATTCGAAATAACAGCAATAAAAGAAGATGAAACTTACATAGAGATGATTGGAATCAAAAATTGGAGCAGATATTTTGCAAAGAAAAAAAAGGAACTTGAAAAAGTGTTAATGGAACTTCAGGTGTTAGCAGAAACGGTTAAGTGATTCAGTGGCCACAGATGTCAAATGCAACCAGAAAAACTACAATATATATCCCGCGTCAGTCATCAGGAGTTGATTCCTACGTCTTACATTAATTGGCAACTCTGGCTATGTTTATTGGGCCAAATAGTCCGACTTAATTTGAAATCAAATACAC
>Ga0209668_10000771_pt1 | contig 13309 bp, 6 predicted proteins | sample FrelakmetPLP11PL_FD_187150 | JGI IMG/M metagenome (GOLD analysis project Ga0209668, IMG submission 187150) | Freshwater lake sediment microbial communities from the University of Notre Dame, USA, for methane emissions studies - PLP11 PL (SPAdes)... | ecosystem: Environmental > Aquatic >... | reverse complement strand
CATTATCAAGATTTGTATGATCTCCCACTGACTTCATTGAGAGATTAGCTAGTCCATCCAAACCAAGAGCTTTCTCTTGATTTTGTGTAACAAGAATCACCCTAAGGTTTCTTCTATTAGGGAAAGTTTTAACATCATTACGAAAAGCAATAGCTCTAATAGCATGTGGTGTAAGAAGCTCAGGCTTACTTTCAGACATTGCTGTAGTGGATGTATAAAGCCACCTAAGAGGTTTCTTTTTAGTAATAGGTTCACTTGCAGATATATCTGTTTCAAGATCTCTTGTAGCAACATCTCCAGACTTAAGCTCAATCTCAGTTTGTTCAGCTTCTACATCTTCAGCAAACTTCTGTAACTTTTCTTGTTCAGTTTCCACTCTCTCATAACCATCAAGTTTAGAAGGATAGATGTTATAAATATCACCATTAAGATCTTCAACCTTTAGTGTACCATCTTCATTCACTTCAAGAACCTTAACCTTCTGAAGATTGCCAAATTGCTCATTAATATCGTCAGCCTCTTCATCAGCCTTTTCCTTAGAGCCATGGAATGTTATAGATCCATCAGGAGCTGTAACTTGCCATCTATCATCAGCAAGTTTATCCACTCTAGCTTTCTTACTAGCAGGAATTGTATATTCTTTATCAGCAACTACAGCTTCTGTCTCACCCACTTTATTTTTAAATTGTGGTGTGGCAGCAGGAAGAAGTAATTGTTTTGGTTTTTCTTCAGGAGGAACTTCAGAGCCCATTTGTTCTGCTGAATCAAAAAACTTTTTAAATCCAGCCTCATCAGAAAGAAGATCAAATAATTCAGATGATCTTTCTTTTCTATATTTTAATCTTTCAATATCATATCCATAGTCATTAAGTTCTGAAGAAAACTCAGGTCTAACAACTCTTTCTTTAGTTCCATCCTGATTGTTCAATTCAAAATTTAACAAGTAGTCAAATGACTTTAAATCCATTCCATTAGTAAGTCCTAATTGAATTCTTTCAGAAGCTGTGCGAAGAGATTTAACTTGTTGCCTAATGTTCTTTTTATCTTCTGTAGAAGTGGCTTCTGTAATTGTACTATTTAATTGATTAGCTTGTTCTTCATAAGTTTTACTAAGTTCTTTTAAAGACTCAGTGTTACTTAGTTTTGAAAGAAGATCATTTGTAACCTCTGGATGAATTTCAGAAACACTCTGTTGTATAGAATTAAGTCTGCTATTTGTATCTGGAGCAACAGAAGCTAAATGAGTTAATTCAGTTTTCCAATTTTCAAATATATTGTAATTATTATTCTCTATTGATTCTTCAGCAGACTTAGGATCTAGAGTTGATTTAAATGGATTTTTAAATGTATTACTTATAGAATCATAAGTCTTCTTAATATCATCAGCTTGATCTATAAGAGAGTCTACGTAATCATTTACAGTTTTCTTATTAGAAGAATTAAAATCCATTCCAAAAGACTTTTCAAATTCGTCTTTATCAAGATCTTTAAGCAAATTTAATTGTTCACGTGTAACATCATGCATTCCTGAAGGAATACGTGATTGTACAAAATTGAAGAACATATCATGCTTAAGATTTTTATATTGGTAAATGTTTCCATTTTTTACAGCTTCTTGCATATCCTTAGCAATACCAGCAGCATCTAATGTACCTCCGTAGTTATCACTTAATATACCTGTAAGTCCATATTTATTAAGTATGTTAATTGAACTTTGTAGTCTAGCATCAGCTCCTTGACCCTTTATAGAATCAATCTTACCCATAATGCCACCACTGATAAGCGCACTCACTGCACCAACTATCATATTCTCCAATCCTTCAGAAGTACCAAACTGGTCTTTTAATCCTTTAGTTGTAGAATTAACTATTTCATTAACTGAGTTCCAGTTATCTTTATTTTTTGGATCATTTAGATTCCTATACTTCCTTGTATAATAATCATATGTACCTCTTTCAGCAGCATACTGTCCACCTTCTTCATATACACCTTCTGTAAATACGTTAGCAGCTTTTGGTCTAACAGATTCCCAAACTCTGCCAGCTAGTGATTCAGCAGTCTTCTTTTCAAATACATCTTTAGATCCTTCTTTAAGACCAATCTTACCAACCTCTTCAAGATCTTTAGCAACTTGACCTGTGAGCCCTTTACTTGCAGATGAGAATGATTTAAATAAGTTACCAAACTGAATAGCATTAGATGCTGTAAGTAATGCCATGTTAATACCAAATCTGGTATTCATTGCATCTGTTGCATAATTTTCTATTTGTTTAGCAGCTTCTCCTGTCTTCCGATCTCCATAGTTATCAATCTTATATTGCCTAGTAAGTTCTTCCCTCACTTGTCTATAACCATCTCTAGCTTCAATAGCAGCTTCAGTTCTTGCAGATCCATATATGTTCATTCCATATCTAAATCCATCAGAGACTTTTGTAGCAGCAGCTAATTGACCAAGCTTTTTATAGTTTAAAATTTGCTGTCCTGTTTTACCAACAGTGGCAGCTAATTCAAGAGTTTTCTCTACATCATTGGTTCCTGTAAATAACTTATTGAGCCATAGAGCTGCCTTGCCCACTTGAGCAGCAACTCCTGGAATTTCACCAATACCACCTGTTACAGCAGCTATGCCCATATCTTGTACAACAGCACCACCAATAGCACCAGCTGTAAAACCTAAATTCTTAATAATCTTATCTCCCCAGAAGTTAGCAGATCCTGGAGCAAATGGAAGAAGTCCTAAATATGGATGTTCTTTTTCTTTCCTTGTATAGTAGTTAGGAAAGTAATCTTCCATGTTCTTCATCCATGTATCTATAGAAGATTCATACCCATCAACTCCTCCAGATAGATCAGAAAGTTTACCATTTTTAAAAGCACCAATTGTATTAGGAATGGTGGCAAAACTTTGTAGGAATGTTCCTACACCTGTACCAGCCATTTTAACAACACCGTTAGCAAGTTGGTCTGCCCAAGATTGTTGTAGTCCATAGATGTTTTCAAGATCAACATCTCTTTTATATAAATCGTATCTTTTATTTGCAATTAATTCACTTTGTGGAATAGCATGTACAGGAGAACTAAATGAAGATTGATTAGTAGGTACATTTGTAAACTGAGAAAGTTGATCAATTGATAATCCACTTTTTGCAGAATCTCCTGAACCAAATGTTTCAAATCCACCCATACTTCTATTAATCTCTCTGCTTGCAGGAGATCCTAAATAAGGTTTAGGTTGAATCACTTCACCTTCACTATTTCTTTGTATAGGCTCGTTATCAGAAATTGCCATTATTAATTTTGTTTTAATACGTCACTAACAGTGTTGGTTCCTATATTTTGAATAATGGCTTGTACACCATCTTCAGTTACAAATCCTTGTTGATTAAGAATAGCTGTTTTCCAAACACCTTTATCATTTACATACATTCTAACTTGGTAGCCATCACTGTCTCCACCATTGTTACTTGAATCTCCTTCAATATCAAGTCTTACTAATGGAGCAAGAGCTGTATTTTTAAGCGCAGGAATTTTATATCCACTATAATAAGCATTAACTGCTCCAGCAGCACTTCCTCTTGTTCCTAATACATTTGTTGTATGACTATCAGAAGATCTTATTAATCCTACAGCTTCATCTAATCCATGACTCATAGCATAATTAGGAAACGCTGAATGAAATTCAGTGGCTGTCATAGGGATCACTTGTGTTTCTGATCCTTTCTGAACAATTAAATTAGCAGTGCCATCATAGTTCTTTTCTATAGTGTACCCAAGCCCACTTTTTCCTTTCCCTGTACGCCAATCAGTTATTGTATTTGGATTAAAGTCTCCTCTATTTTTTGTATCAAGTGCGCCAAGTTCGTTATATTGATTAATCTTAAGATCAATAATTTGTTTCACTCTACTCTCATCTAACTTATTGTTCTCAACATCAAGAGCACCAACTTTTATTTGTCTTTCAGGTGATAATCTAGCTATCTCATCAGATTGAAATTTTGATTTGGCATCAAGAGTTTGTGATAGGGCACTTGAGTATTTTTGTGTTATTTGTTTTCCTCTATTAACTATAGTGCTTTCAGTAGTTGTTAATGGTTGTCCTAAATAACTTTTTGCATAAGCTTGTGCAATAGGAGCAAATTTGGTATTCTTATATTTATTTATTAGTCCCTGAGCATCAAATGTACTTGCTCCTGAAGCATACGCTGAGCCACCTTGTCCTCCAGCTGTTTTATAAAACTTCTCAACGTCTTTACTAACTTCAAACAATTCAGGTGCACTATATAAAGATTTACCATTGGAAAAGTTAACTCCTTGTTCAGAAGCAAGAGTTGCTGCAAATTGAGCATCAAACTTATTTGATCTTTCAATAATTCCAGTAAGAAGATTATTTTTTTGAGCAATCTGTAAATCAAACTGTCTTCTTCTTTCTAGGAATTTTAAGTCTTCATTATCTCTTATAGAAGTGGGGTCTCGATTATATTGATCAACTAAATCATTAATATGTTTTTGTTTGGCAGAACCAACTAAACCTGAAAGAGATGAATTTGAATATTCAGCATCTAATTGCTTTCTTGCATCTTGTTTTGATTGTAAATCACCTTGCAGTCCTGCTAATGTAGGTGTATTAACACTTGTAGGTAAAGATTTATCAGTAACAATTGGTTGACCACCAGCTGCTTTTAATGCATCTTGAGATACACCATATTGCCATTTCATCATTTCAAATGACTTGGTAGTTTCAAAGTTACGTTGCTCTCTAGCAGCATTATCATATTTGAACTGAAGATCTTTTCTTTGCATATCCATCTGAGCATAAGGATTATTCTTATACTCATATTTGTAACTTTGATATGAAAGGTCTTTAGCTAATCCATTTACAAAACTATCTTTATAAACTTTATATTTAAAATCTTTGATATCTCTAACACTATCAATTTCTGCAATATCAGTATTCATCTTTTTGTCAAGATCGCCATTCTTTAGTACATTGTTTACATCATTGAGTCTAGCTTCAAGTTTAGCTTTATCAGCAGCAGAAAGCTTTTTATTTGTTTTAAGTTCAACAGATATATTAGCTGTTTCATCAGTTAATATCTTTTTGTTAGACTCATAGTTATTCATGATCTCTTTCTTAAAGGTGTCTTTTGTAGCACCTCTAAGTTCATAGTTTGCTGTAATCATGAGCTGCCTCTTATCATTCTCATCAAGTCCATCGTTGAACATTTTGAGAAGTTTATCAGCAGATTTACCTTTAGTTGTTACAGCAAGAATGGCATCATCAATAATAGGTTTACCATCTTTACCAATAATAACTTGCTGATTAGCATCCCTTTTAAAAGGATTCTCTGTAAGATTTTCAGTTTCTTTAATCTTTTCAGAAAGATCTATAAGTTTCTTTCTAACATCTGTATATTCTATGAAATCTCCACTAAACTGAGTATTTAAATTCTTGTCTTTCAACCAGCCGTTAATATCGTCATTGAACCAAGCTTCATTCTCTGGAGAAGACTTACCTGATTTTCTAGCAGATTCCATCTCAGATTGTCCTTTTCTAATACGTTGTGTAGAACTTACAGCATTCTGTATAGTGGGATCTTTAATGATTTGTTTGGTCATTCCTCCTACAGAGTTAACCAATTGGAAATTAGAGAAGTCACCAGCAGCTACAGTTTTAAGTCTGCTGCCTAGTTCATTAAGCTTTGATTGTAAATATTGCTTATGTTCAGGTTTATAAACATCCAATCCAGCGATATTATCTATCTGTGACTGAATTTTCTGTACTCCCTCCTCATATTTTTGTTGCTTATACATACCCACTTGAGCCATTGCCTCTAGGGGCAATTGCTGCACGTATGGGCTGGATTGCATTATCTGGTCTGTATAGCTTGCCAATTTTAATCGTTTTTATATTTAAAAATATATCCTCCTGCAGATTTAGAAAGTCCAGCCAAATTATTAGAAATGGCTGATCTTTTTATTCCAGTGAGGGCAGAAGCTTCTGTTGAAAAATTACATGTATGTAAAATTTCACCATCTTTTTTAGATATATCTATTTGTTTAATATGTCCAAACTTAGTAGATATTATTTTCAATTTAACATCCTTAGATCGAGGTTTACCTTTTATAGATTCAGCTGCAATTTTTTGTATCTCTCTGATTCTCAATCTATTATCTTCTTGATTACTTCTTTCTTTGATTTTTAAAATAGATTCAGGAGTATGTTTAAATTTAGAATTAGTTCCTCCAGGTCGAATGTTATATCCTATTTTTGGGTTTCTTGAATCAAATAACTTAATGTAAAAGTCTTCCCAAAAATTTAATTCTTTTATAGAAGCTATATCACTTATGAGAATGCTTCTGCTAAAGTTTCTTTTTCCATACTTTTTTATAGCTCTCAGCATTGCTTTACCACTTCCTATATAAGAACTTTTATCAATACTTGTTTGACCAATGTAAATTTTTCTGTTTATTTGGTTAACTGTCAGATAAATTATTCCTGTGTATGAAGCCATGATTGATTAAGTTAGCAAATGTAATTTAAAATATTATAAGTACCAAGAGAACCTAACTAAACTTAGTAACTTGGTATAACTGAATGAGTTAGAGTTTTTTATACTCTTTTACAATTCCACCGTTTTTCACTTTGGTAGATTTAGATTTACCTGATTTCTTTTCTAGATAGTCAGAATATAATTTTACAAATTCAGGATCAGCTCCTGCAGCTTCAGGAATACTAAAGTTTGCAATTCCTGTATTGTAAATTCTGCCCTTAGGACCAAATGTATAATCAGGATACATATTAGCCTGTACGTTAGCTGCAAGTTCTTCACCTCTAGCTCTTGCATATTTATCACCCATAGACCTTAGATATTCATAGTCTTGTGCTTTTGTAAGAGATTTAGCCCTAGCTTGTTTTTCAGCTTGTTGATCATATATTGCTAGATTCTTAAGAGCAGCATCGTTTAATGTAGCTCTGTTCCTATTATAAGCTCCCATTTGAAGCTCTTGGTTAGCTCTAGCTTGTTGTCCTAATACACCAGCATTAGCAGCATACTTCTGACCAGCTAATGTAGCAAGAGCAGATGGGTTACTACCAAGTTGTCTTTGCATAGCATTAAAGTCAGCCTGGTTAGCATTTAATTGATCTTGATAAGAAACACTATATGGAGTTTCTAAATAAGGCTGATAACCTTGTGCCTTTACGCCTTCTAATTGATTATGAGATAGTCCATACATTTCTCCTGCTAATTGTCTAGGATCTAAAGGATTCTTAATCAATGGTTTAAAATATGGAGAGAACATATTATACAAATCTGCAAGTTTTGTTTTATCCTTAACAGGAGCAGTTTGATTAAGTGGAGCTATGTCTGGAACTTTTGCAGTGATGTTTGGAGGAGTGGGTGTTGTCTTTTTTGACATTCCTGGTCCTTGCACTCTTTGAGCATTTCTTATTGCAGCCATATACCTTTCAGTTCTTGGACCAAATATAGCATCTTCATTACTTGCTAAATCTGCTTTTGTAAGGCTTTTAGATTTACCAAGATTTGTTACACCATATTTTTCTTCACCAATAATTGATTTAGCTAAGTCTGGATATTTTGCATGGAAAGCTTTTTGAAAATCAGATACAGCTTTACCTCTACCCTGAGCTTTTGCTTTAGCATATAAATCTTTTAAATCAGTATCAGTAGCATTAGCTAGATTCGTAATTTCTCTTGGTTCACTTGTATAAGCTTTGTATGTAGACTTAGTTGCTGGTGGAGTTTTTTGATATTGTGGTATTGCTTGACCAGGACCATACATATATTGTGCAGGTGGTTGAGCAGCTTCTCCATATAAATTAAATCCAAATTGTGCTGTTTCCATTTTAGCACCAAAATTAGCCATATTATCTTTTAATTTACCTTGTTTCAAATCCTTTAAGAACTTAGGAGTGTCATCATATCCATGATCTTTTGCAGCAGAATGATACGCTTCTTGATAAGCCATTAAGTCATTCTGTATACTATGAAGATCTTTATATTGCATTCCTATTCCTTCTAGACCAACTCTTGCAGTTGAATCTTTTAATCTATCACCACTATCAATTAAGTTTAAGAATTTATTTTCTTTCTTGTTTAGGTTTCCTGTTAGCTTTGCTACATTATTACCAAGATGTTTAAATTTCATATTCTTGATATCCTTACCCTTGGTTACTTTTTTTAATGTGCTTTCATTTACATCTTGTCCTATAAAGTTTCCAAGGTCACCTGTATTCATATCTCCAAGAATAAGAAAATCTTGTTCAGGTTGTCCTGTTTGAGGATCTATAGACGCACCATCGTCTGCTTTATATAAAGCTGTTTCACCACCTTCAACTTCTACAACATTATTACCACGTTGAACATTGAATCCTCCATTATCATGAGAAGGTCCTCTGGTTATTCCAATGTTACCATTAGCTCCAGATGCAGCTGTTACAGGATTATATCCTTGAACTTCTAGTTCTCCTCTACCATCCACTTGTACATCACCACCCATATCATATCGATGAGGTCTTTCTGTAGACATAGCTCTTGCACTAGCAGGAGTGTAAGGAACCTGTCCTACATTACCACCAGCTCTTAGTGTATCCATTGTTGGATCAGGAGCAAATAAATCATTTACATCATAATCACCAAACTTTGTTATCACCTGTGGTTGCCAATCATGACTAAGATATTTTAAACCAACTTCACCACCATCTTGGAATATTCCATGATTTTGATTCTGGAAATTGAATATGTCTTGTGTACCACCAAGACTGGCAATTTTATTTTGAGCTTGTTGCATTCTCTTCTCTTCTGCTGCACCAAATAATCCACCAAGAGCACCACCTGCAAAACTTCCTATTGCTCCACCCAATGGACCACCAATAGCGGTTCCTGCAAGTTGACCAACACCACTTAACATTGTACTAGTACCAGATGTGTGACCACCTCCACCACCAACAAAGCTTCCAAATCCACCACCTAGTGTACCAGAATTTTGTGAACCAAATTTTGTTAAATCACTCTGCCAGTTTGGAAACATTCCACCAGTTTGATATTGCTTAACACTATCTTGTAATGGTTCATATCCAAGATCAGAATATATTGTATCTTCATTAGTGTACATATTTTGTATCTCTGTTGGGTTACCACCTATCTCCATACCATCTTGAGCAGAAGCAAGAACATCATATCCTGTTCCATAAGAACGAGATAGTTGATTTGGATCAAATGGTCTATCCCAAGGAAAGTCGTATTTGTTTTTTATTCTTTCATCTTTTCTAGATTGACCAACAAGATCAGCAATCTTTCCCCACTGCCTAGTACGTAGATAGTTATTTCTATCTTCTTTCATTTGCATTCCACCCTGTATAACATTCTTAACACCTCCCCAAACATTATCAGGAGATTCTGTAGAAAACATTCCTTTAAGATTACTAAGACCATTAGATTTATTACCAACAGCACCTAATCCTTTTGCTCCATAGTCTTGCATTCCTAATGCTTGTGTATCATCCATACTAACCATTCCTCTAGGAGAAATCACCTGTCCTGTAATAGGATCAATGTTTATCCCATCATAAGCTTGTGGAATATCACCTCCATATTCTCTTATTGGATACTGTCCACTTCTCATTCCATTTTGTGTAGACCAACCAGTTGGTGCAGGTCTTCCTCCTATTTGTCTAGGAACAGGACCATAGTTACTTATTTGCTTAGGTGGGGGTGCTCCTATTTGATTAGGGTTGTATGGATATAGTTCTTCTGTACCTTTAAGTAACATTCTTCCTACTCCACCCAACGCTCCCATTGCAGCAAGTTTAAGTGCAGCTTTAGGATCTTGATCAAGAACAACTCTAGCACCTAAATTACGAAGTCCTGAGAAAGGAGCATCTAATGCTTTAATCCAATTTGGATCAGACTCTTCTGCAAAGAAGTATGGGTCATCAGCAATATATTGTTCTGCTGCAGAAAGTTTAGGTTTAACAGGTTGTGCAGCAGCAGAGGCAGTTTTTTTAGCAGCCTCTGTTTTCTTAGCAGTTTCTGTTTTAGGAGCTACAGATTTTCCTTTAAGATGAGAAAGCAATTGCATATTTTGCTCAGCTGTACCCTTATAATCTTTTATACCATATTGTTGAGCAAGACCTTTTCTTGTATTAAAATCAGACTTTAATCCTTTACTACTCATAAAGTCAACAACACTATAATTATTACTAGCAGGTTTCTTAGCTGCTGCAGAAGACTTGGGTGCATTTATAGGAGAAGTTTTCATTTGATTCTGTGCTACATTCCTAGCATCAACTTCTGCTAAATAAACAGCTTCAGCATCATCTGTACCTTCGTATTGTGCATATGGATCTTGATTCCATTCTGCATGCCAGCCAGATTGAGCTTGTGGAGGGTTAGAGAAATCTGTAAGTTGTGTTAATTGCTTATTAACCATAGCAGCACCCATAGCAGCTTTTTTAAATGCACCACCATGTTTAGCCATAAATACTTCCTCTGTAGGATATTTACGGTAGAACTCATTAATGTTCTTTACCTTAGCTATTTTAAGGATTTGATTTTTATTCATTATTACTTATTATAAGTTTACAAAAATATATTAAATTATTCATCAACATGTCACTTTTCATCATATTTACTCTATTACAAACAAATTGAACATTTCCTATAGTATATCCTTTAGATGGGTCAATTTTATCTATGCTTGCATTTATATCTAATTTACCCTCTAATATACTATGACTCATTTTAATTTTACTAATTGCACATTTTCCTTCTTGAATATTCCAAAGTTCTTTTAGATAGTCTAATGTCAAGTTAAAAGAAATGTTTTTAGTCTTTGCTCTATTCCTTGCTCCAAAAAATCTATCTTTTAAATAATATTCTAGATCGTCTTTTTTAACTAATCTATCACATCTTTTAGGATCTTTTTTTAAACATATTTTACATCTATGTTGAAATCCTGTTTCTGAATCAGTCCTTTTATAAAAATTTTTAGATGTTAAAGGAAGTGTAAGATTACAGCCTGAACATGTCCACAAATTATTATTTATATATTGTTGCTTTTTTAAAGCATTTATATTCTTAACTTTAGTAGCACAAGACTTACATTTATTAAAATAACCATCTTTAACACTTGGATTTTTCCAAAAGTTATCAATAGATAATTCTTCTTTACAAAGTTTACAAATTTTAGTTTTCATACTTATCTAACCAACCACCATTTTTCTTGATTGGGTATTCTGTAACCTTCTTACCTTTGAATTTATAATCTTCTCCAGGATACATCATCTTTGTATCTCCTTCATCTGACACTCCTAAAACAGGATAAGGAACACCTTTCATTGTTATTTGGTTTGAGCCTATTTCTGTTATCTCTCCAGGATGTGCCCATTGTCCTCTATCATCTTTTATTACAGAACCATCTCTACTAATATTCCTAGGTTTCCAATCTAATCCATTCTGATAGAAAGACATTTCAGCCCCATTCTGTGCACTAGCTTTTGTCTTCTTGGTATACTTACCATTAGCAGGAGCAGCTCCCTGTGTACGTGCGTATGTGAATCCTACAGAACCAGGAACATTACCACCCATTGCTTTCTTTGGGGGATTATCTCCTCCATATAAAGATTCTATATAATTTACTACCTCTGGATTTTGTCTAAGAACATTATCTCTAATGTCAATAACCTGTCTTCCATATAAAGGGTTCTTCTTCATATTTATTCCTGTATCAGGAACAGGTACACCATAAATCTTTTTCATTTTAAATTTATGATAGCTCTGTTCTGTTTCTGGTTTTATCATTCCTAATCCATTATACACCTGTAAGCGTAATTCAGGATCAGTAATATTGAGCTGATCAGCTCTCTTCATTTTATTAAGATAGGCATTTAGAAATACATTTTCTGTATCTCCTGCACTAACATTATCGTTTATATGTCCTATGTTAGAGTCTGTTTTACCCCATCCTGATTCTTGAAAACCAATAGCAGCTAAGTTCCAAGCATCTTCTTTGCTAAGTCCGTATTTCTTTGCATCCTCTAATGCTTCTCTTATTAAAGAGGTTTCATATTTTCCAGATACAAGATCTACATTAGGGTTGATGGCTTCTCCTGTAGTCTTTCTTATTTTTCTAGGATCTTTTATATTAAGTGTTTCTGGAAGAATATATGGTTTACTTTTTACTTCAGGTTTATCAGAAGATGAAAATAAATTAGATAATTTACTTGCTGCCTTTATACCTAAATTAGTAAGAGGAAGAGATGCTGGTAATAGCTCTCCAAACTGAGCTTTCATCATTCCACCATCTTCAAACTGTCCACCCCATGCAGGAGAATAGTTTCTACCCTTTGTGTTATTACCCATTCCTACAAATCCTGGACCCATAGATACAGAACTATCATTGTAGTTCTCTTGATACTCTTGCATTGTTCCACCATCTTTGTATTTAGACAACCATCCTTCTTCAGCTTGAGGAATATAACTTGCAGGATAGACATTACCACCAAGTTGCATGTTCTTAATATTCTTACCACATACATGACATACATATTCGTCCTTCTTACTAGAATCTGATTTATCCCATGAATGTCCACATGTGCATGTAATCTTGTTAGCCATTGTCTATACGCATTTTATTTTTTAGACCAAGTTCAACTGCTTTATCTATAGTAAATTTATATGTGTTAATTCCCATCCAAAATGTTTTATACTTTATACCAAGAGTTTCACATAGCTCTTTTGCAATATAAACTTTTCCATTATATTCTATTTTTACATTAGATCTTCTATTTCTAGCTTGTTCTTTTGAAGTTGCCCATCTACAGTTTGAAGGTTCATATATACCATTATTATTAATTCTATCTATAGAAAGACCCTTTTTATAGAACAATTCATTATCTTCAATAAAAAACTTGACATTATTCTTCCATCTATCACACATCACTATTCCTCTTCCTCCATATATTGGATACTTTTCTGATTTAGGATTATAGCATCTTTGAGTCATGTTATACCAAATTGAATATAAAGGATGTTTCCAAACACTCATATTTTATATTATTTATAACTAATTTGGGCTGGCGAATAGAGGAATTGGCTGACTAAGTGCACATCACTTTTTGAGTCAAGGATGTGTCTTATTTTAAGATCTTTTCCCCTAAGTGGTTCTTTTTTAAAACTACGTTTAGAATAGTCCATATTGATCTGGTTGACTATTTTGTCAATAGACATTGATTCACAGCTCTTTGTAAACAAAGGTATGGATTTATCTTTAACCAATGACCAAAATG
>Ga0209668_10000770_pt1 | contig 13315 bp, 11 predicted proteins | sample FrelakmetPLP11PL_FD_187150 | JGI IMG/M metagenome (GOLD analysis project Ga0209668, IMG submission 187150) | Freshwater lake sediment microbial communities from the University of Notre Dame, USA, for methane emissions studies - PLP11 PL (SPAdes)... | ecosystem: Environmental > Aquatic >... | reverse complement strand
ACATGTGGTACATAAGAAGTTTTTCAATTCAAAATTACTCATTTCAGACTTGATATCACAATTACATATACTGCATTGCCAGTTAAGTTGTCTTGCGTCTTCAAGAATCTCTTCATACCCTGTTACGCTATCTGTGTATGCGTTATAATATAATTTAAGATGGTCTTTATAATGGTTTTCGTATTCCAGTATTTTAAATACAACTTGCACATACCTATCATCTACTGAAGCATGTTGTCTCATTAGCTGATTATCTTCCAGGAATTTAATCTGATATGGTTTAAGTTCTTTATACCTGATACCAAACATCGACCTGTGAAAACCACGGCTTCTTATAAATTTAACTAATTTCATTATGGCATTTCGGCTCGACCTGAAGTGAATTTGGCGGCTCCTTTTAATTTAGTAATACGATCTTTATACTTTTGCTTGGTTTGTTTCCATGCTGCTTCTAGAGCTTTAAGCTTTTCTTTAGATAATGCTTTAGCTACAGGATCTGTTTTGCTATCTATTTCTCTCTGTATAGCATCTTTTTTCTTTTCAAATTCCAGCTTATCTTCCTTGAATTTAATGTCATAGTTTGCTGCACCTGCCTTGTCGGCATATTTCTGTGCCCTTCTTTTAGCCTTCTGTAATTGATATTCAGTTGCATCTATAGCATCCTTTTCAATTATAAATTGCTCGAACAGCATAATATATTTAGTGTTTACTGACATTATAATTATATATTGAAACTTAAACAAGCTGATGACTTATAATAATAAACTATTTTTATGTCAATACGTGATATTTTATTAACTGAGAAGTATAGGCCAGCAACCCTAGAAGATTTGATTATACCTGACAGGATACGAACAAAGCTGAATGATGGTGTATACCAGCATATGTTATTCTATGGCTCGCCTGGAACAGGAAAGACAAGTGCAGCAAAAGCAATGTGCAATCAATTTGGATTAGAGTACAGATACATTAACGCGTCAGATGAGACCAGCGTTGATGTTATTCGTGAGAAAATAACCAAGTTTTGTTCTACTGCTTCTTTAACTTCTCTTGAAGGCAAATTAAAAGTTGTAATACTAGATGAGATCGACGGAGTAAGTGACCAGTTTAACAAAGCGCTTAAAGCAACCATGGACACTTTTTCTAAGAACACACGTTTCGTTGCAACAACTAATCATATAAACAAAATACCAGAAGCAGTACTGAGTAGATTTGAGCAAATCAATTTTGACTTCTCTAAAGAAGAGGAGAATGAGCAGCTTAAAAACTATATGAAACGTGTCTATGAAATTGTTAAGAAAGAAGGTGCAGATATTGAGAAGCCAGCTTTATTGGAATTAGTTAGACGTAAATTCCCAGATCTACGTAATACACTTACTGTACTACAAGGATATATTGCCGAAGGTAAGACTATGATAACGCTGGATGACGTTAAGAAGTTTCATGGCGTGTTTAAGGATGTCTATGAACTCATCTTCACCAATGTAGACCCAATTAAAAACTATCAGTATCTTGCATCAGAGTATAGTAATAGAGTAGATGATGTGCTAGCCGGCCTGGGAGGAGACTTCATTGAATATATCCAGATGGAGCAACCGCAACATGCTAAAGCAATACCACAGATAGTTATTTCCGTTGCTGAACATCAAGCACAGCGTACTCTTGTAATTGACCAAGTAGTAACAATGCTTTCAGCAATATACACTATTCAATCTATAGTACATTCAACATAAACTGCAAATAACTTTATTATATCAAATAAATTTATTACTTTTAATTAAATAACATAATACATGAGAAATCACAATTTAATAATAGACGGAAACTATTTTATATACAGCAGGTTATTTGTCATACCAAGACAGAAGATGCCAGCAGCATTCGGTGAAGCATCTGATGTTGATATGCGCTTTATGTCGACTGAAAGTGAAATGGGTGTTTTTATGCGTAAACTTTCTACAGACTTTGCTTCTGAATTACGCAAACTTAAAAACATAACAGGCCGTATAATATTTACACAAGACAGTAGGTCATGGAGAAAGGATCTTTTTCCCACATCAGAATATAAAGCTAACCGCGAACAAGACAGCAAGATACATTGGTCTAATGTGCACAAAGTAGTTGAAGAGTTCACTGAATACCTTAAAGAAAAGGGTGTAATTATACACAGGGTACAGGGTGCTGAAGGTGACGATCTTATTTTTGCATGGACAAGCGAACTTAATAGTAAAGGTGAAAATTGTATAATATGGACAGGTGATACTGACATGATGCAATTAGTAAACTATAACAAGTCTACTGATTGTTATACTCTCTGGTATGATAATACACGTGGAAGACTTGGTGTATATCCTGGTTTCAGAAAATATCTAGATATTAAAGACGGTAGCAATCCAAATGATTATGACGATATCTTTAATGTAGAAAATGTTTTAATAATAAGTAATCAAGTAAAAGAAGAGATAAAATTATTTATTAATACAAATAAACTAGAAGTTAACGAAATCTTTTGCGATGAGTATGTGTTAACTAAGATACTTACTGGCGATAAGAGCGATAATATTAAGTCAGTTTATTCTATAGAAAAAATTGGCAAGACTGGAAAGCCAAGAACTTCTAAGATAAGTGAAGAAAAAGCTAAATCAATTGTATCAACATTTAAGAAAAGGCATGGTAGATTTTCATCAATGTACTTGTTTGACGAATCTTACAAAACTGAAATACTTAAACTGATAGCTTCTGAAATGAAGCTTACGTCACATGAAGATCTTTTGCCAAACCTGGAATTAAATACAAATCTAATTCTGCTGCACAGTAGAACTATACCAGAAGCTTTACAGACAACCATGTTTAGTGACATTGAGTATTTATTAAGAGAAAACAACCTAGATATAAAGAACCTTCTGTCAAAAGAAAGTATATTAAATAACACAAACTATATTAATACAATAGGTAACGATAAAAAAGACAACAGCATAAGTTTATTTTAATGGCAAAGAGAATAAGAGAGAAAAAAGAAAAGGCTGTAAAACCAGAAAAGGTAAAAAAGAAAAAGAGTTCCGCAGCATATGATGGAACTCTTTTTGGATTTGTTAAAGTATTCTTTACAGACCCTGTAACATACAGTGGGCTTAAGCAATACGACAAAGCCAAAAATAGATTTATGATTAATCGTTTCATGTCTATTCAATATCCAGTAATGGCTAATAGGTTAAACAAGAATGGAACCAGTGCAGCAAATGTAGTTGACAGTTGGTATATTATTGCACAGCGTTACACGAGAGTTCCGATGTGGATATACACTAAATTAAATAAGCAAACCAAGGTTAATAATGTTACTTATGAGCCCGATCCTGAGGCATTAAAGATATACTTGAATAAATATCAAGTAAGCCAGCGAGATTTCAAACAAGCTCTTAAATTCAATGCTGATGCTGTAATGAAAGAGATACAATACATCGAAAAACAAATCAAGGTAAATGAGTGATAATCAAGCATATCCCTATCTGAATTTCCCAACCGTCATCGACATCACACTATACAAAAACAATTACTACGATAATTTACTAGTTAATAAAATAAAAAAAGAAGTCGACTACGGCGATATACCAGACTTAAAGGATTGTTATATTGTACAAGCTTCAGATTTTCAAAATGTCTTCTATAAATCTTTTTCAAGTGAAATAGAAAAAGTTAAAGCTCTTCCGGCTTCTGACTTGCAAAAGAATGCAACCAGTTTATATTTTTTAGATAGAATATTTGAAGCATTCAGTAGATTAAAATACATCAAGATAAATGTTTCTAATGAAGCAAATTATAGCAGAATAAATAAAACAGAAAAGATACCAACCATCTTTTTTAATTATAAGATAACTGCATCTACTATAGACGTTACAACTATTTTTACAGAAGACGAGGTTGTTGAAATTAATAATTTCCTGATCAGTAATGATATTGCAGTATGGGATAACTATACAGGCTATAATCACATCATGGAAATAAAAGCATTCGACTTAATTACAATACTTCAAGAAAATAATAGCGACCCAGCAGTATCTCTTTTATTCGAGATAATAGATCCCAAAACAGAGCAAGATAACCCACTGTTATTTATAATAACTGATTTTGATACATCTCAATAAATCTTCTGCTTCGTGTCAATAAATATATAGACAAAGAAGTATCTATATATGGCAGCAGAAGACTACACGGTCACCAGACTAGACGAAACAATACTCATTAAATTATCTGAACCTTACGAAAACGTTGAGATGGTAATGGGGTATGTAGATGAGGTTGACGGTGAAGATGAGCTTAATAAATTTACTAAATCATTTAGATGGTCGCAGGATAATAATAACTTCTCAGAATGGTTTCCACTAACAAACCTTAATCTTCAAAATCAAATAATAAAGCCCGGCAAACCTTTCTGGATTGAATACAGGTATAATGTACTTGATATACAAACTCAGGCTAAAATGACGTTCAAGTCAATATCACTTGAGATACTTGCAAGATCAGGAGTAATAACGGAAGCAAAACAAATAAGCGTAGGCTGCTGCGAGCCTGGTCAAATACCTAGCGGTTGTGCTAACTTAATATTAACCGACCAATGCGACGAAGATAATCTATTTAACCCATACGGTTCTTTAAATAATACATTGGGTATGTTTACCCAATTAACAAATGTTGTAAATAATATATTTGGACATTGTGTTAAGTACTATAAAGTCGGATCAGACCAGCGAAGCAGAGACGTTATATTACATGAGTACTCACTATACAATGTCATCGCAGCAAAAGATATAAAAGTTCTGGTACCAGACAATGCTTTTCCTACCAATGAGTTTCAATTCGATCAATTCGGAATGGGCATAGAAGGTTTTGAGATTCATATTACAAGAGAAGAGTTTCAGAATGCATTTGGTGCAAGAACAAGACCTGAAGAAAGAGATTACATTTATTTCCCAATCATTGATAGAATGTATGAAATAAATTCAATAGCACTAGCAGATCCTGTAGTCTATAAAGAAATATATTATAAAGCAACTCTTAGAAAATGGCAAGATCGTGTTAATGTTACGACTCCTCCGGATCTTGAACAAGAACTTGACACATTAACGTTAAGCGTAGACGAATTATTCGATAGTGAAACACAAGACGAGATATTGAAAATTACGAAGCCTCAGCAATACAAAACTATTGGAACGGGTGCAAATGATTATGTGAGAAGTGAATTGTCACAGCAGCTTTCTATTTCAGATAATAAAATTAACAATAACTGGGTAATAGTTTCTAAAAATTATTATGAACTGGATAAATTAGTGCTGAATGAACTTGCTGTTAAGTATAGAACACCTGCTAAATTTACTTCTCTGGATAACAGAGCATTTACATTTTGGTTTCAACCTACATTCGGTACAGAACGTACGCTGTCGAATATAGTAAGCATACAGAATGTAGGAGGAAACGTTGCTATAACAATGGCAACACCATATCCTTGGCAAGTAGGTGACATGATAGAAGTGGTAGGAACAAATACCACAAATGGCTATCACAGAATAATACAGGTGCTTACAGGAGGTGAATATGTACTGGATAACCCATACGTTAATAATGTAGCTACTGCACCCAGGGCCAGATCTATTGTGAAATCATTCCTGTTATATGGATATGGGCAACAATCTACAAGTGGCCTTTCTATAGAATTAACAAAGAACTGGGTTATAATGTCAATTAATAGCCAGGATTATATTTTTGTACATGGTTTAACACTAGATAATACAAAGTGGTACTCAATGGTAGTTAATTTGTCAAATGACTTTAATTCCCTTTCTGTATACATATACGAACTTGACAAGACACAGACTTACACAATGCCTCAGAATGAGACATCTGCTTTAACTTTACTTTATTATGATGTAATAAATCTAGCAGGTCCTATAAGTATAGACTCCGGCGATAATTGGGCACTTGTTGCAGGCCCAATGCATTTAACAAACATTCGCGTATTTACCCGTATAATACCAGATAACGAGCATAATATCGTATTAAACCAATACGTTGTTAATGACACACAATGGGCTGAATTGGTAGACAATGCAATTCCTGAAATGCATCTATTAAGACTCCCTAATCCAAGATAATTTATGAATGGAAAAAAGAATTACTACAAGAAACAAGCAAACGATATAAGATCCTCACTGGATGATATATTAAATGACTCTGACGATATCGATTCTCCAATCGACATGACAGAACTTCCACAGAGAAGGGTCTCACCTGCCTTTGACTACACTAAAAAGAAAAGTGATTCATCGTTTCAGGCAAAGAAAACAATCAATACACTTCTTAAGTTTTATCTTAGCGAAGACATCATCGACAATGATGAGTACATCAAAGCTAAAATGAAAATAGAAGAGATGACTCTCGGTAGTCTTATCTTCCAAATGGAAACTGCAGAACGTGCAATTACTACTTTACTGCAACAGATAGATGATGGAGATGTTTCACCTCGTATGTTTGAAGTACTGGGTACTCTTCAGAAGTCAATGCTTGATATAATTAAAAGCCAGACCATGTATATGATGGCTACTGAAGAGGGTGTAAAGAAACTTGCAAGAGATTATGATGTATACTCAGAAAGAAAGAAACTGGGATCAGGTGAAGAGGTTAAAAAGATTGAAGGACCTGTTAACGTAAACAGAGGAACAAAGGGTCTTATGATGCAGATTCAAAATGAAATGAAACCTATACAGGAAGAAGAATCAGAAACACAATATGATATACCTGAACAGGAAGATATTATATTTGATGATTTTCCTACAGAAATAGACGAAGACAATGAATAATGATTTTATGATACCGATGTCCTCACATGAGGATCCAGTGATGGATAAGACCATATGGTCTACATTGGGTATTGAGAAGCTTATGGCGGCAATAGATGAAGGTTACAAAGTAAAAGGTACCCCATTCTATGAAGGCAGACCAGACTTACGAAGAGGTAATATAGTATTTGAATATACAGATGAGGAAATGGAGCATATAAGAAGATGTGCTTCAGATATACTTTATTTTGCAGAACACTTTGCTACGGTAATGACAGATGAAGGTCTACAGAGAATAAATCTTAGAGATTATCAAAAGGGCATGCTTATAAATTTTGTAGATAATAGATTCAATGTCTGTCTTGCATCACGTCAGATTGGTAAAACAATATGTTCTGCGATCTTTATTGCCTGGTATGTTCTATTTAATTTTGACAAGAATGCTCTTATACTTTCTAATAAAGGAGGTACTACAAAAGAGATTATCGATAAAGTAAAAGCTATACTTGAGAACCTGCCTTTCTTTTTGAAACCAGGTATGCTGAAGTATGATGTAATGAATATGAAGTTTGATAACGGTTGTAGAATCGTTGGTCAATCAACAACAGGTAAAGCAGGTATCGGTTTTACTATTCACTTACTATTTCTGGATGAGTTTGCACATATCCATCACACGTTTATAAATAGTTTCTACGAGAACGTTTATCCTACACTGTCTTCATCCAAGGTCTCGCGAATTATAATTACCAGTACACCAAATGGCTATAATAAATTCTTTGAAATTTATGATGGTGCAGACAAGGGTTTAAACGAGTTCTCTGCATTTAGAGTTGACTGGTGGCAGGTACCAGGTAGAGATGAGAAATGGAAAAATCAAGAAACTAAAAATCTCGGTAGCGAAGAAGCTTTTAATAGACAATATGGTAATCAGTTCATGGCATCCAGTAATTTATTACTTAATGCAGCATCTATTAAAAAGTTAAAAAACGGCGAAACAAAATTTGTCTATATGGACTTTGAAGAATTTGAAAGAATCTCAATAGACATGGAACGTTTTCTTTTCTTTAACCCAGAGTATAACAGCGGTGAATTTAAAGACCATTCTAAATACTGGGTCTTTTCTGTAGACATAGCAGAAGGCGTCGGCGGAGACTACACCGTTATCAATATGTTTGAAATAGTACCAATGAAGGCTAAAGATTTTAGTAGAGTATTATCACCAAGTACTATAAATGAATTTTTTGCATTAAAACAAGTGGGTGTATATAGAAGCAATGAACACAGTGTTGAAGATATATCTAAAGTTCTTTATACATTAGCCATAGATATTTTTTATCAAGAGAATGTAAAGCTGGTGATAGAATATAACACATACGGAGCAACTGTAATAACTCATCTGCAGTCCATCTTTCCTCAACGAAACGAGTTTGATGAAGAAATGATCGTTAAATTTAAACATCGTCACGATGCAACAGTTTCTAAGTTTGGACTAAAGATTAAAAAAGATAACAAGACGCTATTCTGCCAGAATCTAAAGAAATTGGTTGAGCAAAATAGAATGTATATCACAGATTACGAAACAGTAAAAGAGCTGGCTACATTTGGTAGAACTCCTTCAGGTGCATATAGCGGTCAAATGGGACATGACGATCATGTAATGACATGTGTTGCATCCACTGAATTTTTTAAAACACTAGACTTCTCTGATTACGTTGAAGAGATACTAGATAATATAGATAGCGATCTATATGATAAGATGGAAGAAGAGTTGCAGAAAAATAATAAAGAAGGCGACGGTAATATGTTTTACGATATTTACGATCTAATATAATTAGGCAGTAGGGTTATTTTCTTCGCGTAGCCAAGATATATAATCCAAATTAAAATAACGTAAAATAAAATGGCATTGTCACCAGAATTATTACAATTTAAAAGTAGCGGGGTATATCGCCTTGAGTTTGACAAAAGTCAAATAGCTAGCATTCCAGCTGAACAAATTCGTTTAGTTGTAGGTTTCTCTAGAACAGGACCTTTCAATACACCAGTATTTGTTTCAGACACTGGTTTTTTCACAAACACATTTGGAGCAGTTGATAGAACATTAGAAAGAAAAGGTTCTTTCTTTCATAGAATGGCGTTAGCCGCTCTAGAAAGAGGCCCGATTCTTGCACTTAATCTTTTAAGATTAAACAATGATCTTACCAGCGCTAGTCCAGATTTAGTTGATTATCAAGGATTTTCAACCGCATCAACTGGATCTAATCCAATAGAGAAGACTGCTCTTTACTCAGGCTTCTACAACAAAGATAAATTCTGGTTCCCAGAAGATAAATCATTCTTGAATAATATCGGCATATTAAATACCGAGATTATCCAGTTTGTTAACACAAAGCAATCTCCAATCACTGTATTTGCTCGTAAAGCACAATCAGTAAAACAATTCGAAATACTTGCTAAATCATGGTATGGTACTGGAAACGTTCCAGCATTCATGAACGAATATGATTACATCAGTGATTATATGATTGATGTTTTTGTAATAGGAGGAGATTTTTCAAATTACACTCAATTAGCAATCGATCCAATCTACGGTCCATATTTCGATGCAAGCAAAGGTTTATTAAAAGCTACTTACGAAGATTTCTTATCTTTACCTAGTGTATCAGTATTAGCTCAATACACAGGTTGCTTGATTCCAGATTTTATCGACCTTAACGGTAACAACTTGTTTATACAAGACTTAATCAACTTCGATACAGCTCAGACAGGTTTACTTTCTGCAGTTAATAAAAAGATGTTTGATTCAGATGATATCATAAGCGGTACAGAAACTGGTGTAGATTTAGTTGGACATAATTTAGAGAACAAAACAAATATTGATCCTGCATTTGATAGAATTAAATTCTTATCTTATGACAGAACAATTAAAGATGATATAATATATCAGTCAATGGTATCTGCTGAATTTCCATGTGAAGTAAGTACAGCTGAAGACATTCAGTTTTATTTTACAACAGCTGGTGCTGGTTCTGGCAGTCAAACACCTCCAAGCATGGACCTCGGTCATTTACCTGCTACATTCGGCGCAGGAATTGCAAACGTTACAGTTAAAGTAAATCAGACATGTACTTTCTATGATACACTTGTTAATAATCTAGAATATAACGTCCCAGGTTATTCAAACTCTCAGCGTGTGGTAGGTTCATACATACTTGTAACAAATGGTACATCTGGAACAAAAGCATGGGCCCCGGTTGTTTCATTAACAGCAGCAGGAGGATTTCTTTATATAGGTTTAAGTGTGGAACAAGTTGGTTTTGAAATATTTTTAGGTCAAGCATCTACACCTGGTACTGCAAATAATGCAATGTTTGTTTTATTCAAGCCAGAAGGTAATAAATGGGATGGTTTAGCTACATATGATTTCTTTACATTTGAAGCATTTAACCAGGCTTACATTGACTGGAATACAGCTGTAACAACTTCTGGAGATATTGCAGATGACGGCTCAACGATATTTTTAAACTATAACTGGGCTCTTAATGCTGAAGCATACACAGACGATAATAGCCAAGCATCAGGAGGAAACGCAATCATATGCGCAGCTGGTAATTACTATAATATACCGGTTGTAAACGTAACAGGCTACACAAACTCTTTTTATTCTAATCCAGTTTCTCTACAAACCTGGGGTAATTATAACTTATCAGATGGTACACCATCTTCTTATGGTTTTGTAGTACAATCTTTAGCTGGTAAAATTAATGAAACGCTTCCAGTTGTTGAAGATCTTACTATACCTGCAAACGAGGTTAAAGTAGATTATAATGATTCATTTGGTAAAGTAGATGTTGGTGATTATTTAGTTGCTACAGAAATTGGTCCAAACGGAGAATCTAGACTTACCAAGATTACTAAAATAACTAAAGAAGGTATTGCACCTAGCCAGGTTTTACACATCTACTGCGATCAGCAAATGAAAATTACTTTACCTTTAACTTCAGGTGGTGTTAAAACAGTAGAAAGATATAAAACAATCGAATCAGTTATTGATTCTTATAAACTGTTTGCACTTAATGGGTTTACTTTAAACCCATTATATCATGTTCCAAATGGTACTGAAGATAGATTTAACGAAATAGTTAACGATACAATAGGAAGCGGCACTAATTTGTTTACTGCTCTTATCGATAAAGATGCAATATCTTTCCGCTATTTAGTAGATGGTTTCGGTATAGGTATTCAGCCTCGTTCTAAATATCAATTTACTGAACTTGCTAAAGCCAGACAAAATGTACTTGCTATCTTGAATGCACCTTCTGCACAAGATTTCAAAGAGTCATTGAATCCTAGATTTACAACAAGCGATGGCATACTTCAAGCAAGACTTATCGCAGACGGCGGTGATCTTACTCTTAACCCTACATTTGTATATGGTTTACCAACTATATCACAAGGTTCAAGCTACGGTGCGTTTTACTCTCCATATCTTGTAGTAAGAGACAGAGGTAAAAACATCACTGTACCACCATCTGGCTTTGTTTCTAATAACTTTATTGATAAGTATTCAAATGCTTTACCATGGTCAATAGTAGCAGGTCCAAGAAGAGGTGTACTAACAGGAAGAGGTTTAATCGGACTGGAAGTTAACTACGACAAGGATGACAGAGACTACATTGAACCATTTGGTCTTAATCCAATTATCTTCCAAAGAGGTATAGGTATTGAGATACATGGTAACAAGACAGCTCAGCAAAATGTTAAGTCTGCCCTATCTAGTGTACACGTAAGAGAAGTATTGATATACATTCAAGACGGCGTAGCAGCTATTCTTAAGAACTACTTATTTGAGTTCAACACAGCTCAAACACGTTTAGAAATCAAGACACTAGCTGATAACTTCCTTAACAGTGTTAAGCGCGATCAAGGTGTTTACGATTTCAAGAATGTAATGGACACTACGAATAATACACCGGATGTAATCGATAATAACATGGGTATTCTTGATACTTATGTTGAACCAGTTAAAGGTTTAGAAATTCTAGTTCACAGAACAACTATTCTTAGAACAGGAGCGATTGCAACAGGTCAATTCTCATAATTTATAAAACGGCCCAGGTAAAACTGGGCCTTTCATAATAAATCGCAAAATACAATATATACCTAAAATAATTTAAACACAAAATGGCAGGTTTACCACATTATAATAATTCTAAAGCCGCTACCAAACTGTATGAACCAATACAGGGTAATTTGTACGAGGTTACTATCATTCCACCAAATGGCATCGATGGTTCTCTTTTATTGGAGCACGTAAATACGGTTGGTGGCTTAGGAGCTGTTAACCCAGCTGTAGATGCAGTAGTACAAAAATATAAGTTTGCTGAAAGGAGTTATGCTGGAATGCCAGGTCAAACTCACGTTGACGTAACTGTTAACTTTTCATTGAACTTAAATGATGCTAATCAAAACTACATCTATAAGACGTTAAGAGATTGGTATAAAAAGATATACGACCCAGCAACAGGTGCTATGGGCCTTAAGAAAGATTACGTTGGAACAATGATTATAGTAATGTATGATCGTCAAGGTAATATTCACAGAAAGCTTACATTGCTTGATTGTTTCCCAACTGGTAACCCAGCAACAATGGACGGTCTTGATTATAGCTCAGCAGAACCTATCGCATTAGATCTTGTATGGAGAGCTGATAACTGGATTGAAGAGAATAACTAATAATTTTAATAACTGAAAAGCCGGAAGATATTCCGGCTTTTGGGGGCTCTGATGCTATATATACTATCATAGTATAATAGTATAAATAAGCGTTAAACACTAAATGGCACGCGATGAAAATCTTACAGAACGAGTACAAGTTTTATTATCTAAAGAAGATCTTAATAAATTACACATGCACATATATCAGCAAGCAATTGAAGAGGGTAAAAAACCTGAACCAATTTCAAGCTATCTGCGTATAGCAATAAAGAATCTAATAGATTCATTTGAAAAAATAAAAGTAACATAATGAGTAGTCAAGAACATTTAAGCGAAGAGGAAATGAAGAGATTGGTTGAAGAACAACAAAACCAAGAACCAATAAACGATCCTTATATTGAAAGCGCAAAGAAATTAAAAGAGTCTGCGCGTAAAGATGGTCTAGGTAAAGTAGACGTTAAAAAAGGTAAAGGCGGTCAAGTAGATCCCGATTCTGATTTGAAATCCGATACATTTCTAGGCTTTCAGCCTCTTTATGCTACTGATCTTCCTTCACAGGGTTTATTTTATCCGGCAGATATTGAATTACAAATCAGACCAGCTAAAGTTGCAGAGATTAGACATTTCTCTACTTTACAAGAAAGAGACCTTTTTGATGTTGACGATAAATTAAATAATATTGTGCAGAACTGTTCAAAGATTCGCACAAAAACCAGAATGATGAGCTGGAAAGATCTTTTAGAAGAAGATCGCATCTATGTTATCTT
>Ga0209668_10000769_pt1 | contig 13319 bp, 23 predicted proteins | sample FrelakmetPLP11PL_FD_187150 | JGI IMG/M metagenome (GOLD analysis project Ga0209668, IMG submission 187150) | Freshwater lake sediment microbial communities from the University of Notre Dame, USA, for methane emissions studies - PLP11 PL (SPAdes)... | ecosystem: Environmental > Aquatic >... | reverse complement strand
CAATGGCTGACCGATGCAAACGACCCAAACAGATTGGAGATACCAGCAGGGAATTGGAACTTTGAGATTTATTTGTCGGCTTCTTCAGCAGGTGGTACGCCAGCATTCTATGTCGAGTTGCTCAAGTACGATGGGTCATTCACAACTATCGCCAATAGTTCAGCAGCACCTGAAAATATAACAGGAGGAACAAGCATTGACCTTTATCTCACATCCCTTGCTATCCCACAAACAACACTACTAGTAACAGACAGGCTTGCTCTTCGCGTTTATATTGTGAACTCAGTCGGAGGTAGGACAATAAACATGCACACGCAAGATAGTCATCTATGTCAGGTGGTGACTAACTTTGCAGGAGGAATATCAGCATTGAACGGGCTAACTGCCAACACGCAATACCTTGCAGTTGGAACAAGTGGAACTGATTTTGGCATTAGTTCGGCAAGTGCAACTCACACCTTCAATCTACCAACGGCAAGTGCTTCCAACAGAGGTGCATTGAGTGCTGCTGACTTCACAACCTTTGCAGCCAAGCAGGATGCCATCACATTAACCACAACGGGAACAAGTGGAGCAGCAACATTTGCTAGTAATGTTTTAAACATTCCGATTTATGGAGCACCACTTATCTACAAGTCAACAACTGACACAGCAAGTTTCAGCAATACAACTAACACCGTTGTTTATACTCAATTGATAACTGCTAATACATTTGCAGTTGGTGATATTATTCGACTTAATTTTCGTACAAGAAAAACGGGTACATTAGGATTGCAAACTTTAAGAATGTATGTTAATACTACAGCTGATTTAAGTGGCACACCATTATTAGTAAGTGCTTGGTCTCAAGCATCGGCAGCAAGTTTATTAAATCAAATGTTACGTCATTGGGTAATTAAAAATGCAACAACTAATACAGAAACATTATTTTCTGCATTTACTGGTTTTTCTACTGATTATGGTACAACAAGTGGAATGGTTGCTAATGCCATCAATTGGACAGCAAACAGATATATTGTTTTTGCTCTTCAAAATACCAATGCAGCAGATGTTAATTTTGGTTCAATATTCTTTATCGAAAAAATATGATAGACATAACTCTTGAAGGTGGCTACGTAACCTTCGTTACATCCGTAAGCGGTGCTATTGCATCCAATGTAGAACTATGCGAAGTGGTTGATGATATATCATATCACTTAGGCACTAACATTGGAGTATTCTTAATCAATGTAAATGATAGTTCAATCAATGGACTTACCTTTACTGATTCAACCAAAGCAGTTAATTACATCTTAAACAACTAACATCATGGCAGGAGTAAAAATTACAGACTTAGTAACAATCACTGAAGCAGCAAGTGCTGACTTGCTCTACATTGTGGACGTAAGCAACACAACACAATCACCTGAAGGCACATCAAGTCAGATTGAGGTGGGCAATATGTTCAGCAGTGGTACTTATTCACCAACTCCAACTGCTGAAACTAATTTAACTACTTTTCCTTTAAATGCAACATATATTAGAGTAGGTAATATTGTAAACGCATTTGTACTTATTTACATCACATTAGATGTTGCAGAGGATACTGGATCATTTGAGTTATCACTTCCAGTTGCATCAACATTTACAAATGCCAAACAATTGAACGCAGTTCTTCAATGGTCTAAAGATGGATTATCACAAGCTGAAATAACTGCAATAAATATTATACCAAATGGCAGTACTATGCTTGTAGAAATCACAACTGTAAACACTAATGCAGCATTAGTATCTTGCGTTATAGCATTCCAATATGAAGTGCTCTGATAGCGGCATCCGACTCATACAGGAGTTCGAAGGCTTGCGTCTTACCTCCTACCTATGCAGCGCAGGAGTGCCGACCATTGGCTACGGCGCAACCTACTACCATGACGGCAGCAAGGTGAAGCTCGGGCAGACCATAACCAAGGAGCAGGCAGTGCAGATACTTAAGGACCACCTTAAGGAGTTTGAGGGCAGCGTGATTGGATTGCTTAACACAACCAAGGTCAATCAGAATCAGTTCGATGCGCTTGTAAGTTTCTGCTACAACCTGGGCGCAGGCAACCTTGCTAAGTCGCAGCTGCTTAGATTCATCAAAGCTAATCCAAACGATCCAAAGATTGCAGCTGAGTTCCTTAAGTGGAACAGGGCAGGCGGCGAGGTTTCTACCGGGCTTGTAAGAAGAAGGAAAAAAGAAGCGCAACTTTATTTTGCAGCAGTTGTATAATACATATTTGCTTCGGCATAAGACAGAGCCATTTGTCATGTTGGACGAGATGGACCTTACACTGGAGCAGTTCATTGAGAAGTTAAAATCATCATACGTTTTTAATCACATGTGGGGATATGGCGACAAGGAAGCAAGTAAGTAAGCCAAGGCAAGTGCTTGACATCATACTCAAGTATTGGAGGCCAACAATTGGCAGCTTAGTGATTCTCTCGAGTGTCTTCGCGCTTATCTTTAAGCAGATTACAACAGAAACACTTGCAGCAATTGTGGCCGCAATGGTAGCCGCAGGATACATACCTAAAAGCAACAACAATGGATGACGGCATCGACTCAGTACAAGTGATCACTACCCTCGATGAGGGTTGCGTGGTGGGTATTGGCTGCAAGGTTCATACGCATCATCATACTATTCGCATCGAGCCACAAGTGGTATATCAATCCATGGAGAAATTCACTATCTTTGGCAGGAACTATTGCACTAACCAATGGGGGCAAACTTACGAGCTGCCACCAGTTGAGCCAATGCCAGAGCCGATATTTATGCAGCAAACCTACGCAAGCGACACAATCACACCGAGCACATCTGCATTCTTGCTTGCTCCTAAGCCAGAGGCTAAGATCATCATCAAGCCGCGCACTGAGTTCACCGAGTATAAGCCAACAATGGATGCTCCAATTATGGGCATGCTGCTAACATTTACAATTTACCTCACAGCGCAATGGGCATGGAGCTCAATGGTTGCTTGGTCTAACCTTTACAGCGAACTCTCGACATGTCTTCGCTCTTCATCTTAGAAAGCTCCATCGACCTATTCTATGTGGTCACTGATGAAAGCGGCCTAATTGTATCAAGCAACGAGCTGTTTAAAAACTACTCAAGCCACATCAAGCCGAGCAAGATTGCTGATATCATAAGCATCGAAGGTGACAAAGAAGATTTTATCAAAGCAATTCAGTTGGCACGCAAGCATGCTCCTGAGCCATCGCGTGTATATGCTCGTACTCGGCTAAAAAATACCATCGATAGGTACAACATCTGGAACTGCTTCGCTATTGAAGACACCTTGCACTTTGTCGGCATCCAGTTAGTCGATGTTACCTCCATCAATTCGCATGACTATGAGAGGCAGAAGTTGCTGCTTGAAGAGTTCCGCTTCATGCTCAGCCATGAGATTCGGCAACCACTCACCAACATCGCAGGGCTTGTGCAGTTGATGCTTGATCATCCTGTTGCAAACAACACCGAGAAGCGTGATTTACTTAAGATGATTCATACATCAGTGAACAAGCTTGATGATGCCATCAAGGTGCTAATCAAGAAAGCAGCTCGCGAGTTATGACAGACCTGGAAGCGGACAAGAGACTGGTTAAGGTTGCCGCTTGGTATGTGATTGAGAGAGGCATGCCGGTATGTGTTGCACTTCAAATCCTTCAAACTGAACTCAATGATAAACGACTTTTTTGGGAATCATCGCAGCAACTTATTAAGCTTATTCAAGATGGAGTCAGCATATAAGATCATCAGCATTGCCACAATAATTGTGCTCCTGTTCTTGCTGCTCAAATCTTGCGGCGATGGGGTGCAGTCGGATTACCGCCTTAAGCACACGATATATGAGGACAGCATAGTGATTGCTTCGCAGCGAAAGATAATCACAGAGAACAACTCTGATGCAGCAAAACAGGCGCAACAGATTGCGGAGCTCGAAGTAAAAGTCAAGAACGCTGTTGAGGTGGTTAAGATTGAGACTCGCACAATCATCAAAACAGAGATCAAGTTAGGTGATACGGTCATGATTCAAGGTAAGCCTTACATCCAACTGCCAAAGCCATTCCTAAAAACCACCGAATGGTATACAATAGGCGGCATGATTAACCGCCTCGGGTGGTTGCAGATTGATAGCTTAGTGATCCCTGCTAAGTTCACCTATGCTGTTGGTGATACCATGCGCACTGGGCTAATCAATAGGCTGCTTAAGAAGAAGGATACAGTGGTCCGCCTGAGAGTCGACAATCCCAATGTGGCCATCACCGGCATGAGCAACATCTACATCAAGCAAGAGAAAAAGTGGCATCAAACAACCGCCTTCAAGGTAGGAGTTGGGGTGCTTCTTGGCATAGGGATATCGGCAGCTGCAAAATAATTGCGTTGATAGTTAGCGCATTAGGATAATTGCGTGTAAATAGTTTTGATTAATATTGCAACTATCAATATTAGGTTTACATTTGCCTATCAATCATTCAATAATTCACTCATAAATCATGAACACTTTCTTTAAATCACACGACAGCACGCAGTTTTTTAACTACGATCATTTATCTGGCATCATGCTAACAATTGTGCAAGACGGTTGCCATCAAGGTCTCTTCCAACGTTGCGACAAATCATCATTGATCCTTGTTCGCCAATACTCAAAGGAGATGACTCAAGGTCTTGATGAATCAATTCGCACTTATCACCCTTCAACAGTTGGCGAGTTCTTTAAGATGTACCAAAAGACACTGCACAATACTCAAGTATCATTCAATCAATTAATAACTCAATTCTAATAATTAAACTATGGGCTTAAAAGCACCTTCAGGGAATAACACCTCCCGCCAAATCGCTCCCGAGGGAGCATTCTTGGCAAGATGTTACCAAATCGTTGACCTTGGAACAACGATGCAAACTGGTCAATTTCCAGGCAAGAAACGCAAAGTGCAATTCATCTTCGAGTTGCCGACTGAAACACATGTCTTCGAGGAAGGCGGAGACGAGAAGCCGTTCTATGCTCGCAGCATTTACAACCTTAGCATGAATGAGAAAGCAGTACTTCGCCGCGACATCGAATCATGGGCAGGCAAAAAGATGAGCAACGAGATCGCAGGCAACTTCGACATCTTCACTCTACTTGGAAAGCCTTGCATGGTTAACTTGACTCACGTAACTAAGGGCGACATGACCTATGCCAACATCATTGGAATCTCTCCAGTGCCAAAAGGATTAGTCTGCCCTCCATCTTTTAACACTCCGCTATGTTATAATACCGAAGAGCATGATGATGCAATCTTTGCTCAGCTGCCCGAGTTCATTCAAGATAAAATCAAGATGTCTGACGAGTGGATTGCAAGAGTTACTAAGCCTGCTCCAGTTGTGGCGGCTCCAGTTGCTTCAGAAGTTGAAGCAGAAGATGACGGTTTCCCGTTCTAAAATAACAAGGGCCGGTGGTAAGCCGGCCCTAATTAAAAACAATCACTAATACATACAATATGAACGCAGCTAATATAGAGAATATTTCAGAGTTCTACAAGTCTCTGAACTCCACAGAGGTGCTTCGTGCTCAGAGCATGATGCAAGCAGCTCCACAAGCCATCGAAGACAAGCTATCATACGATATGAGCGCAGCCTCCATCAAAGCGGCAAACGATGCCATCAAGCACATCGAAACCAATCGCAAGATGGTAACTCTTCCACTTGATGCCTACAAGAAATCAGTGATGGATGTTGAACGCGATGCCACTGCTCCGCTTAAGACTTACATCGAGCAGCGCAAGGCAATGATGATAGACTACTCCAACGAGCTCGCCGTAAAGAAAGAAGTGGCAGATGCAAAGATTGCACAAGAAGCAGCCGATGCCCTTAAGTTAGCAGTAACGAGCGATGTCTCAGGCATCTTCGCCAACTTCACCGATGCAACAACCTCAACAACGCTCGAGCTTGATCACACCAAGAACATACGCATCAGCAAGAAAGCGGAGATAGTAGGCGAGGTAGATTGGGCAACAGTGCTCTGGACACTTATGCAAGCAGAGATGTTCGACATTCAAGAGTTACTCCGCAAGCTTCCAAAAGCAATGGAGATCACCAACATGGAGAGTATCAAAGGCATTGAAATAATCGAAGTTAAAAACCAAGTAATCCGATGAACCCACTCGACAACATAGGCGCAGAGTTCGCCAATTTTAACCGCTACCTGGATGCAATCATTGATCCACGCGAATGCGATGATCACAGCTTAACGGGCAAGGTAAAAGAAGCAATCGTGCAAGCCTACTCAAACGGCTATCATGACGGGCAGCAAGACATGTTCAAGCGGCTGCCAAAGCCATCATCACAAGGCGGCGAAGAAGGAGGGCGCGAGTATTATGACTCGCTGTAATTGGAAACTCGAAGAGACCGAGTTGCTGATTGAATACTATCCGCATCGGTCCACAAAAGAGGTGGCATTCATAACTGGGAAGTCAATCTCCCAGTGTTATGCAAAAGCCTTCGCACTACAACTGCACAAGAGTCCAGAGTATCTTGCAACAGAAGCAAGCGGCAGGCTTACTAAAGGGAATGAAGCAACACGATTTAAGAAAGGGCAAACACCTTGGAATAAGGGGATTAAAGGGCTTGACATCGGCGGCAAAGAAACGCAGTTCAAGAAAGGCCATGTTCCGCATACTTACAGACCTGTTGGTGAAGAACGAATTGATGAAGATGGCTACACCTATATTAAGATTTCAGATCCTGCAAAATGGGTACTTAAGCATCGGCACATCTACGAGCAGCATCATGGCAAGCTTGAGCCGCATATGATAGTTACATTCCGAGATAAAAATATATCGAATTTCGAGATAGAAAACCTTGAAGCAATCACCAAGGTGGAAAACATGGAGCGCAACAGAATAACTAAATATCCTTTACCAATTCAACAATCAATCAAAACACTCAAGAAACTATGGCAAGAAATAAAATCGAAGATCTAAGAGATCACCTTTTCGAAATCATCGAGATGCTCAAAGAAAACGACATGGAGCTCGACAAAGCAAAAGCAATCGCAGACATCGCCCAGGTGATAATCAACTCAGCAAAGGTTGAGGTTGACATGATGAAAGTAGTACACGGAAACGGCAGTGGATTCATTCCTGCCGATGTAAGACAGATAGGGTCATGAGCAAAGTAGAAAGTATGTTAAGAGTTCGTTTATATCTTTTAGATTATGATTTAGATATTTGGACAGAGTTTCCTGCAAGGATAAACAATGGAGATTCTTTTTATATGGATTGCTTTATTGGTGAAAATGAAGAAAAGCTATGGAAGGTAGAAATTTATGATGAAATATTAGATTCCATATTGTATTGTAAAAATTCAATATGGGGCGCAGATGAAAAAGGTATTTATCAGCAAGTTTACTTAGTTGAAACACTTTCACAATGAGCCGCGACATCTACAACAGCATCGAAGCCATCAACGCATCAAGCATAAAGAGGCACTACACTGGCAGCATCCAATACGCTGCCGGTGCTCTTGAGAGAGGCGCGGAGTTCCATCGCAATCTACTTGAGACAGAGCCAAAGGACATGCCGCAAAATGCCAAGCTGATTTACGATGCCATCATGAAGCATCCAATGCTCCGCTTGATATTCGAGAAGGCCGCTAAAGAAATCACCTTTATCAAGGAGATTGAGATTGATGGGCGCAAGGTGGCAGCAAAGGGCATTCTTGACTTGCACTGCCCAATGTACTCCATCAATGCAGATATCAAGACTACTTCCTGCACCAACCTCCGAGCATTCGCAGCCGACATGACCAAGCACTACAACCACATCCAAGCAGTTTGGTATAGTTACCTGACTGGCTATGATCCTGCAAACTTCTACTACATAGGAGTGCCAAACAAGTTCAAAGGAGAACTATTTATCCACCGACATACAGCTGACGAAATTGAAGAAGCAAGAACCCTTATCAAGCAGTTCTTGGAGCACAGAGGGCTTTGAGAATTATTCATTTACCAATGTGATGTATTACTTCCTGCATCGCGACTTCATATATATAGAGACAAAATTCAAGCATCTGAAAATGATGTACAATCACTTCGATGATGCAACGGTGTTCATCACCCTTGCCGATGATACGAAGTATGTCGAATACGTTTGGAGCACACCTGGAAGAATTAAAACCAATTTTAACCCCTACAACATCCATGACATCTACACCATTGAGAAGAATCAAAGAGCTTTGTAGTAACAGAGCTGTCGAGTATCGCCAATCGAAAGAGGAGTACAACCTCGTACTTGCGATGGCATTCGAGCACATCGCCATCTACTGCGAAACCGAAATGCCAAACGAGAAGCAGATGCTTATCGACATCTGCAACGAGTGCGCTAAGGATATGATGCAAGGCAACATCGCCCTCGGAAAGCCCGTGGGTGAGCAACTTTATAAAAAGAAGTATCAATGAGACAAGAAGATTTAGATGCCTTAGTAGAAAAAAATAAATTAACACTAAAAGCAATGAAAAAGCAAACAGCAGTTGAGTGGTTATTTGAGAAATTACCTACCATAGATAAGTATGACCCTTATTATGCAGATATTTTCCAACAGGCCAAAGCAATGGAGAAGGAGCAGATAATTGAAGCATATAACACAGGTGAATTACATTGTGTAGCTGATCCAAAAACATCGCTCGATTACTACCAACACTACTACGGCCAATGATCCTCCGCCCCTACCAAGAACGCTTCATCAACAACATCAGTGCGAAGCTGCGCATCCATCGCAAGGTGGTTGCTCAGTTAGCAACAGGTGGAGGTAAGACAGTATGCTTCGCGGAGATATGTGACCGCTACTGCGCTAAGTCGAGCCAAGATGTGTTGATACTCGTTCACCGCGAAGAACTGCTCACACAAGCGAGCAAAGCCATTCGACTGCCAGTTCAGAAAGTTGTTGCCGGAATGAAGACCATACCGCCTGCTCGTGTCTATGTCGCAATGGTGGAGTCAGCACACAAGCGGCTTGACCTATTCACCAACATAGGCATGGTAATAGTAGACGAGTGCCACATTGGGAACTTCACCAAGGTGATTGACCACTTCAAGGAGCAGTACATCATCGGCTTCACTGCCACTCCACTTGCCGCCAAGAAAACCAATCCACTGCGCAACTACTTCGATGACATAGTATGCGGCATCGACATCCCCGACTTAATCGAGCAGGGCTTCCTTGCACCTGAGCAGACCTACTCTTCTTCATCCATTGTAGAACGTGCAAAGCTAAAAATGAAAGCAGGCGAATTTGATGCAGCTCAGATGGGAGCCATGTACAAAGAACCCAAGTATATCGACACCACTCTTAAAGCCTATCAAAAGCATTCACTCGGGCGCAAGACAATCATTTTCAATTGCAATGTCGAGCACTCGCAAGCAGTCAATGCAGCATTCGTTCTCGCAGGATTCAACTCGCGGCATCTCGATGCAACCTCAACAGATCGCGCAGAGACACTCGAGTGGTTTGCCAACACTCCAGATGCCATCCTAAACAACATCGGAATTGCAACAACAGGCTTCGATCAGCCCGACATCGAGACCGTAATAGTTAACAAGGCAACAGCATCGATGCCCCTTTGGCTTCAGATGTGCGGCAGAGGTGCAAGGCCGCATCCAATCAAGCTCGCATTCACAATCATAGACCTTGGTGGTAACTGCCTCACACATGGCTCATGGGCTGCCTCCCGAAATTGGGAGGATATCTTCCACAATCCCAAGAAGCCAGGCGCAGGAGTTGCCCCTGTAAAAGAGTGCCCCAAGTGTGCCGCTCTGTTACATACATCGAAGATGGTTTGCGATGCCAAGCACCTCGGCATGCTCTTCCCTTGCGGCCACATCTTCCCCAAGAAGATAGTGCTCGACCAAGGCATCGAGGACTTTATCCTTATGACCGATAGCGTGGACATCAAGAAGCTCATACAGATGAATGAGCACCACAAAGAATATAGATCATTATTTGTCGCCATTGAACATGTTGCATTTATGGCAAAAAAGAACATCAAGAAATTAAATGCGGACAACTACTTGCACATTGCAAAAAAGAATCACGAAATTGCGAGGCTCTGGTGTCGAGAAAAAAACAGAAGATTTAACCGCTTCCACAAAGACTTGGCTGATGAAAAACTAAAAACAACCCTAAAAACAATATATAATGCTGATATCCTCCTATAAGAACATCCATGATTCCCAAGACACCGACATCGAACTTGCAAGCTTCCTCGAAGGAGTACAGTCTGGCAAATGGCAAGACATAGTTTTCGATGTGCGCAATGCACCGACAAAAGAAATTAAAGACCTTAAGAAGAAGACCGCTCCACTGGTAACAATCAGCGGCTCATTCTCCGCTCGCAAAGATGATGCAATCCGACAGCACTCAGGATTCATTGCCATCGACATCGACAATCTTGAAGATGCTCAAGCTACCAAAGACCGCATAGGTGCTGACCCCTATCTATATTCTTGTTTCCTTTCCATCGGAGGCAACGGCTTATGCTTAATCGTAAAGATTGACGGCACTCGACACCTCGATGCCTTCAATGGCATTGCTGCATACCTATACAATGAGTATCAACTTATAGTAGATCAGTCCGGCAAGAATGTTTCCAGAGCTCGATTCGTTTCTTACGATCCATTTATGCTGCTCAATACCAAATCAGCAACATTCAAGAAGTATTTGCCAAAAAAGAAAGAGCCCAAGCATCCAAAGGTAATGGTAATAAAAACCGACTTTGATGCAATGATCAAGCAGATGGATGAGAAAGGCATCAACCTATGCGAAGACTACTCCGATTGGGTGCGAATCTGCTATGCCCTTGTGCAAGAGTTCCAAGAGCAAGGCCGCGACTACTTCCACACCTTATCATCGCACAGCTCGAAGTATAACTCACTCGACTGCGATAGCCAGTTCACCGCTTGCCTTAAGAACCACAGCGAGACCAAGGGCAAGAAGTCGACAATAGGCACGATATACTACCACGCCAAGCAGAACGGCATCGACATCTACTCAGAGCACACCAAAGCAATAGCGCGATTCACCACCTCGCAAAAGGCGGCAGGGCTATCCAAGGAAGCCATCATCGAGACACTTGAAAAACAAGGCGGCTTCAGTGCTGAAGAGTCCACAGAAATAGTTGAGCAGATAGTAAGCAAGGACATAAAATTTAAATCGGATTCCGTAAGCACCGACATTGCTGCATACGTAAATACTTTTGACCTCCGCAAGAATTCAATCACTCGCAACATCGAGCTCAGCGGAAGACCGATTGATGATAGTGATATTAACTCCATCTTCCTTGATTCAAAAGCAGTATTTAAGGAGTCAAGCAAGGACCTGGTTACATCGATACTATTCTCCAATCGAATATCTACCTACAACCCATTGCATGAATTCTTTGAGCAGGATTTATTCCAACCAATCAATTACAAATATCCGAACCTTGATCTACTTATTCGCAGCGTAAAGTCCGACACTCCAAATTACGACATGTACATCACTCGATGGCTGCTTTCAGCTGTCGCATCAGCATACGGTATCCACTCGCCATTGGTCCTAATATTTTGCGGCGAGAAGCAAGGCACTGGTAAGACACATTGGTTTCGTTACCTACTTCCAAAAGAACTGCGATACTTATTTGCTGAGTCCAAGATGGATGCAGGCAAGGATGATGAAATCCTAATGTGCAAGAAGTGGTTTATCCTTGATGACGAGTACGGCGGAAAGTCAAAGAAGGAAGACAAGCGACTTAAGGAGCTTACATCAAAAGAGTTTATCAACGTGCGCGAGCCATACGGCAGAGTATCACTTGACCTTAGAAGGCTCGCAGTATTTTGCGGCACATCGAATGAAACGCAGCTGCTTAATGATCCAACAGGAAACCGCAGACAGATACCTCTTCATATCCTCGATATTGATCATGACCTATACAACCAGTGCGACAAGGCTGCACTTTGGCGCGAGCTGTATGCTCTATTCCAAACTGGAGCCGAGTACACAATCTTAAAAGAAGACATCGCAAAGCTTAATGCTTCAACCGAAATGTTTAAGCTTTCAACTCCAGAAGATGATTTGATAAACAAGAAGCTTTCTCCTTCATCTGAAACATCAATCGGCGAGTGGATGTCACTCACTGATTTACAACAGTACCTCATGCTCGAGACGAAATTTAACTACCTCAACATTCAGCGAATTGGATCTATCCTTACTCAACTTGGATTCAGAAAAGAGCGCAGAGGCCCTCGTGGTCAAAAGGTTATGATGTACAACATCTTCAGGAACTATGATTAATTGCACCACCTTGCACCACCTTTGAAAAAAACAGGGTGGTGCACTATCTCGCTACGGCAGTAAAGCTTTCAGAGCGTTGCACCATGCACATCCTAATTTATTAATAATTAACATAACTATACACACACACACATATATGCACACACACACGCACACATGTAGCTTCCTCCAAAGTATGAAAAAGTGGGTGGTGCAGGGTGGTGCAGATGGTGCAATTTGAGAAAATGAACGAGACAGCAACCCAAGCGAAAGCCTTCCAAAATCTTTGGAACGCACGCCCAGACTTAAGAGGACGCATATTTGCAATTAATAACAACTCCATCAACGGCATCAAGGGAGCAATGAATAAAGCGATGGGAGTCATCGCCGGTGTTGCAGACATGTGCTACCTCAAGCCAGAAGGCAAGACTTGTTGGATTGAGTGGAAGACAGAGACCGGAAGACAGTCACCTCAACAGATCACCTTCGAGAAGCTTTGCCGATCACTGGGCCATGAGTACCACATTGTAAGATCAGAGGAAGAATTCCTAAAAATTATCAACGCATGACGATAGAGGAGAAAATAATCAAGACCATGAACGACTACTACCCGATTGAGGGTAAGATTGTCGATGGCTGCGTGACATATCATTCAACACAGCGCACGCATGAGAGCTTTAGGCAGCACTTGATTAATGCTAACCCCGAGAGCATTGTCTACACCTACTACCTAAGCCGATGCGCTAAATGGATACGAACATTAAAATTGCACAATCAAAAGTTAATTCCTATCTTTGCTGCCAATGGAACAGAAGATTGAGCGCAGAGGCGGCAAGAGAGCAGGAGCAGGTCCACCGTTTAAGTACGGCGAAGAGACTTGCAACGTGACCCTGCGCATACCAAAGAGCAAGAAGGCAGACATCAAGCGGCTTGTGTACGCATACCTGGAACAATACAAAACTAAATTACATGGCTGCTAACAGATGGCGAAGTGGATACATGCGCATCCAAGAT
>Ga0209668_10000768_pt1 | contig 13321 bp, 11 predicted proteins | sample FrelakmetPLP11PL_FD_187150 | JGI IMG/M metagenome (GOLD analysis project Ga0209668, IMG submission 187150) | Freshwater lake sediment microbial communities from the University of Notre Dame, USA, for methane emissions studies - PLP11 PL (SPAdes)... | ecosystem: Environmental > Aquatic >... | reverse complement strand
ATTAAACATGCTAGTTATTTTTATAAATTAAAACCTGTTATAGATTGGATAGATAGCTCAGAATTTGAAAATGACCCTAAAAAATTGTCTAACTTAAAACAATATGCTGGTATAATTATCCCAGGTGGATTTGGGAAAAGAGGTATAGATGGTAAGCTAAAAGTTATTCAATATGTTAGAGAAAATAAAATACCATATTTAGGTTTATGTTATGGAATGCAATTAGCGGTAATAGAATTTGCCCTTAATATAGCTAAAATTAAAAATGCTAATACTACTGAAATTGACCCTAAAACTGAAAATCCAATCATAACTACAATGGAGGGACAAGACATCAATATACAAGAAGGAGTTATGGGAGGTACAATGCGATTAGGTGAATATAGTTGTGAAATAGCCCCTAAAACTTTAGCCCGTAAATTATATAATTCAACTCAAATATTAGAAAGGCATAGACATCGTTATGAGGTAAATAATCAATATATAGAGCAATTAGAACAAGCTGGACTTACAATTGCAGGAGTAAATAAGGAAAATAATCTAGTAGAAATAATTGAACTTGCCAATCATCCATTTTTTATAGCTACTCAATTTCATCCAGAATTAATATCTCATCCATTGAATCCTCATCCATTATTTAAGGGTTTTATTAAAGCTTGTCAGAAAAAATAATATTATTTTAATTATAATATTTTTAATAAAATATCTACAAAAATTTTATAATTTATGTTATAATATTTTTATAAATTTAATAGATAATATATTTTATAAAGATTATGTCTACAGAATTAAATCAACAAAAAATAGCCAATATAGTATTAGTTAGTGTTTTAGCTTCATCTTTGACAGGTTTTTTGGGAGGTGGAATAGCTTATTCCTATATTGATAAAGTTCAAAGTATCAATAAACAAACTAGTAATTTGAATATCTCAGAAGAACAATCTGCAATTATAGATTTAGTTGAAAAATCTAATCAATCTGTAGTAAGTATATCCATTTCTAAAAAAATTCAAGTAAGAAGACAATATCCATTTGATTATTTTTTTGGACTTTTACCACAAGATAAACCTTCTCAAAATTTAGAAGAAAACACTACTATAGCAGGAGGAACAGGATTTGTAGTATCATCAGATGGATTGATAGTAACTAATAAACATGTAGTTTCAGATTCAAGTGCTACTTATAAAGTATTATTTAATGATGGTTCTGAAGTTCAAGCTGAGGTTAAGACTCTACATCCAACACAGGATTTAGCTATAATTAAAGTAGATAAAAATAATCTTAAGCCAGTTGAATTTGCTGATTCAGATAAATTGAAAGTTGGACAAACTGCTGTAGCAATAGGAAATGCTTTAGGTGAATTTGATAATACAGTAAGTAGGGGAGTTATTTCTGGCTTAAGAAGATCCATTATAGCTTCAGATAATATGGGTAATACTGAACAATTATCTCAAGTAATTCAAACAGATGCAGCCATAAATCAAGGTAATTCAGGGGGGCCTTTATTGGATATAAACTCTAAAGTTGTTGGTGTTAATGTAGCTACAGCAGAAGGAGCTCAGAGTATAGGCTTTGCAATTCCATCTAATGTAGTAGTTAGAATGATTGACGATTATAAAAAATATGGTAAAGTCAAAGTTCCATTTATTGGTATTAGATATTCTATGTTGTCGCCTGGATCAGTTCAAGCTAAGGAATATGGAGTAGAAAATGGAGCCCTTATTATAGGGGATACTCAATATCCAGCGGTGGTTCCTAATTCTCCAGCAGCAAAGGCAGGTCTTAAAAGTGGAGATGTAATAACTAAAATCAATGATAAAAAACTATCTGTAAAACAACCCTTAGCTGATATAATAGCACAATATAGAATTAATGATAAAATAGATTTAACTATTATAAGAGATACTAAAGAAGAAAAAGTTTCTATAACTCTAGAAGAAAGGGATCAATAATATGTCATCTCAACCAAATATTAACACAATTTCAATATCTAAGAAATCTTTTTTTAAGTTGATATTATTTGTCTTAATCGGGTTTTTAGTTATATATATTAAATCTTTATTATTAACTTTAGCGGTTGCTTTTATTTTAGCTTCTTTTTCTAAATATTTTGCCCAATCTTTAGAAAATAGATATAAAATAAGATATAAATATGGTTTGTCAGCTATATTTATATTTTTGTTAGTATTTGTTATTATAGGAACTTTACAGTTATTACCAGTATTTATTAGAGAAGGATATGGGTTATTCGAAACTATAAATATTTTTATTCGAAATTTTGAATCTTGGTTAAAGTTTATAGGTGTACCTGTAGATAATATAGAATTAAGTCAATTCACTAATTTAATTCCTAATTTAGGAGAAGCCACAATTAGTATATTAGGTATATTAGGTCAAATTTTGACATATACATTATTGATATTTGTATTAGCTTTTTATATTTCTATCAATTCAATAGGTGTGAATAAAATAATACAAGTATTTGTCCCAGATTCAATTAAAGACAATGTCCCCAGTATAATTAAAAAATTAGAGTATCATATAGGGAAATGGGCTTTTATGGAGGCAAGTTTAGCCTTACTTATTAGTATATTTATTTATACTATTATATCTATATTAGGATTTAAGTATGCTTTTATTTTAGCTTTTTTAGCAGGCATCTCTCAGTTAGTGCCTCTTATAGGGCCTTTTTTAATAACATTAGTTATAATTATTTATGCTTTTGTACAAAGTATATCATTGGGAATTATTACAATTATATTGATAATATTTTTGAACCTGATTAAATATTTTTTGCTTTTACCAATTATATTTAATTATAATAAATCAATTAATACTTTATTAATCATATTCTCTCTTATGGCAGGAGGAATTTTAGCTGGACCTCTAGGAGTAATTATTGCTATGCCAATTGTATCATTAGCAAAAATTATCTATAAAGATATAGTTTTTTATGATAAATAGTAAATTTTCTAATATAATAGTGTTTGATATAGAAACTATTGGAAATATCTCTACCCCTAATTTTGTAGAAGAGATGCAGATAACTGTAGTTGGAGTATATAATTATGCTAAAAATGAATATAAAACTTATTTTGTAGATGAATTATTTGAATTAGAAGCTGACTTAAAACAAGCCCATCTATTGGTTGGTTTTAATAATGATCATTTTGATACTCCTATATTAAATAAATACCTTAAATTAGATTTATTTAGCATAGCTTCTTTTGATATCCTTAGAGAGTTTAGAGCTAAAACCGGCAAAAGATTAGGTCTTGACTCTATTTCTAATATGACACTAGGAGCTAGTAAGTCTGGTAAAGGAGAGGATGCTATGACATTATATAGGGATGGAAAGCTAGAGGAATTAGCAAATTACTGTCTAAATGATGTTAAATTAACAAAAGATATCTTTGAATACTGCATATTACAAAAACATCTAATTTACCCTTCTAAAGATGGCTGGCTAAGATTAAGAGTAGATATGAACTATGATTTAGATGATTTTATTGAGAGTAATATTAAAAAATCACAGTATAGTTTGTTATGAAAGTAATTTCATATAAAATATATAGATAAAAATACTTTTGAAAAAGAAAAGATTAGAAATATCATATATAAAATATTGACAGAATTTAAGAATTGTGTTATTATTATTCTTAATAAATGTATAAATTTTGATTTTATTATGCTAAGAATTAGATTATCTAGAATAGGTAAGAAAAATACTCCTATTTATAAAGTAGTAGTTGCTGAGAAATCTCGTCCAGTTAAAGGTAAATTCATTGAATCTTTAGGTATGTATAATCCTTCTAGTAAAGATAATACTTTGAATGCTGAGAGAATTAAGTACTGGATTTCTGTTGGAGCACAACCTTCCCAAACTGTTCATAATCTTTTAATTAAAAATAATATTATAGAGGGTAATAAAATTGCTATTACTAGATCTAAAGCAAAAGAATCAAATTAATTTTCTATAGATACAGACTTTACTAATCAGGAGTAAATTAGAGTTCAATTCTCTAGAGTCTACATTTTTTTAGAGTAAAACACATTTCTGTTTTTTAAACCATTTTATTTTATATTATAGACAGATATATTTTGTAAGCTCTCAAAAGAAGATATATAAATTTAATAATTATATTTTATGCAATCTAAAAGACCTAATAATAAAGTTAATCCAAAGAATAATCGCTCTCGTAATCAAAGTAAAAACTTTGCTCAAAAAAGAAGTATACCTGAGACATCTAGACAATCTCTTAAAATTATTCCTTTAGGGGGTTTGGATGGAGTTGGTAAAAATATGTATGTTTTAGAGCAGGAAAACGATATCTTGATTATAGATATGGGCTTACAAATGCCAGGAGTTCATCATTTAGGAGTGGATTATCTTATACCTAATACTCAATATCTCAAAAATAATATTTCTAAAATTAAAGGAATAGTTTTAACTTCCCCACATCCTGACCATATTGGAGCTGTACCTTATCTTTTACATTTATTCCCCAATCTGCATATTTATGCTACAGAAGCTTTATTTGCGATTCTTGAATCAAGACATGATTTTTATTCTCAAGGTATTAAATATAAAAAACATATTATCAAGCCTTATACTTCTATTCGAGTTGCTTCATTCAAGATAAATATATTTCCTATTCCATTTAATGTCATAGGAGCTATAGGATTATGTGTTTATACTATGCAAGGCAAGGTTTTCTATATGTCTAGTTATAAATTAGATAATACCAATGTAGAGAATTTAGAATTATTAGATTATATTAAAGATTTAGCTGGTTCAGATGCTTTTGCTTTATTAACTGGTAGTGTGGCTAGTGAGTCTCAAGGCTTAGCTCCTACTGAAAATTCTATTAAAGAACATATTGTAAATGTAATTTCTAGAAATACAGGTACTATTTTTATTTCTACTTTCCCTTCTATGATTAGTAGAATGCAGCAAATTGTAGATGCTGTAGAATCTCATAATAAGAATTTATTTATAGAAGGTAAAAGTTTGTTAAATACTTTTAATACTTGTCGTAAAAAAGGTTTAATTAAAATCAAATCAGGTACTATTATTGGACCTAATTTATTGAAAGATACTCCAAGGGGAAAGCTGGTAGTTTTAATTGCAGGTTCTCATGGAGATGATATTCCACATTTAATGAGATTAGCTAATGGTGAGCATCAAATTTTTAGTATTAAAGTAGGGGATATTGTTATGTATCCAGCTGCTTTAATTCCTGGAAATGCTAGATCAGTAGCAAGAGTTAATGATAATTTTGCTAAATTAGGAGCTTTTGTAGAATATTATCAGGAATTAGACACTAGATTTGGAGCTTATGCTAGATATGATGATACTTTAGCTGTGATCAAAGCTATAAGGCCAAAATATTATATTCCAATTACAGGTTCTCATCATTTACTTAGATCCAATGGGGATATTGCTATTAAAGGTGGTTATCCAGATCGTAATGTTATAGTTGGTATGAATGGAAAAGTAATTCTTTTTGACTATAAACAAAGGCGAGTGACTCCGGAGAAAGTTCCAGCCTCAGATATTATTGTGGATGGTTTGGGAGTAGGAGATTTAACCAATGTAGTTATTCATGATAGAAAAACAATGGCAGAAGAGGGTATATTGCATATTATAGCCTTAGTTGATTTGGAATCTAAAAATATTATCAATGATATAGTCTTGGAATCTAAGGGATTTGTAGATAATGAATCTTCTATGAAATTATTTGATGAGATTAAAGAACAAACTAGATTGATTGTGATGACTTTAATACAAGAATCTAATGAGGTTAATTTAGATTATATTAAAGATGAAGTAAGAGAAAATATTAGTAGATTATTATTAACTAAAACTGAAAGAAGGCCAATGATTTTACCAATAATAATTAATGTTTAATATGAAAGTTAATAATGATGTAAAAATTAAAAGAGGGACTAGCTTTGTAAAAGATTTAAGTTATAAAGCTGATCAGTATCTTAATGCTAAAGAACCATTTGAAACTAAAGATAATATTCTAAAAATTATTCCTTTAGGTGGTTCTGAGGAAATTGGAGGTAGGAATATGACTGTTATAGAATACGGTAAAGATATTCTAGTTATAGATATTGGGATGAAATTCCCAGAAGAAGATCAGCCTGGAATTGATTATATAATTCCAAATCCAAGTTATTTGAAAGGTAAGGAAGATAATATTAGAGCAGTTTTAATCACTCATGGTCATATGGACCATATTGGGGGAGTTTCTCAAGTTATGTCTATGATTGGTAATCCTCCTATTTATTCTCCAGCTCTACCTTTAGCTATGATGCAAAGAAGACAAAGTGAATTTACTAATTTACCTGCACTAAATGGACATATTGCTAAATTAAATGAAAAATTAAGATTTGGAGTTTTTACAGTTACATTTTTGCATATTAATCATAGTATTCCAGATTCAACTATGATTAAAATTGAAACTCCAGAAGGTGTGATTTTACATACTGGAGATTTCAAAATTGATGCTACTCCAGTAGGGGAAGAACCAGCTGATTTAGAAATGTATAAGAAAATTGGAGATGAGGGTGTTTTATTATTATTATCAGATAGTACTAGTGCCTCAAGACCTGGAAGACTTGTATCTGAGATGACTATTCAGAATAATATTGACCATATTTTTGAGAATGCTACTGGTAAAATTATTATAACTACTTTTTCTAGTACCTTGAATAGAATTCAGCAAATGATTAATTTATCTGAGAAATATAATCGTAAAGTTGTGATTGAGGGCTTTAGTATGAAAACTAATGTTCAAATTTTACATGAAATTGGTTATGCTAAATTCTCCCCACAGACTATGATTACGGCTCAAGAAGCTAGTAAAATGCCCCCTGAAAATGTGACCATCATCTGTACCGGAGCTCAAGGTGATGAGCGGTCAGCTCTAACTAGGATGGCTAATAAAGAACATAGGAATTTCCAAATTGAACCAGGAGATACTGTGGTTTTTTCATCTTCGATTGTACCTGGTAATGAAGAATCAGTACAGAAAATAAAAGATGCCCTAGCTAAGCAAAGAGCCAATATTATTCACTATAAAATGATGGAAGTTCATGTGTCTGGACATGCTCAAAAAGAAGACTTGAAGCAATTATTAGAAATTATTAGGCCTAAATATTTACAGCCAATTTATGGAGATTTTTATTCTCTCAAATCCCATTCAGATTTAGCTCAAGAAGTTGGTATGTCAAGAGATAATATTTTGCTGACTGACAATGGAAGAGTAATTCAAGTTTATAAAGGTGAAGCTAGAGTAACTACAGAGAAAGTCAATGCTAGTAATATGATGGTAGATGGTTTAGGGATAGGAGACTTGAAAGAAATGGTAATTCGAGATAGACAATCTTTAGCTCAGGATGGAATTTTGACTATTGTGATTTTATTAAATTTAGAGCAAGCTAAAATTCTAAGAGAGCCAGAAATTATTTCTAAAGGTTTTGTACATATTCAAACTTCTACAAAATTATTGGATTCAATTAAAGATAGAGTTAAGAATAATATTGAGAATAAATTATCTAAAGAAGGTAAAGACCAAAGTATTGAAGATATTCAACAATCTATTAGAGAAGATTTAGGTCTATTCCTATTCAAAATTACTCATAGAAGACCTATGATTATTCCTGTAATTATAGAGGTGTAGATTTTATGGCTATTATTCATCAGAGTGAAGCTTATTTGATTAAACAAATAGATTTACCAGATGTGGATAGATTAGGAGTTTTTTACACAAGAGACTATGGTAAGCAAACTCTTTTATTAAAAGGTATTAAAAAACCAACTTCTAAATTACAATATAGGCTATATGATTGGGGTAAATCAGAAATAGAATTTATTGTTGGTAGGAATACATCTAGATTGATAGCAATTAGAGATCTAGATTCTTATGCTGACTTATATTTAGACTTAAAATCAACTGCCTTAATGGGGGTTGTATTTGAGTTATTAGATCAATTGATTGATGATAATCATCAAGATATTCAGGTTTTTGAATGTATTGAGCAATATATAGTATTAGTTAAAAAGCATTACAAAAATTATAAGGTTTTAGTGGCTTGGTTATTAACCAGATTATTATATATTTTAGGTTATGGAATTAATTTATCACATTGTGTGTTAACAGGAGCTACCAAAGCTAAAGATTTTGGTATCAGTATTAGGTCAGGGGGATTAGTAATATCTGATTTACAAACAGATTTAGAGGACTATATTGCAGTTAGTAGTGAATTGATTTATATACTTAGACAATGGCAAAAAGGGATTTGGGTAGGAATCAATGATTTTCCTTGGGATATAGTAAAAAATCAGTTATATTGGTATAAATTAAAAAGTAATTCCTTGAATATTATTCAATAAATATGATATAATATAAAATATATAATTAAATAAAAATATGTCATTACAAGATGTAGAAAAACAAATATATAAAAAAGAAGGTCAAGAGCAATTAGATAAAGATAGGATGAATGATACGGTATATAGTGTATATGCTAAACATAATCAGTCACAAAATATAGAATTCAAAGAATTTGAAGAAGCCCAACCAACTTTTTTCCAAAAAAATAAAAAGAAAATTACACTTTTCACTATCATTACAATTGCTTTGATTGGAATTAGTTTGACAATTGGATTCTTTTATCAATTAAATCAACAGCGATTTTCTAATAAAAGAGTTAAATTAGAAATTACAGGAGCTAATCAAGTCAGAGCAGGAGAAGAAATTACTTATACTTTAAGTTATGCTAATGATAATTTAGTGGCTCTTAAGAATTCTAAAATTACAGTAGAAGTACCAAATGCTTTAATTGATTATTCTCTAGATATATTAGGCCAAACTAAATCAGAAATTAGAGAATATGAATTACCAGAATTAGCTCCAAAATCTAAAGGAGAAATCAAAATTAAAGGTAGATTAATTGGTGAATTGGGTAGTATTCATACTATGAAAGCAACTCTAAATTATATGCCTACCATATTGACATCTAGCTTTGATGCTAAGACTGAATTTTCTACGACCATTTCAGATGCCCCAGTTATTATAGATATACAAGCTCCATTAGAAGGTGTAAGTGGAGAAATTGTGAACTATGTTGTTACAGTTAATAATAAAGGTAATAATGATTTGGATAAACTAGAATTAAAATTAGAATATCCGGAAGGTTTTGCTTTTACTTCCTCTTCTGCCACAGCTGCTGGGAATACGAAAAATATATTTAATATTCCAAAATTAAAGTCCAAAGGCTCATATAGTGTTACAGTTAATGGTAATTTAGGTGGTAAACAAAAAGAAATTAAAGTCTTAAAAGCTCAAATAGGAGAATCTAGACAAGGTGTATTTACTTTATATGCAAGTAGTCAAAGAGCTACTACATTAGGTTCTCCTTATGTAGATATAGTACAAAAAGTAACTCCAAATATAGTCTCTGCTGGAGATACTTTAGAATATACTGTGCAATTCCGTAATAATACCCAGGTTAGAATAGGACAGGGTTCTTTAAGAGTTCAATTAGATAGTAAATTATTAGATTTAACTAGATTAAATACTAAAGGTGCAGATTTTGACCCTAGTACTAATACTATTATTTGGAGAGCTAATACTGTACCTCAATTAAAAACATTCGCTCCTAATGAACAAGGTGAAGTTTCATTCAGTATACCTGTTAAAAGAATTATTCCGATTGAAAATTTTCAAGATGTGAATTATATTATTAAAACTAATGCTAGTTTTGAAAGTGATGAAGTACCGACCACTTTAGGAGTGAATAAAATTTTGCAAGGAAATTCTAGTGAAGTTAAATTAGCTACTAGACTTATACCTAAAGCTAGTATATTTTATAAAAGTAAAGATAGTTCAATTCTAAATAGCGGTCCTATTCCATTAAAATTAGCACAGACTACTAGTTTTACAGTAAATTTGGAAGTTCAGAATTTGACTAATGATGTATCTGGTGTAAAGTTCAAAACTAATTTACCAGCTAATGTAGTATGGACAGGCCAAAGTATTGCTAGTAATGGAAATATAACTTATAATGAGAAAACAAAGGAAATTGTTTGGAATGTTGATAAAGTTCCATCCAATACTGGATTATTAAGACCGTTGTATAGAGCTGTATTCCAAATTGCTATTACTCCTACAATAAATCAATTAGATCAAGAGCCAAACTTATTAGATAAAATAGAATATACAGGAAAAGATGATTTTACAGGTAGAGATTTATCAGGTACCTTAAATATAACTACTACAGGTAGTAGTCAGATTAGCGATATCAGTAATCGGTTAAATGTTGAGAGATAATTATGTTTGAACTAAAAAATCAAGTCTATAATTTAAGACAGGGAGTCTTAGATGCTGGACATAGTAGAATTCATAGCCCATTTTTTATGCCAGTAGCTACCAAAGGTAGTATTAGAGGAATTGGAAATCAGGAAATGAAAACTCAATTTGAGACAGAAATTATTCTAATGAATACTTATCATCTCTATCTCAAACCAGGATATGAGTTAGTAAATCAATTAGGAGGTTTACATAAATTTACTAATTGGCCAAAAGCAATTTTAACAGATAGTGGAGGCTTTCAAGTATTTAGTTTATCTAAAATCAATAAAATAACAGAAGAGGGAGTATATTTTCGCTCTCATATAGATGGTAGTGAGCATTTATTAAGTCCTGAGGAATCTATTCGTACACAATACTATTTAGGAAGTGATATTATTATGGTTTTAGATGAATGTCCTCCTGGAGGCTCAAGTAGAGAATATATCTTAAAGTCTCTAGAATTAACAACTCGTTGGGCTAGAAGGTCAAAAGATGAATTAGAAAAATTATTAAAAACCAATCCTAGACCAGATAATATGAGACCATTATTATTTGGAATTGTGCAAGGAGGTATATATGAAGATTTAAGGAAATTAAGCCTTAGTCAATTACAAGAAATTGGTTTTGATGGCTATGCTATTGGAGGTGTCTCAGTAGGGGAATCTCGAGATGAAGTCTTAAAAGTTATACAATGGACGGCTCCACTTTTACCTCAAGATAAACCAAGATATTTGATGGGCTTAGGTAAACCAGAAGAAATAGCTTATGCTACATCTCTGGGAGTAGATATGTTTGACTGTGTAATTCCAACCCGAGAAGCTCGTCACGGCACTATTTATATCTGGAAATCAGCTAATAAAGAACAAGATGTACATCAGTATTTAAGAGATTTACAACATACTCAGATGGGAGCTCAATTACCAGAGACTAAATTTTTTGATACTCTAAAAATTCAAAATTTAATTTACAGGGAAGATAATAATCCAATTGATCCTTATGCTGAATGGCAGGGATCTCAAGATTATAGTAGAGCTTATATTCGGCATTTATACAATGTAAAAGAACAATATGCACTGGAGTATTTGAGTCGTCATAATTTACAATTCTATTTAGAAATGATGCAATATATTAGATCTTTTAAGGGATAGTGAAAGTTATGAAAATAGGAGTATTATGGTTCCCAGCATGGGCTTCAGCAGAGGATGATTTACAAGAAATGATGCATTATCTGAAGAATTATAAGATAGAATATCATAGTATCAATCTCAAAGGTCATAATACAAAACCTGCCGATTTACATGGAGTCACATATAAAGATTGGCTGCAACAGGTAGAAGAGGCTTATTTAGAGGTATCACAAAAGTGGGATTATGTTTTTGTGGGCGGTCTTTCTATGGGAGGACAATTAGCTTTATATTTAGCCTCAAAATATAAAGTAAATGGTGTGATTACTATTGGGACACCTCTGAAAATTAAAATACCATTTATAATAAGGTATTTATCACATTTATTACAATATATACCATGTAAGATAAGTAAGAAGAATGTTTTTTTAGCTGAGAGAATAAAAAAAATAGATCTTTCTCGCAAAGGAGCTTATAGGAATTTCCCAATTAGTTCCGTAGCACAAGTATGTTTTTTAACCAGAAAAACAAGACTAGAATATATTAAGTATATTAATTCACCAATATTATTAATTCAATCTACATCAGATCATATTGTACCTAATTATAATTTAGAAATTTTTAAAAATAAACTCAAAACTCCATCAAAAGATATTCATATTATGGAGGTAGTAGATTCATATCATTTAGTTAATTTAGACCATAGTAAATTGGAAGTTTTTCATAAAATATATGAATTTATTAAAAAATACAGTATAATATAAAAATATAAATAATATAAATATATGTCACATTTAATTTTTGATATAGAGACCATTGGAGATAGTTGGGATAACCTAGATACAGAGACTCAAATGTATTTATTAAAATATGCTGAGACTGAAGAGCAACAAGAATTAGTAAAGACTACATTAGGCTTATATCCATTAACTGGTCAAATTGTAGCTATTGGTTTATATGATCCGGATAAAGATATAAAAAGTGTATATTTACAAGCTCCAAATGGTAATTTAGAAGAAAGATATGAAAAAGACGGAGTGCATTATTTAGTTGGTACAGAAGCTGAAATATTAGAAAAGTTTTGGGCTACAATCAAGAAATACAATACTTTTATAACCTTTAATGGTAGGGCTTTTGATTGCCCATATATTCTAATGCGATCGGCAGTGCATAAAATTAAACCAACTAAAAATTTAATACCTTATCGTTATTCAGATAAAGAGCATATAGATTTATTTGATCAATTAACTTTTTATAATACTACCAAAAGATTTAATCTAGATTATTTCTGTAAAAGATTTGGTATAATTAGTCCAAAAAGCGAGGGTATAACAGGACTAGATGTGCCAGAATTATTCAATCAAGGAGAATATCAAAAAATTGCTGAATATTGTATGAGAGATGTAATTGCCACTGGAGAGCTGTTTCAAATTTGGTATGATTATATAAAATCTCCGCTATGAGGAAATTAAAACCTAAATTATCTATAGTTATTTTAGCCTGGAATAATAAAAAAGATTTACAAAATTGTGTAAATTCAATTATAGAGACTTATTCAGAATATTTTCAATTAATTATCGTAGATAATGCCTCTAGGGATAAAACATTAGAATATTTAGAAGAACTTAATAGAAATTGGGATAAAAATAAAGCTAGACTCGATATTATTAAAAATCATAGTAATTTAGGTTATGCCGCCGGTAATAATATAGCTCTAGATTTGATAGAAGGAGAATACACTTTATGGCTAAATCAGGATATAATAGTACAGGACAATAGTATAATAAAACTAACTCAATATTTAGACCAAAATTCAAATTATGCAATGGTAGC
>Ga0209668_10000767_pt1 | contig 13326 bp, 23 predicted proteins | sample FrelakmetPLP11PL_FD_187150 | JGI IMG/M metagenome (GOLD analysis project Ga0209668, IMG submission 187150) | Freshwater lake sediment microbial communities from the University of Notre Dame, USA, for methane emissions studies - PLP11 PL (SPAdes)... | ecosystem: Environmental > Aquatic >... | reverse complement strand
AGCCTCCGATTTTTTCTACCCGCAAAATCGTCCAATTCGAAATCGGAGTTCAATTTGGGCTCAGAAAGCCGCCTCAATTCGGCCTCCGATTTAAAATTCAAGCCTTTAAAACGATAATCGTTTAAAAGCCTTCGATTCAAAATTAAAGACCAATTCAGCCTCCGATTTAAAATTCAAGCCTTTAAAACGATAATCGTTTAAAAGCCTTCGATTCAAAATTAAAGACCAATTCATCCTCCGATTCAAAATCAAAGCCCGTAAAACGATTATCGTTTTAAACCCTTCTTTCTCAAAAACAAGGCTGGATTAGGGCTGGATTTAGGGCTTAATTTGGGGAGGAATTGGGGTTTGATTTAGCCTCCGATTGGTTGTTGAGCATTAAGAGAAGAGTTATATAGTATTGGGTTTAAGATATAGTATACAAAAGGAGTGAAGAAAGATGGCAAAAGTTAGTAAAAAAATGGACAAAAAGAATAAACATTGGACAGATGTTAAAATTAATGCAGGTGGCAAAACTCTTGAATTTTCTATTAATGAGAACGGGTATATTCTCATTATGAATCATGTTTCTGATATGCAGATTAACTTTACTAGTGGTGAACATTTTATTCCCAAAATTACGGGCAGAACTACAGAAGGTAACATTAAATCAATAGATTTTATTACTGTTAATAATGAGGCGTAATTATGATTAAATCACCAAGAGGAAAAACAACTATGTTAAATATTCTTAATGAAAATTCAAGATTAAGGAGGGTAAGGACAGGCTGCTTATCTCCTGTTTATGATGTAGAAATTGAAAAATATAAAGCATTAAAAAATGCAATAGAAAATTATTTCCCTTAACCTTTTAGGGTTATTGGTTCAATCCAGATAAGGGTATCCCTGTATAAGGCTAACATCAGGTTAAAAGGTTTCACACCTGCCTTTTAATCTACTTCCTTATACAGTGGAATAATGGAGTATAAAACATGGCAGAAAAAAGAGTATCTAAAGAACAGATTAAAGAACAGGTTAAAAGCATTGTAGCATTTACCGAATCAATCGGTAAAGTGCTTTTAACAATGCCTGAATGTGGCGCTAAACGTTCTTATCTAAAGACTATTGAGGCATTAGAGAAAAAGAATAATACCTTTAGTAAAGAAAAGGAAATTCTTTCAAGTGAAGAAAAAGAAGTAATGAAGAAAGCGCTTAATGAATTTCGACAAAAAAAGAATGAGGTTTCAACCTCATCCAATGATAACTCAACAGATGAACCTATCGCAGAAATTTCAGAATCGATTACAGAGCAGCCTTCGAAAAGGAAAGGAAAGAAAAACTAATTTTTAAGGAGTTGTAAAACATGGTTAAAGCATCCAAATTTGTATCAGCCCAATATCTTTCAGCAAAAACGGCAGGAGAATATAACGGGAAAAAGGTTGTTATTGATTCCGTTTTTTCCTCATTAGTAGGAATGGCAGGAGAGGAAAAGGAAAAACTCCTTGTTAGGCTCGGTGGCATAGATAAGCCTCTGGTATTGAATCAAACTAATATTGCAGTTTTGAGTGCCTCTTATGGTGATGATACTGATAAATGGATTAATGAAAAAGTTGTTCTTAATCTGGTAACAGTAATGTTTAACGGTTCACCTGTATTGGGAATCCAATTAAACCCAACAAAATAAATTTTATCCTTTTGCACGTATCCCTTATATATCAATTTATTTTTAGGAGGTTTTTAAAAACATGACAGTGAAACCGAAATACTGCCTTATCTGTTATTATGATTTACGTAATGTAAGAACAATAAGAGAAAAACAGGTAACAGGATTACAAGAGGTTATCAAGTGCCCTAAATGTAAGACTATTATTAATTGTGATAGTAAAAGTGGTTGTGTACGTTGCATTATTTGCAATAGGTTATTCTCTGATACTATATCATTTATAGACCATCAAGAAAAAGGAGTTTGTTCTAATTCTATTAAACAGGAGGTAGAAATTAATGGATGAATCAAAAATTCTTATTTGTCAATGTTCAGGATTAGGTAAAGTGATTGATGCAACAAATATACAAAAGGCTACACTATTATTAATCGAAGCAGATAAAGTATATAAACAAAGTAAACAATTACAAGAAATTTCTACTGAATTAACTTTATCAGCGATAGATATACTTTTAAAAGAGGGACTGGATATTAGTGAAATATTAGGAGTTTTTAAAATTGCCTATAATCCATCCATGTAAAAATTGGAATTTTCTTTATAGTTGTTGTAATAGACATATAAATAAATTGGAACAATTAGGGGTTTTAACTTCTATAAAATTATCAGAAATTGATTTTGATAGTAATTGTACAGGGAGAAGCAATATTACTTTATGTTGTTGGTTTGTGTATTCACATAGTACTATTATTGATTTTGAAAGGAAGATAAAACGGGAGGGTAAAAGATAATGGATGAAATAGAAAAATATGTTTCTAATCAGAAAGGATTGAATGATAAACAAAGAGCAATATTAAAAGAAAAATCAGAACAAACATGGTTCAGGCAATATGCTAAAAAGAGTAAAGAGCAATTAATTAAGATTACCAAAACAGTTAAGAAACAAATTAAACAGAATAAAGGAGGGTATTTTAAAGACAGTAGAAACCCTCAAGATGATAAACGTGGTTTTATTCCACCTAAAAAGAAAGGAATAAAGAAAAAAGAAGTTAAAAACATGTATGCTAAAGTAAAAAAACCCGTCATAAAGAAGAATGAAGAAGAAAGACACTATACAGAAATTACTAAAAAGAGGGTAGAAAGTGCAAGGATAAAGTATCCTAATGCAACCAACTATGAATTAAGACATGGGATAAACAGTAAAGCATCACAGGAGTATAGGATAAGACATGGCATTTAAAAATATAGAACAGAGAAAAGATTATCATAAAAAATACTATAAAGAACATAAAGATACTTATGCGTATTATAAACGATATGCATATTGGATAAAGATGTATTCTTTAATGGTGGATGAATCAATAGAAAGTTTAAGGGTTTATTCATTAGAAGAAATTAAAGAGTTTGTTAAAACGATTAGAGAAGCAGAAAGTAAGTTCAAATAATTTTTTATTTCTCTATTAGGAGTATGGTTCAATCCCAAAATAAAAATCTTATGCCTAAAGTTAATTTTGATAATTTAAATATCAAATTTCAAAAGAGGTATAAGAATAAAGGTTTTACCATGAAAATTAATACAGGATTAGATACAGAAACTTATGAAGGGTTTGTAAAATTAATTTGTGATGATTCAGGCAGAAATAGCGAAATAAATAATATAGATGATTGTATTAAATTTTTAACTCATGTACGATATAAAGGAAAATATAATTGGTTCTATAACATACAGTTTGATTTTGAAAGTATAGTTAAATATTTAGATATAATTGATTTAAGAAATTTATACAGGGATAACGAAATACTTTATAAAACTTTTAAAATTACTTATTTACCTAAAAAATTTTTTGCTTTACAAGATAAGAACAATAACAGATATTATTTTTACGATATGTATAATTTTTTAGATGTTAGTTTAAATAAAGCATCGAAGAAATTTTTAAAGGACGAAAAAATTAACACTATTGATGCAAATAAACTTAATACTGATAAACAATACTGGATAGATAACAGAGAAGATATTATTAAGTATTGTATTAAAGATGCCGAATTAACAAAACGATTAGCAGATTATTTTTGGAATATCATTTATCAAAAATTAAATTTTTATCCTAAATCCCCCATGAGTAAAGGGAAACTATCAGAGGAATATTTTTTACATACTTGTAAAATACCCGCCATAAATGTAATACCTGAAAAGGTTATTATGACGGCGTATGAAAGTTTTTATGGAGGTAGATTCGAATTATTAAAAAGAGGCTATTTTGATAAGGTACATTGTTATGATATTAAGAGCGCTTATCCTTCTGAAATTGCTAATCTTCCTGATTTTAATAAAGGTAAATTTAGGAAAGTGTTAGAAGTTAATACCGATGTAGATATTGGGTTTTATAAATGTAAAGTTTTAAGTATGGAGGATAATTTTTCCCCGTTCAAACAAAAAATAAATTCTGGTTTAAACATATATCCAAATGGCTCGTTTAATCAATTCCTTACTAAAAGGGAAATAGACTTTTACAACGAGCATTTTTCAAATAGCGCTATATCTATTGAGTATGGGTATGAGTGGCAACCTAAAACGCTCGTATATCCGTTCAAAGAGGAAATAGAGCGTTTATATCGATGGAAAGATACAGAACAGGATGAAGATATAAAATATTGCGTAAAGATTATTTTAAATTCTTTATATGGAAAATTTATACAGGTTTCAGGTAAATTAAATCAAACAGGCAGGTTATTTAATCCTCTTTATGCTTCGCTCATAACGGCAGGTTGCAGGGTTAAGATATTAAAATTAGCATTACAAAATCCAGATAATATTATTTCCTTTTCTACAGATAGCGTTATAAGTAAAGAATCTTTAACAGTACCAATAAATCCATTAATGGGAGAATTTCAAAAAGATTTTGAAGGGCAGGGAGTTTTTATTATGAGTGATGTTTATAATTTATGGAATGATGAAACTAAAAAAGTTAAATCAAAGTTAAGAGGTTTTTCTGTAGCCTCAACAAAAGATTATGATAATTCTGAAACATATTTAAAAGATATTTTGGAAAAGATGGATACTGATATTTACGAATATTTAACAAACCGTCCTTATCATTTAGGAGAATGTTTACTGCATGTAAATAAAAGAAGTATTACAGATATTAATAAATTCGGAGTAACAACAAAACATATTGATATTAATGGAGATAATAAAAGAATATGGGAAAAGGATTTTTTAAATGGAAAAAGATGTTTATTAGAAATACATGAAAGCAAACCAATTTTAGTATAATTATGTTTAACTTTACTTTTAATCCTAATAATATTATTACTGCTTTTTTTATTGTTTGTGGAATATACGCAGATAGTAAATTATTATGGATGCTTATTTATGAGATTAAAAATAAAGGTGATGGAGAAAAATATTTAAATTATGGTAAAAAATTAGTTCCATAGGAAATATACCTTTCCAATGGAAACATATCTTTGCATTGTTCTATTATGTCCTTTTTACTACAATAGCGTTTAAACGCATGTATTAGCCTATTGTAGCCATCTTATACAATTTCATACAAACATACACACAAAAGGCGCGCATGCGATTATAGAGAATATACCCCGTAGAATAGACTTTTAAAATCTCTTTAATTTAGCCTCCGATTTAAAAAAGGTAAAAGGTTATATACTTAAATAAATTCCAATGGAAATTAAGGTATAATTTTTTAATCTGGTTTTAATCTCCATATACCATTTCCCCACGAATAAAAATTACAATAAAATAACATATCACTATCAAAAGAATTTTTAGGAACTTCAAATATAATATAGCCATCAATCTTATTGCTTATTCCGCCTTTTAATACATCTATACTTTCAGTGGTTTCTCCTGCCGTTTTTGTTGCTTCTGTTGATAATGAGTACATTCTATTAGTATTAAACGCGGTTACTCTACTATTATCATTAGAATTATAAGTTTCTTCTAATTCTTTTATCCTTATTGCTTTAACAAATTCAACAGGAGAATAAGAAATATCATTAATTTGTAATAGCATCATATTTTCTTTAGGAATCCAAAATCTTGTATCATCTCCTATTATATCATCAGAGTAAATAGAGAAAAAGACAAAGACAAATTTATTTTTATCATTTATTGGTTTTTCTTCATAATATTTATAATCTGTAGGATTAAACCAGTGATATGTATTAAAAACCTTATAGTCATAAACATTAGAGTGAATAAATAAATCTTTATAACCTATTGCTCCATATCTTAAAAAACTAAATGGTCTTTTAATTTTTCTTATCCCTACTTCATATTCAGAAGCATAATATAATTTACCATCAGGAATAGGAGTAATCATTACAGTGATATATTCAGTTTTTGTTATAACAGATTGATTTTGAATAATAGGTGTTATAGTATCAGGTTTAAGATTTAACATAGGATAAAATAAAAACACTATTACAATAGTGCTAAAGATTATTAACGCTATAAATCTTAAATTAACTGGTTTTTTATCAAAATCTAATTCGTACTCATACATTTTATAACATCCGTTTAACTTTTTGTTTTGAGGGTATGCATAATTTGTCCATAATTATTTCTTTAGTCTTATACAATTTTCCAACCTCACATGCATCAAAACATATTCTATAATTACGAAAAAAAGGTTTTTGTGAATAGATATAAATTTTATGTGGTTTTAAACATCTATTAAAATTGCATTGTAAATTATCCATGTGATATTTATGTGGAATTAAAATAACGTCAGTATGAATCCTTAACCTCTTATGGATATTGTTAAAACGTTGAGTATCATAATATAAATCTACATCTAATTTTCTTAATTGCGAAGCAAAAGAATCTATAAATAAAATCTGGTCATAAGTTGAGCCAATAGAATTTAAAACCTGTTGCATTTCTGAAATTAATAATATAGTATCTGGTTTCTCATCGTTGCCTATTTTTTCAATCATGGATTGCATACCTATAATTTCTTCTGAAAAAGTTGTCTCATAATTAGACCATATATGTTTTCCTTGTAAATAATCTAAATAAGCATAACCTGTCATAGAGCATGTTTTACCATTACCACTAATAGGCGTTTCACTTTCATCATTCATAGTTCCAACAAATCCAACAATGATAAAAATCACCTCCTGTTAAGAGCGCTTCTTATTCCTTCTGGTAATTGTGATTGTTCAAAAGATGCCTGTATACTCTTAACAAATTCAATTATCTTTTCCACTCCGTAACCGTTATGGGCTACCATGCGTACTTCTTTCTGATGAATTAAAGCATCAATACATTTATAGCGATATCCAAAATTAATATCCATATATTCGTTTAAAACTTCTGCCCTGATAATACCATTAATATTTTCATAAGAAAGATTTGATGTTTTTTCAGGATATTTATTAAACAGTATTTCTCCCAATTCTTTTACTGCTTCTGGAAAAGTATTACGATTGTTTAAACTTTCCTCTCCATCTTCTTTTTCTTCAATTACTATACTTTTATTTACAGAATTTTCTCCCATTTTATTTATCACTCCTAAAAATAATATCTTCTTTTACTTTTTCTTTATTGAAAATATCATTAAACCAATTACAATATAATCCCCATAAGTTTATTTTTACTGGATTAGTTTTTATTTTAATTTTCCATATATTATAAGCCTGAATTTTTCTTCTAATGCTTATCCAGTTTAAATCTATTTTTTCAGATACTATTAATTTAATTGTTTTAAATTCTGGTTTATACGGTATAGATTTTTTAACTTCTGGTTTAATTTCAGGCTCTATTTTTTTAATAGATTTTTTGGTAACAGTTTTTTTTGTTACCATTTTAACCAATGGCTCCCAAACTGCCTGATGAAATTATCTGCCATCCCAAAAAGCCCAATACTATAAACCCTGCAATAAATACCCATTTTAACTCCTCCCATTTAGAAGGAGGTACAGCCTGTATTTCTTTTACAAAATGTGCTTCTGCTTTTTGAAATAATAAAGTAGGTGGAAAAGTTATTTCAACCATATTAAGAGGCTTTCCATCTTTACGATTTTTCTTTTGTTTTTCGCTATCTTCTGATATAATAAGAATATTTTTTTCTTTAACTAAATACTCAGTATCTTCATAAACTAACCTGCTTTCAATCTTTAACGGTATAGCATTATTTAAATCAACAAAAGTTAAAAATTTTTTTCCATCAATAATAGGTGTTTCAGGTTTCCACCATGCCGATTTAAGACTTTTTGAAATAAGGAAAAAATCTTCTCCTTTTGCTGTTGATGCTGCTAACTGAATAAACCGTTTTACTTTTCTTCCATTAGATAATACAATAATGGAGAAATACGGTTTATCTGATAAATAATAATATGATTCAAGTATTGATATTGGTATCATAGTTTATTCTCCTATTCGTTTTTTTAATAATTCTTCAATCTGCACACTTACTTTTGAACCAAAAAATTTTTCAGATACTTTAATCAATAAAAATTCTATTGCATAATTTCCATTAAACTCCATAACATCAGGTTCACTATATCCAATTTTTTTATGTGGATTAAAAATAATTAATTTTAATTTCATTTATTCACCTTATTAAAGACTACAAATATGGATGCTATAAGCAATATACAAAATAAAATACCCATAATAAACGAATTGTTTATTGATGTTGTTATACCTATAACGGCAAATATAAACGCTCCGAATCCAATTAAAGGTTCAGCAATTACACCAACAATTATACAAATTAAACCTAATAAAAATAAAATATACAAGTCTATATTAACTTTAGTATTATCAGGTAAAGTTGTTGCGGTATTATTTCCGCTATCTGCAGATGTATAAATTTTAATAGAATGTTTTTCTCCTGCATTTAAATCAGTTAAATCAAACCTATTTGCAGTTTTATCAAAAAGTACAACCTGATAACCATCCACCGATAAATTAGTTAATGTATAATCTTTAGACCAATTCCATGATATACCAGTTTGTGAAATACTTTCAACAGATACGTTAAGTATAGCATTACAGGGTAAAATTAAAAACGCTATACATATCAAAATTAAAATAAATTTCTTCATGGTGAAACCTCAATATACCCGCCCGTAATAGTTGTTAACGGGTTTGTTGTCCATAGAGGATTACGAAATACAAACTCAATATAATCTCCTGCCAAAACAGGTAGCCTTAAAGTATAATTATTAAACCTCCTTTCGTTTGTTGCTACTGATAATTCTTTAATAAACCCTTTAGAATCTTCTCGTACTCCATTTTTAACTATTGTTAAATTATATCTCTGATTAGAACCTGCCGTACCTGAATATTGAAATATTTCGACTGTAGTAATATTACCCGCTTTACTAAAGTAAATTTTATTTAGTCCTGCTGTTGTTGTAAATGCAGATGGTTTATTCCCAAAATAATTTAAAACATTATCGGCAGGGCTTGAAGTTAAAGCCTGAACGTGAATAGTATAATTTGTTTGATAATAATTAGTATAATAATTATTTGTTGCTGTACCTCCACTCCCTGATGATGGGATAATATAATTTTTAATTTCATCCAATGAAATTGCTTTAACAGGAGCAATTAAAAATAAACAACATATAACTAATAATGTTAAGCCAATAAAAATAGGTAATAATCTATATTGTTTTATTTCAAACTCCGTTTTAGTTCTCATTTTATCCACCTCTTATAAATTGAGCAAAACAAATAGTTAATGCCACTAATTGAGTTTTAATTAATAGTACATTTAAAATTAATGGGAGTACGCTTTCTGGTAATGTCCATCCTAATATTAATACGGCAGTAGTCATAAAAGATAAAATGGCAGATAAACCTGATTGCGTTGCATCAACCCCATTAACAAAGTTTGAAGTAGTAAATTGTTCTAATGCAAATCCTGCGTCTTGGGTTGTTACTCCCCCGTAATATCTTGATAAACCAACGCCTTCAATAATATCATCTTTAGGTGTTATTGTATCAGTAAAGAATGTAGCGCTATTAAGAGTGAATGTACATGTACTTTTGCTCTTATCATAAGTTGTTGTTATTGTTGGATGTGTAAATTGTGAAGCCCATACATAAGGTATAAATTCTTTATATCTAATTATTCCATTCATTGATGATGTAATATAAAAGCCATCGTTAGTAACCTTAATTATATCACCATCGAAGCCCCCTGTCCATACAATGACAATACCATAATCAGCCATCCCACTATTATTTATAATATATGTATTTGTAATAATATTATTAGCATCAAAATTTAAATTATTTGCTAATAGATAGCCCGTTCCAGAAATACCAGTACCTATAGTATTAGTAAAACTCCCTTCTTTTGTACCCCACATTTCTTTATTATAATTTCCTGTTATAAAATTTTGATTTTGGCTATATGTTTCTACTGAATTAGGAATAGTTATTTGTGGTATTGTTTCATCAATTCCCATTTCTGTTACAAAATAAGCCAATACAATAGAAGTAAAAATAAGGGAAAAAAATAAGGCTGCCATTAATCCAACAGTGGATACTGCCTTATCATTTAACATTACTTATCACTTCCATATAATTTAAGTCCAAATATTAATCCTGCGATAATTACGAAGGCAAAGAATATCCAGATAGGAATTAATCCTGCTGCTAAAGATAGCACAAACCCTAATGACGCCCCTACTATTGCACCTAATCCTTTACCATATTTTGCCATAATGAAAGCAAAGAAAGCAATTATTAAGGCTGCGAAGGCTAAATCTTGTGAGAATCTATCTGATACTCCCCAACATGCAATATTAGATTTAAATATATCTACTATGTTTGTGCTGCCATCTATATTACCGCATGTTGCTGCTGTTGTATTTTTTACTCCTCCTCCTATATTAGTAATTGTTGGAGTGGGAGTAGGAGTAATTGGTACTGTTGTTGGTGTAATTGATGGATGAATAATCTCATTTAATTGTGTGAATAATTGAACAGTATATAAATTGCCTGTTACTATAACGGATTTAGATACTGTTTTATAATTAGGTATAATTGATGTTATCACTGTCGAATAAGTTTGTGTATGATTATGGCTCTGATTTAATACGATAAAAGTTGCTACCCCTTCTGTATTAGTATAAGCGTATTTTGTTTGTAAAGGCTCGGCAGGGTCATAAGTTTCTACACTTATTTTAGCCTCTGATAAAGGATAATATTGTACACCATCATTAGTAAATTTAACAGTAACCAATAAATTACTATGGCTTAAGTCCGTTATAGGTGATGGAAGATTAATAGGTGTTAAGGGAGTTGTTATTATATTATTACCATTTAAAGAAGTTGTAAAACTCCCTGCATAATAATCAGGAGCGGTTACATATCCAGTGATACCAGTACCTTGATTAAAGGAAAAAGATGCTCCTCCATCAGGCGCTACACTTGTATAATTAGTCCATGAATTATTAAGCAGATTTTTTAATGCATAATTTACAGGGGTAATAAATTGTGATGTTGTTGCATCTGTAGCGAATAATAATAATGTTACTTTTGATGCTCCTGCCGTTCCATTAACTGTTACTCTTGTTTTTACAGTTTCAGTTAAATCTAAATTAGTGCCTGTATAAACAAAAGCGCCTACATCATAAGTGCCTGCCATTGGAAAGTTTAAACTAACAGGTTCAGGTCTTGTTGCCCCTTTATTATTTGTATAATCTGATGCTGTTGTATTATATCCGTACCAATTAGGACTACGAAAAACATAATTTAATGTTTTTTCCCTTGAACCTACTTCATAAAATGATGTCGAATCATACGTTGGTTCATCATCACCTACCTGTATTTTAAAATAATTAATTGCTTTAATTAAGGATAAGGTATTAGATGGTGATGATAGCCCACCAGAAGTTGTTTGCCCTGATACTAAATTAGTATCTGTTACTGTTAATATGTATTCATTTATTGGGGCAAATAATAAAGATGAATTCCACGTTAAACCTATTGAATCTAATGCAGATACACGAACAGGACTTTGCATAGCAATAAATTCAAAAGTGTTTGTATTAAGCGCTGCCGCTTCTGTTACTAATAAACTTTCTGGGTCTCCCCCATAAATTTTAATTCGTGATGGATAAGGTTTTGTAATTGTCCCTGATATACCTAAAGGATTATCGCTATCTGATACTACATAAGTATTTTGAAAATATACTGCTTTATTAATTGTATAATGTACCCATCCACCATCAACACAACCCCCTACAGGATATAACAAAGCGCCATTATTAGCAAATACCATATTACCTACTGCTGGGTAATTATTAGTTGTTTCTTGTAAATCCCATGTTACATTATATATAGCGCCTCTGGTATATGTTAAAGTTATAATTTTAGAACCTGAAAGTCCAGTAGGGTCTATACCATCATCAAATATTAAATAAACAAATGAACCCCTATCTACTTCTGCTCCTGCTAAATTAAACATTCTCTGATAACCTATTCGTCCTGTTGCTATAGTTGTATCCCCAATTGATGCTGTAAAATCTGTTTCTGCTCTACTAGGGGCTAATGCATCAAATTGCATTGGAGTACTTCCAGAATATCTATTTGGAAAAAAGACAAAAGATTCGACTGCAGATACAGATGCTATATCTGATACACCTAAATATTTAAAAGTACAAGTGGCACCGTTAATAGCATTTTGTGCCGAATTTGTGCTTATTATAGTAGGTGAAGTTGTGCCTAAAGTGCCTGAAATAGTTTCACCCATTACATTAGGAATTATTAAACATAAGCATACTATAAACAGAATTAAAATTTTATTCATAATATCACTCTCATAATTATAATGCCTGATACTAATCCAATAACGGTGCAAATTTCACAAAAGATATATAATCCTTTTTCTTTTGTTTTTCTTAATATCAAAATATCCTCTGTAATTTCTGGATATTTTTTAATTAACCCTAAATATGTTTCAACCATGTTTAAAAATCTCCTCTAACATTTCAACAATAATTCTTTTCCTTGTTAATTCATCATTAATACCATGTTCTAATAAAAGAGCATGTAATTTATTTTCTTTTGCTTTAACTATAGTTAAATTAATCATTTTTAAATACCTCCTTAAATAAAAGCGGATTCTATAGCGATAAGTAAAACCACTATAAAAAACAGTTCAATAATAAAAGAATATTGTTTTAAAAAAGATGATGATATAATTTTCATCACCTCCCTATCACTCTGAAATTTTCATAATGATAGTAGCCAAAATTACAATACTGATAACTCCCCAAATTGCCACTTGGGTTGTAGTCCATGAGGTTGTATTAGCATCATTGAGTGAACTAATTGCCGCAGGGATGAGTGCAGAAAGCAGATAAATTGCGATAATCAGAACCACAATTGAACGCGCTTCCAGTATAGCCACTTCATTTTCAGGAGTTGGATTGTCCTTAAATGTTTTTGTTGCTTCTTTAGATGCTAATTTTGCCTCCTTATATAAATTCCACTTTTCTTTCATAGTAACCATAAAAAAATCCCTCCTATAATATTTTATTTTAGTTTTTAATTATAAATATCTTACTTCTCTGAACCCCAATTCCTCCCCAAATTAAGCCCTAAATCCAGCCCTAATCCAGCCTTGTTTTTGAGAAAGAAGGGTTTAAAACGATAATCGTTTTACGGGCTTTGATTTTGAATCGGAGGATGAAT
>Ga0209668_10000766_pt1 | contig 13346 bp, 14 predicted proteins | sample FrelakmetPLP11PL_FD_187150 | JGI IMG/M metagenome (GOLD analysis project Ga0209668, IMG submission 187150) | Freshwater lake sediment microbial communities from the University of Notre Dame, USA, for methane emissions studies - PLP11 PL (SPAdes)... | ecosystem: Environmental > Aquatic >... | reverse complement strand
TAAATATATAAATATATAAATTTTCTCTATTTTTTTTCTTTATTTTATTTTTTTTGATTTACTACTCGACTATAGCTAGCAGAAGAAGAATAAAGTCCCAGGCAATGTATGGCATCGGGGGGGCGTCATGATTTCGGCTTTTCAAGCTCGCCTGCGGCGCAACGCTAAAGCTGCCTGCGGAGCATAAATATATAAATATATAATTTTTCTCTATTTTTTTTCTTTATTTTTTTTTTGATTTACTACTCGACTACTAGCAGAAGAAGAATAACATTTAGTATTTAATTTGTTTAATTTATTTAATCAATAACTGTATAATATTCAATGGCTGCAGCTGCAGCAGTTCTTGAGGCAGCCGAGACAGTAGCCGGCCTCAACGAGAGCATCTTGCAGCTGGTAGATGACTTGCTGCTGTTGCTGGGCCGAGGCGGCCATGGCGGCGACTCGCTGGCGCTGCTGGCGCACCTCGCGACGCAAATCAAATAGCCCCAGGTTCTCGATGGCGGCCGGATCGTAGGCCGGCGAAAGGTCTTCGCGGGGCCGCTTCATGATCTTGTTGTACTTGACGCGGTAATGGGCCTCACAGTAGGCAACTGGCTTACCCGTCTTCTTGCTGATGAAATGGCGAGAGACACCATCAGTAATTAGGCAGTCGCAAACGATGCAGTTATTCATACTCACTGCAAAAACGGTAGTAGCGTTAGTGAGAAGGTATAAAAAAATAGAGGAAAAAACCACGACTTACTTGTGCAGAGTCAAAATATTAATAATATAAATTTTTAGTATTTGTGTTTTTTTTTTGAAATTTGCGAAAAAATTGACAAGTGAAAAATTGACAAGTGAAAGGAAAAAACCTCTTTAATTTTTTCATTCTATCGCGCTACAATGTCTCAGTAAGTCACGCTTTTTTTTTTAAAATTTTTTTTGATATGTCTTAACTTTATTGCTTTTTTTTGTTAATAGATTTTGCACATTCGTTAATGATCTTCCCGGCACTCTGTGCAGTGTTTGCGGCATGTACAAGTAATTTTAAATATTAAATATATTAACTAATTTCATTAATTAATGTTTTTTTTTTCATGCAGCATGTCAACCCGTGAACATTTTCATTTTTGTTTTTATAACAATATTCAAAGAATTTTTTTATTGCCAAATGGCGCAACGTGCGCTGATGCTGCCGCCGCTGCCGCTGATGCCGCCGCCGCCGCCGTTGTCGCCCGCGCCAACACATCAATGGCGCGTGCCACTTTTCAAAGTGTAAAGGAAGCCAGAGCGCGCCGAAATGCGGCGGCTGCTGCCACGCGTGCTGCTAATCGGGCAGCTGCTGCTTTGGCAGCTCGAGTTACTGCTCCTGCTCCTGCTCCGATTGCTCCTGCTGCAGTTGCTGCTCCTGCTCCAATTGCTCCTGCTCCAAATGCTGCTGCTTCTGCTGCCTTGGCAGAGCTAATGGCATCTGTTTTTTGTTAATTAAAAAAAAATCAAAAAAAACCCTTGTCTTATTTTATATACATATATATATGAGCTTAGAAAAAAAGGTAAGCAATGCAGGCTTATAATAGAAAACTAAAAAAAAATGCAGGCTTATAATGGGAAACTAAAACAATGCAGGCTTATAATAGGAAACTTAAAGAATGCGGGCTTATAATAGGAAACTAAAAAAATGCAGGTTAATAATAGGAAACTAAAAGAATGCAGGTTAATAATAGGAAACTAAAAAAATGTAGGTAAGATAATGCAGGTAAATGAATGCAGGCTAATAATGGGAAACTAAAAGAATGCAGGTGGATAAAAGGTGCATTAGTGCTTAGACCTTTATTAGAGCCTTGAATAGCACTTAATAATTAATTAATTAATTAATTAAATATAGGATTCGATCGCATATTAAATTTAGTGTTTCTTTTCTGTGTTTCTTTTTTGTGTTTCTTTTTGTGACAAGTGAATGTGCGAAAAAAAATTGCGAAAGTGCTTATGTGCACTGACAAATGAAAGCAAAAAATCACTACAACTTTTTCATTCTTTTCTAACCCTAAGACCAAGTAATGCTGCCTTTTTCCTGAATTTTTTTTTATTGATTAATTAATTAATTGCTTCTTTTTTTTCTTACAGAATGAACCCCATCAACAACAACAACGGCAACAGCAGCAGCATGCAAGACCTAGAAGCCTGGTTTACCACTGATGCTAAGAAGGCCGCCAAGGTGAGCACCCCCATCTCGTTCGAGATTGCGAAAGAGGCCGGAGTCGCCATCACCAAGGAGGGCCCCGTCGCTTATGAGGCTGGCCACTACCTGATCAACAATGGGTTATCGCCTGCATATCCAGTCGCTCCGGCTGCTTTCGGCGCCCTTTATGATGTCTCACCGGAGCAGCAGGGAGTCGCCACCCCCAAAGCCATTGAGAAAATGGCTAAGCAAGCGACCCAGGACGGCAGCATCACGACCAGCTGGGGCGTCTTGGCCTATCGCAGTGGACAAGACTATGTTGTGCGGCACGCTGCTGGCGATTACGGAGTGATTGCTTCTGAAATTTTTGCCGTGACTTATTATTTAATTATTGAGAAGAGCCCATTTCTTGTCAAGACTCTCTCTGGTACGACTTTCTGCATTGAATTGGACCCCAGAGAGACCTCAGCTCAAGTAGTTAATAAGAAGATTATTGCTCAGCTGCCAGAGAGTAATGCGAAGTGGCAAGTCATTTGTGAAGGAAAAGACCTCAAGAATTGCCATCAAGAATTGGTTAAAGGCGTTGGAAAGTACTTTAATCAGCTTGCTACAATTCATGTTATTAATCGCCAGCCCAAACGGCCCCGAGAAGAAAGCGACTCGGACAGCGACTCAGAAACGACCAAGGCGTACATATGCCACAGAAAAATTTGCAGCGCAAGAAGCAGCAATACCTCTTCAATGCATGGAGGCGCCTATTTGGAGGATGGCGTTGGCTACTGCACTTTGTGTGATGAAAAATTGTAATAAAATAAAATTAAACAAATTTGCCTTTTTTTTATATACATATATAGATATATCTAGGTAAATTAGAGTGAATTATTAATTAAATACTAGGAATCGGCGTAGTTTAATAAAATCTAGATAAAGGCCTGATGCACAAGGCCTAATGCCTTAATTTTTTACTTCAAAAATATCATTTAATTTTTTTGAAAAAAAAAGTTATGTTGGTAAAAACAAATTATAGCTGCAAAAGTATTTTGAAAAATAACTATTTTGCAAGATATAAATACAATAAAAAAATAAAAAAAATTATAACTGCAAAATTATTTTAATATGTAAATATTTTGCTAGATATATGTACAATAAAAAATTTTTTAAAATTGTTGCTGCAAAATTAACTCAAATTTAAAATATTTTGCAAGATATATAAACAATAAAAAAATTATTAAAAATATAGCTGCAAAATTAACTCAAAATTAAAATATTTTGCTAGATATATGTACAATAAAAAATTTTTTAAAATTGTAGCTGCAAAATTACCTCAAAATTAAAATATTTTGCAAGATATATAAACAATAAAAAAATTATCAAAAATATAGCTGCAAAATTAACTTAAAATTAAAATATTTTGCAAGATATATAAACAATAAAAAAATTATCAAAAATATAGCTGCAAAATCAACTCAAAATCAAAATATTTTGCTAGATATATGTACAATAAAAAAAATAATAAAAAATATAGTTTAAATTTTACTATAAATTTGAAATACAATTATGGAGTAAATTTTTAATTTTTCTCTTCAAGGTAAAAAAAACATAAAATTATGTAGAGAAAACCTGTTATTATATAGATCTACTTAATAGCGAATAGAGTAATTATAATTACTTGAATGAATATTAATAAGCTTTAGCTTAAAAAATAGAGTAATTATAATTACATGAATTTTAGTAGATAGAAAAGAGAAATAAAGATATTATAAATTCTTTAAAGAAAAATGGCTTTAAAAAAAGCCAGTTTAGTAAATTTGAAGAAGTGATGCTTATAAAAGCTTGCCAGAGGCGAGAAAGGCTTCGACTGATGCATCGGCGCCGGCCTTGTAAGGCGTCAGAAGATGAACTTGATGCCATTGGGGCTGCGGCGGCTGGACTATTGGGCGCTTTGTAGGCCATTGCGGCTGAGGCGGCTGGATGATCGAATTCTTGACAGGCCATTGTGGCTGAGGCGGCTGGACGATTTCCCACCTTTTGAGAGCAGCACGAAGAAAGGCCAGAGTCTCTGCAGTGGTTCCTTGAGATCCTTCGGCAATTTTAGGCACTGGAAGGTTGTTGACTTGGGTAGCTAGGACTCCAAGCTGGCCAACGATGCAATTGCCCGCACTCCAAGGCAAGTTCTCCTTATCGAATACCATATCTTCCTGGTCTTCATCTTCCCACTTGCATGGATAGCTTTCCAAGAAAGTTTGAGGAATAGGAGAAGACATTGAAAAAGAAATATAGTACCTATCTGTACAATTTACGATGTTATTATACAAAAAAACACTAAGAGTGCTTGTGGGTTAAAACTAAAAAAATTTACAAAAAATGTGTTTTCGCAATTTTTTTCGCAATTTTTTTTTCGCACTTGTAACATTTTTTGCAGTTTCAGGATCATTCTTTCTCGCTCAAGTGACTAACAAGATGGCTACTGCTTGCAACGATATTTTTGGCTGTGGAGTTCCCGAGCAAGAGGCTCGCGATACTGAAGCTGCTGCAACCCTAAGCAATCTCTCGAAGAGACCGGTTTCCGTCCTGACCCCAAAAGCGCCCGAGTACAAGAGACAGCGACTTTCTCCTTCGAGTGATGTCGACCTTGATGCTGAGGTTCCGGAGGAACCCGAGGTTCCGGAGGAACCCAAGCTATTAAGTACTCTTACTGTCAAGATACGCAAGTTCAAGGCAGAGTCCAGGGAGTTCCAAGCCAAGTTCTACGAGCTTCAGGAGAAGTACCTGAGACTGAAGAGCCGGGCACGCAAAGACCTCCAAAATATCAGAAACGACTATAAGGCTAAGCTGCTGGAACTAGAGGCAGAGCTACAGGCAGAGAAGAGCGATCGTCTGGATATTGTGGAAAGTCTCGAGAGGTACGAGGCATTACCAGCGCTCAATTTATCAGAGGTAAATCCACTCACACTACCCATCAAAAAAACCGAGCGAACTCTCTCTACTTTTAAGAAGCCTACGTTTGCTCAGCAGCCGCCGCCCTCTGAAATTTTTGACGATGCTGCTGATGAAGCTGCTTGCTTCGATGAGTTCGATGCAGCTGATGCAGCCGCTGAGTTTCAAGAAACGTTTGATGCTGCCGTTGCTGTGGCTGCTGCTGCTGCTGCCGATGAAGCAGAGGAAGAAGCTGCTGCCGATGCGGCTGCTGCTTTTGCAATTGCCGATGCTGCCGATGAAGCTGAAAGAACCAATGCTGTTGATAATGATTTTGAAAGACCAGTTCAGCAAGACCAGGAACTAGTCGAAGACTATATTTTAAGACTATCTTCTTGGGAAGCCTTGTATATGTATTAATAAAGAATTATTAAAAAAAATATTTTTATTTCTTGTGTTTCTTTTTTTTGTGTTTATTTTTTGAGTCTTTTTTTCCTTACCAGTTGACGCATAAGTCGCATAAATGTCTCTCTCGTCTTCTCTTCTGTTTGGAAAAAAACCCCTAACTACTATTAATACAAGCCCTGCAAAACTATCTCTAGAAGATATACAAATTTCCCTTGAAAAAGTTGTCGCTCAACAGGGTTCTGTTGCTACTATCGATATCTCGCTGTACATTAATCATGTACAATATCTTTTGACCAAGGTAAGCTGCCTTAAAGATTATGAGAAGCAGGAGCGTCTGGAAAAGGAGCAGGCTGAGTATGAGCTGCAAAGCACTACTGATGCATACAAGGAGAAGACTCAGCAAATGAAGCGCCGGATTGCTGATCTGGAGCAGCAGCAGCAGCTTTCAAGCAAGCGTCAGCGCCTGAGCAATGTGATGAAGGCTACTGGATCGATCGGGGGCGTTAAAGTGACTGACCCTGATTTTTGAATAAAAAAATTATAAAAAAACCTTTATTTTTATTACTTAATTAATTTATATATCTATATGTAAAAAATTGTCAAAGAGGCCTTCAAGCAATTTAAATAAAGCTTTAGAGGGCTCTAAAAGCCTAAAAAAAGGGGCACTAAAAGCAGAAACGACTTTGAAGTCGTTTTTGTAATAGAAAATTTTTAGGGCACTAAAAGCAGAAACGACTTTGAAGTCGTTTTTGTATTAAAAAAAAGGAACAAAGAGGTATAAAAAAAAGGGCAAATAGCAAAGCTTAATTTTTTTATTAAAACAAGGAAGAATAGTCAGAAATATGCTTAGTGATAGCCAATCGGATCCGGGCAATCTTTTGCGGATGAATTCGTCCCAGGAGCTTGAGTCCAGGCACGAGGGAGGCCATAAATTCCTTAAACAGGCCCTTTCCCAGGATGGACTGTTGGTGAAGGAGCTCCTTGTCAAGCTGCTTTACCCCATACTCCATCATCGTGACAATCATATCCTCGATATTCTTGGCGTCTTCGTCGTCGTCGTGGTTCTTTCTCTGCTTCTTGGAGGCGGGGGCGGGTTCTTCATAGAACCCGGCCTTGCGCTTCGGCTTGGAATCGTAGGAGTCACAGTCGCCCGATGAAAAGAACTCCCAGGCCCAATCGGACCAAGATCCGTTTGACTCCTTGGACGGCTTCGAGGATGACGATGAAGCTACTGCTGCTACAGATGATGATGGAGCAATCAGAAAGTGTGTAATTGAGACGGGACACTTCTTTCGGCCATCGGAGCTGCCAGCTAACTTGTTGAAGCACTCGGTGCAAATTGTGGCTGTGCAACCACTGCACCTGACGATGCCACCGGCTATGACTTCAAGGCAAATGGCGCATTCGGCCGTGGCTGGGGCTGGGGCTGGAGCCGGGGATGGGGCTGGTGAAGGCGAAGCCTGCGGCTTCGATTGCGGCTTGCAGATCGGCTTGGATGGTAGCGAGGGCTCCACTATCTTGTCGAAGCAAATCTGGAAAATATGATCCAGGTCAAGGCCCGAGAATTCAACACAGAAACCGCAGACGCTTATGGGTACTCCGGCAAAGCTATGTTGTATTCCATTCTCAAAGATGGAGAACGATCCGTCGCAGTTGTCGCACATTGTCTGTCTTGTGGGTGGAGAAAGAATGACTTGTTACATAGAAATCAATTGATAAAAAATCATTTTTTAAAAAAATAAAAAAAACACAAAAAAAACACAAAAAAAAAGTAAAAAAATACTTAAAAAAATTTTTTTTTTTGTAATATTTTTTTATAAAATTATAGTTATAAATTTATAATAAATTAAAATTAAATGTTAAGCTTTAATTTTTTTTAAAAAACATAGAAAAAAATAGGGGAAAATTTGACTTAAAATTTAGAGGTTCTTATTGGTTTAGTGGCTTTAAAAAAAGCCAGTTTGTTGATATGGATTACTTCAAAAGAAATCCAAATCGGGGGAAAAGGGCATTATCAATAGCCCATTTCATGAAGGCCGCAGTCTCGCCGCGAGGACAGTGGTTCGACTGAACAGCAACCTTCGAGAAGATGGGGTACTTGTGGCTTCCGCCAGTTTTAGGATACACCGGCTGGTGCATCCCGCACTGAGGCAACTCGCAAACCAAGTCATCGATTCTCGGGCAGCCAGAGCTCTCCAGGTCATAGACATTTGACAAGGAAATACCTGCGGCCCGAAACAGCGCAACCTCGCACTGTCCGCCCTTGTGCAGCCAGACGATAGTCGCGCCCTGGCAGATCCAAAGAGCCTCGATGGCCCTGATAGCCCTAATTTCGCCAGCAACGCCAGTCGGAAAGCAAGTGCCAGTAGCGCCAGAAGCAACAACCTCCTCCTCGGTAAAGGAATAGGGCAGACCGTGAAGGCGGTAGGTGGCAAATGAATGCTTCTTATTGCTAGAGGTTTGATTCCCTGAGGTAAAAAAAAAAGAGCCCGAGACCATTTTCATACCAGGCCTGAAGGCAGTGTAGCCGATCTCACTAGCTCTGATACCGGTGTGGCACTGCTGCCCATCAATGTCAATGCACACGAAGACTACCTTTGCAGGAAAAGGGAGTATATAAAGAAAACTAGGCATCTTGCTGGTCTTGCGGTTTTAAAAAAAGTGGGAAAAATAACTTTATTTTTCGCAAATTCAAAAATTCAAAAATTCAAAAATTCAAAAATTCAAAAATTCAAAAATTTAATTTTTTGAACCCACAATCTCAGGAATAATTAAATGGTATAAGTAACTTGAAATGTATGAAGAATATTATAAAAAACTTTAAGTAGCATTTTCTACCTATAAATGTCTTCTTTCATTATTCAATTCTCCAAGGTCAAGCCCTCGACAACTCCAGTGTGTCCCGGAGCTCCTATGAAGCCGACCTGCTCCATTCGTCAAGCCATTGAGCGTCTATCTTATGACAAGACCGTGGCGCCCGGTGCTCCAAGAAAGGCCAAGCGCACTGCCGATCAAGACCTGCTGCTGCATCTGCCCTCCATTCCTCAAGAGTTCGGTGCTCCCAAGAAGGCTAAGCGCACCGTTGAGCACGAGCGCACCATGATGGCAAGATCCCTAGGCTTCTAGTCACACTCACTCACACTATTAAAAACTGGAAAGTCAAGAATCACTTTATTCTTGGCTTTCCAAAAAAATAAAGTAAAAAATTAAACATTTTGGTCTTTAAATTATTTTAAATTTGTAGTAAATGTATAACTAAAAAAATATAAAATATAGTTGTAGTTAATTATAACTAGTGAAATTTTTATTTTAGCAAGTGTAACAAGGGCAATAGCAAGCATTAAATAAGGGCAATCATAGTCAATAAGGACACTGTGGGTCTAGCATTTAATAAGGTCAATTATAGTAACCATCTAATAAGGGCAATTATAGCGAGCATTAAATAAGGGCAATAGCGAGCATTAAATAAGGACACTATGGGTCTAGTATTAAATAAGGACACTATGGGTCTAGAGCAATAAATAAGGACACTATGGGTCTAGAATTGAATAAGGACAATTATAGCAAGCATTAAATAAGAGGATTGAGTAAAAAAAAAAGGCAAGACTTTACTCAAATAAAAGATGGTAGATACTAAGATCAAGCATAGACAGCTCAACCCCGGGTTCATCCGGAAGCCAATAGAAATCAGGACTCGCGGGGTCTTCGGCGTAGCGGCGCAGCTCAGCAGCAGCAGCATCGATTGCAGCATCCACCGACTCCTTGCGTCGACGAAAGGCCCTCTCGGCTTGGACCTGAAGGGCCGCGGCACGCCTCCTCAGAGCATCATGACGGGGCACGGCACGGCACGGCGCGGCTTTCGGAGCCCCCCTTTTCCGCTGCTGTGACCTTGAAGCCAGGCCCCACACTTCCCTCAGTGAAACCTTCCTCTTCTTGTAGGGAGAATAGGCTTCGTCGGAAGAAGAGCTTTCGGATCCTTCACAACGGCAGAATCGATTCTTTAGGCCGCACTGGTGACAGAGAGCCCTGCAGCTACAGAGCCGCAGAGATTCGTGGCAAAAGGTGCACCGTGCCATTGTGTTTTTGCCTTGAATTTTTTGTGTTTTTGTGTTTCTTTTTTTCAAATTTTTTTCTGCAAAAAAAATGACAAGTGCTTATGTTGTCAGTATAAAAGCACAAATTCCCTTAAAAAAATCATTCTTTCTCCAAGGTAAGACCAAGCGAAGCCATGAATTCTTCAACTTTCAACTTTTCAAGCCAAGTCCAGGCCCAGGCCCTGACTCCAGCTCAATACAACGCCCTCAACGACTCCTGGTTTGGCCCAGCGATGCCTCAAGCCGATAGCCCCTGGGACTTCTCTGACCAAGCCCAAGACCAAGACCAAGACCAAGACCTTCTCGCAAGCTTTACCTTTGAGAGTAGCAGCTTTGATACCGACTCTGAAGCAAGCGCTGAGGAATCAACCAGCGACGATCAAGTCATTGCAGAGGCTATGATTCACCAAGCCGGCAACGACCGATTGACCCTGGAAGAGGCAATCAAGCAACAAGCGGCTGATGAAGCCTATTTCAAGAGCCTCAAGATCACCTCTGATATGATGAAGTCTATTGATGCTGATATCAAGGCTCTGCAATCTCTGCAAGCATCATTTAAGGGTATGAAATTTGACTCGATTCTGATTAAGAAACTGGACGTTTTACTTGCAGCATTTATGTCGAACACTGCATTTATCACACTTGATTTGAAAGAAGAGGCTCTTTTGAAGGAAATTATTTCTATTCTTGGCTTGCCTACTCTTTATTCGCAAAAACCATCGATTGAACACCTAACCTGTGGTCAATTTAACCTGCAAACGATTGAGTGCATTGCTTCGCTCAATTGCGATGACAACGATTACTTTGGCCTGATTGGCGACTTTTTCCGCGCAAGAACCTATCAGGAGGACTTGTCTTGTTCTACGGAAATTGCTTTTCTTGAGCCCGAAGTTGCCCAGCAAGACCAGCCCGAAGTTGCCCAGCAAGACCAGCCTCAAGTAGCCCAGCAAGACCAGCCTCAAGTAGCCCAGCAAGACCAGCCTCAAGTAGCCCAACAAGACCAGCCTCAAGTAGCCCAGCAAGACCAGCCTCAAGTCGCCGAAATTGATGCTGTTCAAGACCAGCCCGAAGACCTTGAAGACGACGAGATTGATGCCGCTGTTGATTTTGAGCAGAATCGCCTTAGATTTTTCCTTTCATTCTTCTTTCTTATCTTTTTTGTAGTCTTCTATGTGGTGTCTTTTGCTTTTCTCTTCTATTTCTTATCTCTGATGTGTGCTTTTGAGTATAAGTATGTTGATTCGCAATTGTTTGCAATGCAACGCAATTCTTTTGGTGTGCCTGTGTCTATTGTCTACAAATATTATCAAGGAGTTTATTAAAAAAAACCATTAATGCATTAGCATTTTTTTATTCTTTTTTATTAGTTTATAGCTTTATACTTTTATAGCTTTATTAACAAGCCTTAGAGCTTAGACGCTTAAATATATATGAATTATTAAAGATCTAAACTAAAAATAGGCTCTAAACTAAAGAATCATTGAGCCTAAAGCTTTATATTAGCTCATAGACAACCAAAATTAGCCTATAAACAAACAATAACTTATCAAAAAAATAAAGTTAAAAAAAGCTTAAAAAAATATAAAAAACCTAGAAGGTTTAGAGTTGTAAATATAGTTGTAAAAATATTTTAAATTTACTTAACATTTGTAGATATATATTATAATAAAAAAACCCAATATTTTAAATGGAATTTTTAGCTTGAAATTTTTTTTTGTGTTTCTTTTGTGTTTCTTTTGAAATTTTTTTTTACTTTAATTTTTCTTTAATTTTCGCTCTATTTTCCAAGTCACGATGTCTATGCAAGCGGAATTGAAATGGTTCGAGAAGTCAATTGAGCACCTATCATCACCTCAGTTAATTTCTCTTTACCAGAATTTTCCGAAAGACCCCAAGAATACTGATATGTATTATCAAAAACTTAATACTATAGGTAGAAGGAACCTTATAATACAAAAGTCCAGGAGCCTACCTTATTCGGTCTCGGAATTGCCGCTAATCAAGAAGACGCAACCAAGGCTGCTCCAGAGCTACTATGTCGCGAAACCAGTATCGAATGAGCGAGTGAAAAGTGACTTGGCCTTGATTCAGGAGTCTTCAATGTGTCTCAGCATTTCTGCCGAAAGACCCCAAGCGCCATTTGCCCTACGGGCCTTCCGGGCGCCATTGGCCTTACAGGCGCTGGCCCTACGGGCCCCCGAAGCAGCACCATTGGCCTTACAGGCCTCCCAGGCGCAATCAGAGCCAGAAGTAGCCTCGACGCCATTGGCCCTACAGGCCTCCCAGGCGCCGTCCGAGAGCCTGAGATTTCTTATGTTTCTGCTATTTTTCCTTCTACTATTGACTGTCTTTTGGTTTGCTGATGATTCTCACGGCTCTACAGGCCAATCAAGAATTATTGAAATTGCTACAAATAATATTAATAAAAATTTATAAAAAAAACCTTTTTTCTAATTAACTTTAGCCTTTAGAGTAGTTTTTACCTTATATATTTATTACAGGCCCATTGACCTTCTTTTTATAATTAAGGCAGCCAAATGAAGGCATTACAGAAGCTTGTGCAAAATCTAGAAATTTAGTTAAGTTTTAAAAGAAATTTTTACAGAAACGACTTCAAAGTCGTTTTTGTAAGGGCGTTTTTACTTTATTATTTAATTTTTTGTGCTTTCTGCTTTTGTGTTTTCTTGCAAAAAATTTTATTTTCTTTCTTTTTTTTCGATACAGTTGACACAGATGAGCTGCGTTATTAGCGAGAGAGAAGAAACCCACCGTACTACTGGAGGAAAGGGACTTTTTCCACCAGGATATATCCCCACCAACAAAAAAATGAAGGCTATCGACAATATGTTGAGCATTATGTGTGCAGATCGTCCTCCTCCCCTGGCACCGCTTGACGATGATATGAGCTTCGATGACGTCGATGTAGGAAGCTCGGATGCTGGCGTCGAGGAAGAAGATGCTGGCATTGTTGCCATGGATATCATTGTGGAGGACGATGAAATCGAAGAATGGGAAGACGACTTGTTTTCTGCGAAACAGGCCGAATTAGCAGCTTTGACAAAGCAGCTGCAGGAGGCTTCTTGTGAGATCGATGAGCTCGAGGAGCGAAACTCGGTAGTTTCTGGGCCGAAAAGACAGGCAGATCGGGCTGTAGATAAGAAGCGTAGCCATAAGAAGAAGAAGATTGAGGCGCCTCGGGTTCCAGAGGAACCCCCGGTCATTGCAAAAGTTCCTCCCAAGAGAAAGACAGCGATGACCGATAAGAAAATGAGTGTCTTGCGAAAAAGTGCTGACTTGTTGAAAAAATCACGATATGACCGTCCTGCTGACAGCGACATATACGTACTGGAAAATTTCGATCTACTTGATCTGTCTGATGATGCAATGCGCAAGCTGGATAATTACATTAGTCAAATTTCCCACTCTGTCAATATAATGGCTAATGAGACGATTAATTCAATGATCAACCAAGGCTTGGCAATCGAAAAGAAGTGCCAATTGGCGAAAAAGGCCAATAAAAAGGCCACCAAGAAGCAAATCTACCACGATTTGGCTACCTTTATGGACCTGAAGGGTAGCGAGGAAGCCAATTCACGATGGTTTCAGAGGCGACAGGCAATCGCCAAGATCAAGGATATCCTGGACTTGGGAGAATACTCCTACTCATTGACTGCCAATGAGTTAATGAACATGGCACCGCAGATTCTTCAGGCTCATTCCGAAGGCCTTTTCAATTAATAAAATTATAAGTTATTTGTCTCTTTACT
>Ga0209668_10000765_pt1 | contig 13360 bp, 6 predicted proteins | sample FrelakmetPLP11PL_FD_187150 | JGI IMG/M metagenome (GOLD analysis project Ga0209668, IMG submission 187150) | Freshwater lake sediment microbial communities from the University of Notre Dame, USA, for methane emissions studies - PLP11 PL (SPAdes)... | ecosystem: Environmental > Aquatic >... | reverse complement strand
TCTTGCGTTGTTAAATTTGGCTGATCATCGATAAAAAAAGGGAGACGCGAATACTTTTGAATACTTTCTTTTAATTCATGCCAATCTTCTTTATACAAATTTCCAATTTTTAACCTTGTTTGGCTTATACCTGTTTCATTTGAGAGCAAACGATATATTAATTGCTCTTTTGACATTTCAAGGCTAAAAAATAATACTGGTACTTTATATTTTTTAATTATATTTTCTGCTATATTTAAAACAAAAGCCGTTTTTCCCATCGACGGCCGACCAGCAAGAATAATTAAATCAGATTTTTGAAACCCTTGTGTTAAAGAATCTAAATCATAAAATCCAGATGCCAAGCCAGGTAATTCTGGTTTTAAAGCTCTTTCTTTTAATTCTAAGAAAACATTTGAAAACAATTCTGGAGTGGTTAGTTTCTTTTCGTTTATCAACTCATTTGTTAATGAAAAAGATTTTTTTTCAAACTCGTTTAAAATTTTTTCTAATGGAATATTTGTAATATAAGCTGAATTAATAGTTTCATAACCTAAATTAATTAATGAACGTCGTAAAAATTTATCTTGAATTAATTGAATATATTCTTCTAAATAAACTAAATTTGGAATTTGATTAAGAAGTTCCAATAAAACTTTTGTACCTCCAATTTTATATAAGCAACCGGTTTCTTTTAAAAAATCATTGACTGAAAAAACATTTATAGAAAGCTTTTTTTTATACATCTCTAGGATAGCTTTATAAATCTCTTGATGATTTAGAAAGTAAAAAGTTTCAACTCGAACAGTTTTTATTGTAATTTCAATTGCTTCAGAATTAATTAACAAACAACTTAAGATAATTTTTTCTGCTATAAAATTATGTGGCAAAGGTGTATCTGAAATTGAAAAATGTATTTTACTGTTAAATTTTTTCATAATCATTAAATTTTGGATTTTGTCTTAAGGTAAAAATAACAAACCTTGTCTTTTAAAGACATATTTATTAATATTAGGGTGTGCGTCCTTAGTTCAGTTGGTAGAACGCTAGTCTCCAAAATTAGATGTCGAGGGTTCAAGTCCTTCAGGGCGCGGTTCTCTTAAAAAGAAGAGGTGTGTATTACAAAATAGAATTTTAATTATTCAAAACTTCCGTAACTAATTGATTTCGTTAAAGTTTAATTAAATTAATTAAAGTTAAAATTATATATCTCTATTTTATCAAGAAATAAAAATAAAATTATATGCCAAAAAAAATAACTGCATTGATTAAATTAGCATTACCTGCTGGAAAAGCTACACCTGCTCCTCCTGTAGGTCCAGCTTTAGGTCAACATGGTGTAAACATTGCAGCCTTTTGTAAAGAATATAATGCTCGAACTACTGAAAAAATTGGACTTATTATTCCAGTAGAAATTTCAGTTTATGAAGACAGAAGTTATAGTTTTGTTCTTAAGACACCCCCAGCTTCTGTTTTATTAGCTAATGCTGCAAAAGTTAAAAAAGGTTCGCCAACCCCGAATCGCGTAAATGTTGGGTCAGTAACAAAATCACAATTAGAAGAAATCGCGAATATTAAATTACCAGATTTGAATACTACTAAAATAAGTAGTGCAATAAGAATTGTTGAAGGAACTGCCCGAAACATGGGTATTACAATCATAGATTAGTATTTAAGTTTATAAGTTTTTAAAAAAGAAATTATATGCGAAAATTATCCCGACGTCAAAACGAAAACGTTAAAAAAGTTAAAAATGTCGTTCATTCAAGTTTAGAAGAAGCAATTAATTTACTTCAAGATACTGCTACGGCTAAATTTATTGAGTCTGTTGAATTACACGCTAATCTGAATATTGATCCCAAATATGCAGATCAACAATTACGTACAACAGTTACATTACCACATGGGGTAGGAAAATCAGTGCGTATTGCTGTTTTAACAAATGAAACAAATTTTACTGAAGCAAAACAAGGGGGAGCGGATATTATTGGTAGTCAAGACTTAATTGATGATATAAGTCAAGGCAATATTAATTTTGATTTATTAATTTCAACACCAGACATGATGCCAAAATTAGCAAAACTTGGTCGAGTTTTGGGTCCAAAAGGATTAATGCCTTCTCCAAAAGCAGGAACTGTTAGTACAAATTTAACAGAAACATTATCTGAATTCAAAAAAGGAAAATTTGAATATAAAGCAGATAAAACAGGAGTTGTTCATGTAGCTTTTGGTAAGGTTAATTTTTCAAAAAATCAACTAATAGAAAATTTAATTTCATTATACCAATCAATACAACAAAATCGTCCTACTGGAGTAAAAGGTAAATACTTCAAAAGTTTGTTTGTTTGTACGAGTATGGGTCCCTCTATTCAATTAGATTTGAATGCATTTGACTAATAATATAACAAAAGCTAAATCAATATCTAAGAATTAAATTTATATATAAACTACATATTTAAAATAAAAAATTTTATGTCAGACAAAATTAATCAAATTGTTGAAGAATTAAAAACGTTAACTTTATTAGAAGCATCAGAATTAGTAACAGCAATTGAAGAAACTTTTGGGGTTGATGCATCAGCAAGTGTAGGTGGTGGTATTATGATGGCCGCTGCTCCAGCTGTTATAGAAGAAGTTGAAGAAAAAACTCAATTTAATGTAATGTTAGATGAAGTTCCAGCCGATAAAAAAATAGCAGTATTAAAAGTTGTACGAACTTTAACTGGATTAGGTTTAAAAGAAGCGAAAGAACTTGTAGAATCAACACCTAAAATCGTTCAAGAAGCAGTAAGTAAAGATGCTGCTGAAGATGCGAAAAAACAAATTGAAGATGCAGGGGGGAAAGTTTCATTAACTTAGTAATTTAATCTTTAAAAAAGAGAGTTTAAACATACGCTTAAACTCTCTTTTTTAAAGATTAAGTTGGTGTAAGAAATTATTTTATCTACAAACTAATCAATGTTTAAGTAGAACCTTTTTTATTTAATTAGATCTGTTTTGGTTAATTGTATCTGTTAATGAACTTAAAATTAACTTAATTGATCGTACAGCATCATCGTTTCCTGGAATTGGTATATCTACTAAATCAGGATCACAATTAGTATCTAAAATAGAAATGATTGGAATACCTAGTTTACGGCATTCTTGAATGGCTGTCATTTCACGTTTTTGATCAATAATAATTGCGACATCTGGCAATCTAGTCATCGTTTTAACGCCATTCAAATGTTTTCGTAATTTTTCTAATTCTTTTAAACGTAAAGATGCTTCTTTTTTTGCCAATATATTAAAAATACCATCAACTTCTTGTTGTTCCAAAGTTTTTAACCTTTCGATTCGACTTTTTAATGTTATCCAATTTGTCAGCATTCCCCCTAACCATCTATGATTTACGTAATATGAACTACAACTATTTGCCTGTTGAGCAATTACGGCACTTGCTTGACGCTTGGTTCCAATAAATAAAAATGTTTTATCTTCTGAAGCTGCTTTTGCTACATAAGAATTTGCTCGTTTTAATAATTGCGCAGTTTGAACTAGATCCAATATATGAATATTATTGCGTTCTGTGTAAATATAGGGAAACATTTTCGGGTTCCATCTATAAGCCTTGTGACCAAAATGAACACCAGCTTCTAATAATTGGGCTAAGTTAATATCAGCCATACAATTTTATAACTCCTTAGTTAAAATAAGTTTAATTTATTCTAGTATAGATTAACCTGAGCAGATTGAAAAGAAATAAGATTATATTTTTGTTTTAATTTTTTCTAGATTAATGTTAGTTTTATTTTGGGAAATTTTATTAAAGCAGTTTATGTAACTTTGATATCCTGTCCCAGACGGTATTAAATGTCCGATAATTATATTTTCTTTTAAACCACGTAGCCAATCTACTCGACCTTCAATAGCAGCTTTAGTTAAAACACGAGTAGTTTCTTGGAAACTTGCCGCCGAAATAAAACTTGGATTATTTAATGCTGCTTTTGTAATTCCTAATAATAATGGAACATAATATGCTGGTCGTTTATTGTGAGCTTCAATAATTTCATTAATATATTGAATATGGTATAAATCGACTACTTCACGAGGTAATAATGGGGTATGCCCTTCATGTGTGATTAAAACTTTTGTAGTCATTTGTTTAACAATAACTTCTAAATGTTTGTTTGCAATTGAAACGCCCTGTGATTTATAAACGGATTGAACTGCATTTAATATTAATAATTGAATTTTTTTAAACGCTCTATAACTTGCTTCATAATTGTTTACCAAACGATACGAGCTAGAAAATGTTTTTTCATTTGAAAAAAACTGTTTTTTTATTCCGTAGTAGTTAAAGTAAATTTTTAATAAATTATGAGGGTTAATCTTATCGTTTTCTTTTATCGTAGTACCTAGTTTTTGGAATTCGAAACTAGAATCAATACTAGTTTTTTGTATTAATAGGCTTTTTTTTTGATTTGTTGCTAAATGTTTATTTGTAGGTTTCTTTTTTCTTGCCTCTAATAATTCTTCTATTCTTGGTAAGCCTTGTACAATATCTCCTGTAATCTCTTTCTCAAAATTTAATAAACCAATTACTTCACCTTTTTCAATAAATTCACCATTTTTGCAATAGACACTATTTACTTCTTGCTCAAAATAATCTTCTGTTATTGAATGAATTCCAATTGATTTACTAAAAGGGTATTTTAAAAATTTTAAACCAATTAAATTAGTATTAAAAGAAACTTTTTCTTTAAATTTATTTATAACTAAATCAGAACTTTTCAACAGTAATGGTAAACATTGTTTAATTTTTAATTGTGTATTTTTAATTTGAAGACTATTGATTGGATTTATTTTTTCTCTTTCTTTTGTTAGTGAGAAATTATTTAAAAATAATGGGATTGGAGAGCTAAAAAATTTTCCATTCTTTTTCATAAACATTTTTGAAAACTTAATTTTAAACCCATATGATTTTTTATCCGGATCTAATTTTTCTATGATTGATCGTTTAGTAATATCGTAATAGTTTAAAAAAGTATTATTTTTAGAATTAGGAATAGGGTTATTTAAGCTCAATAATTTATATTGTAAATTAACTTTTTCTTTAGAATCATCTGTTTTACAATTTGGAAAAAAGTAAGGACGTCCTTTTTGAATAGTTAAGAATTTATCATTATCAATTAAAACTTTTCCTGTTTGATGTACATTAATATTATCAATTAACAACTCATTAACTGTTTTATTTTTTCCTTGTTCTTTTTTAACAGTGGTACAATCATCATTAGAAATTAAAAAAATCTGTTTTTTAATTGAACGTTTTGATTTGAATTTTACTACTTCTAGAGAATTCATAGTAATTGATTCAAGATATCCTAAAATTGTATAAGAATCAATAAACTGAGTTGGTTCAATAAGTAAAGAAGATTGTAAATTTGTATATTTTAAATGGGGAGGAATATATTGATTTAAGACTAATTTTTCTAAAATTTTTAAGTTTAAACGTTTCATTTTAAAAGAATTACTTAAATCAATTGTAACATTATTTTGTAATGAATTTTTTGAATTTAAATTTATACTTTCAGAAATTAAATTTATGCTGTTTGCTGTTTTAATTTTTTGGTTTGTTTTATATAGATAATTGGTTTTGTTCGTTACACTAAAAATTAACTGAGAATCATTATTAGTAAAAATTCTTTCCAAATTTTTTTCTTTCGGAATTTCATAAATATTGAAAGGTCGAATTAATAATTGATTATTAGTTTTTACAGTAATATGTTCACATAATGAAGGTCCCGTTATTTCAATATTCTCAAAAATAATTTCACCTGGATAGTAAACGTTTTTGTCTAATTGCTCAAAGTGTTTACCCTGATAAACAAATCCTTCTTTAATTGCAATTTCTTCAATAATATTATTTTTTTGAAACACATTTATAATTCCAGCAGTTTTTGAAATAATATTTGGTATAATTTCAAAATTTTTTGAAATAAAGTTACCATTTTCTACTAATAAAATGTTTTTGTCACAGTTTAATTTATAAGTTTCTTCAGAAAGCCAAATTAAAGAAGTGTGAACAAGTTTTTTTTTTAATTTTAACTTCAAAAAAATATTTTCTATTTCTTGATAATTCAAAAAATTTTCATAAAAGATAAATCCATTTTTATCAATTCTACTATCTAAATTTTTCAAATAGGTATCTTGATAATTTTTAGTTATTTTTTCATAATTTTCTTTACTTATTTCGTATGGAATATTGTAGGAAATTATTTTGTCTACTGTATTTTCTTTTTGTTTAATCCGTTGATCATAATATGTAATTCCACCCGTTAAAGTTTTAAATTTATTATTAAATGCCACTAGAAAAGGTTTATAATCATTGCACCGTCTCCAATTTTTTAAATTTGAATCTTTTAATGTGATCAAATATTTTGAATTATTACAATTAATTAAATAGTTTTTATTGTTTTTTGGTTGAAGAATTTTTTGAGCATGACTATTATTTAAATAGTAAGTATCGTTTGTAATTTGGATTTTTTGCTCTAATATATTTTTTTTCTTATCAAACAGTTTAATATATCCAGAATATTGATTTATTAATTTTGTTCTAAAAATATAGCTGTTCTTATTAATTTTATGATCCGTATAAAAATTTAAAAAAGAATTACTGGGAGCTTGGTAAACTTGTCCTGACAAAATCCATAATAATCGATTTTGTGTGATGAAATTTGTTCTATTTTTTAATCTAGGAATAAAAATTTCACCCGCAGTATCGCTTAAAATTGGTTTCCTTTCTGTTAAGGTTTGTTTTTCTGTACTTATTAGCTCACCTATTATCGCTGACTTTTTTACATATTGATTACTTTTTACGAATAACATTGTATTTCGTAACAATTCCATTTGAATTATTTTTTCCTCATGTTGTTCAGGAATTAATATTAATGATCCTGAATTTTTAGTAACCAAAACATCATCCCCTCGATTTGTGCGCAAAATAATTGTTTTTAAAATTTTGGAAAATTTAATAACTCCATTAGTTGAACTAATAATTTGTTGCCTAGCTTCTGAAGTAAAAATCCCCCCTGTATGAAACGTTCGCATTGTTAACTGTGTTCCAGGCTCACCGATCGATTGTCCAGCAAGAATTCCCACTGCTTCTCCTAAATCAACTAAATTTTGATTGGATAAATCCCACCCATAACACATTTGGCAGATCGAATGATATAAATTGCACGTTAATGGCGAACGGATATGAAAGTTTAAAATTTCTTTTTGTTCAAAGATAATTAACAATTTTAATGTTATATGTGTATTACTCCCAGCGACTAATTGTTGAGTTTTTGGATCATAAACTGGTTTTGCTAAGATTCTGCCAATAATTTGTTCTTTATCTATTTTATTTTTGTTATTAATGATAAATGACGCTGAGGTTAAACAATCTTTTTCTCGAATAATAATATCTTGTGCAATATCAATTAATCGACGTGTTAAATATCCCGAATTTGCTGTTTTTAATGCAGTATCCACAATACCTTTACGAGCTCCATAACCAGACATTAAATAATCTGTTATTGTTAACCCCTCACGAAAATTCTTTTTAATCGGCACACGCATAATTTCACCACTAGGGTCAGCCATAAGGCCTCGCATTCCGACAAGTTGACGCACTTGTGATAAGTTTCCCCTAGCACCTGAAAATGCCATTATATAAACTGAGTTTAAAGGATCATATGTTTTAAAATAGTCTACCACATTATCTTTTAATGATTCACTCGCTATACTCCAAGTGTCGATAATTTTTTGAAAGCGTTCTACATCTGTTATTTTTCCTTTCAAACAGATTTTTTCTGCGTTTAAAATATCTTTATTTGCTTTTTCCAACATTTCATTTTTTGTTGCTGGAACTTTTAAATCTTCAATACTAATGGATATCCCAGCTTGTGTTGCGTATTTAAATCCAAGATATTTAAGCTCATCTGCCAATAAAGAAGCTTGCATAGAATCGTATTTTGAAAAACTCCACGCTAATAATTCTTTTAATTGTTTTTTATTAATAAGTTTATTTTGATAAGTATAATCGTTCATAATTCTCTTATTTAATTTTTTTTAACTCAAATATTTTAAATCTTCATAAGTTAAGGTTTAAGGTTGTTTGAATTGTATGGTTTAAAAGAACACGTCCTGTTGTTGTTTGCAGATATTGGGCAATAGTTTTATTATTTTTATCTTTCCGAATCTGAACATTTTCATAATATTCAATATAACTTCCATCTTTTAAGTTAATTTTTTTTATAAAATTTGAAGGTTTAGAAATTGTATGTTTATATCTAACCCAGATTGAAGTATGAATTTCAATTTGATCTTGATTATAAGCTAATATAACATCATTTAAATCAGCAAAATAATGATCAGAACCTAATAAGCTGTCAATATTATTGACAGTTAAATAATAACAGCCTAACACCATATCTTGGCTTGGCATAATAATTGGATCACCATTTGCAGGTGATAAAAAATTATAAGGTGCTAACATTAACATATAACATTCAGCCTGAGCTTCTAATGATAGCGGAACATGTACAGCCATCTGATCTCCATCGAAATCTGCATTAAATGCTGAACAAACTAAAGGGTGAAGCTTAATAGCACGACCTTGAACAATAATAGGTTCAAAAGCTTGTATTCCTAATCTGTGTAAGGTTGGCGCTCGATTTAAAAAAATAGGATGGTTTGATAATACTTTATCAAGTACAGGGTCGATAACTGGTTCATTTTGTTGTAGCAAATTTTTTGCAACTTTCATATTACTCGCTAAACCCTGATTGATTAATTCACGAATTATAAAGGGTTGAAATAATTCGATTGCCATTTCATAAGGTAAGCCACATTGATTTAATTTTAAACTTGGTCCTACTACAATAACAGAACGTCCAGAATAATCTACTCGTTTTCCTAGTAAATTCTGACGGAAACGCCCATGTTTTCCTTTTATAATATCGGATAATGATTTTAGTGGTCGATTACTTGCACTTAAAGCAATTTTACCTCGTTTTCCATTATCAATTAATGTATCAACTGCCTCTTGCAGCATCCGTTTTTCATTTCTAATAATTAATTGAGGGGCATCAATTTCTAAAAGTCGAAGTAGACGATTGTTGCGTGTAATTATTCTTCTATATAATTCATTTAAATCAGATGTTGCAAAACGTCCTCCTTCTAATTGAATCATTGGTCTTAATGCAGGAGGGATAACTGGTAAGATTGTTATAATCATCCATGCTGGATTAGCACCTGTCGTTAATAAATTTTCCAAAATACGAATTCGTTTAATAGAGTGATCTCGTAATTTATAAATACGTTGATATTCCCATTTTTTAGCCCAATGTGAAAAATTATAAAATGGCTGTTCTTTATGAAGTACTTTACTACAAAGAGTAATAAAATTTCGTGTTTTAATTATCTCTTGTTCAATATTTAATTTTTCTAATTCACGTTTAATTAAAACAGCACCAATTAAATAATTTGGTGTAGCTCTTAATAAATATTTTGGAGTATTTCGACGTCTATTATTAGATTTTGAGTACGGTTTTAATGGGTAACCTGTAAACCCTAATTCTCGACAACGACGATATTGCTGTAAATCCCAGTGAAGCCCATAAAAAGCAATTTCATCTTCAGCAATAAAATAAGCAAGAGATGCTAATTTTATTCGTTTTATTCTTTCATCATAAAAATTTACTATATTAGATTTTTTGGCTTTTGATTTTTTTTTAAGAAATTCCTTACAATTCAAAAGTGCTTTTGGACTTGCAATATAGTTACGGCATTCAATATCTGAAGAAGGATATTCAGGTATATCTCTATTATCTTTTGAATCAGCAAATTCTGTCCATCCGGTATCTAATCTTTTTTCGAATTGTTCAACTTCAAGTAATAATGCTATATAATTTGGTCGACTATTAGTATACCAAACATGGGTAACTGGGTAAATTAAATTAATATGTCCCATACGATGCCGTCGAACTCGGGATTCCGTTAATTCTACACCACAACGCTCACAGATTAAACCTTCATATCGAACTCTTTTGTATTTACCACATGCACATTCTAAACTTTTACTTGGACCAAAAATCCTTTCACAAAATAAACCATCCATTTCAGGTTTAAAGGTTCGGTAATTAATCGTCTCGGACTTTTGAACTTCTCCAACAAATTGCCCATTAGGTAATTTTCTATGTGACCATTGTAATATTCTCAGAGGAGAGGCTAATTTTATTTTTATATAATCAAATTCTTTTTCAGACCGTGTCATATTAAATTTTTAAAATGAAATATTATTTATATTTGATGTATGAGAGAATGTTTTTAGAAGTGGGTTATATTTTTCAATTAAATTTAATTCAATCTCATAAGATTCCTCTGAACTAAACTCATCAATTCTATATGTACTTAGATCTAATCCAATTGAGCGTAATTCTTGGACTAAAACCTTAAATGATTCTGGTATACCCGAAGTTGGTATTGCTTGACCTTTAATTATCGAATTTAAAGTTTCATTTCTTCCTTGCATATCATCAGATTTGATAGTTAAAAGTTCTTTTAATGTAAAAGATGCACCAAATCCTTCCAGTGCCCAGACTTCCATTTCTCCAAATCGCTGACCTCCATGTTGAGCTTTTCCACCTAAAGGTTGTTGAGTAACTAATGAGTATGGACCAGTTGCTCTCGAATGCATTTTATCGTCGACTAAATGTATTAATTTCAACATGTAGGCATTCCCAACTGTAATTGGATTATCAAACTCTTTACCAGTCCTTCCATCAAGAAGAACCATTTTTCCTGGAGAATAAGGATTGAAAAGCCACGCTTCATCATTTTCAATTGAAGCTTGTCTTAATTTTTTATTAATTAAAATCCGTGAAACCTCTGATCCATACATCTCATCAAATGGTAAAATTTTAAAACGACGGTTTAATTTATGCCCTGCTAAACCTAACAAACATTCATACAATTGGCCTACATTCATTCTAGATGGAACTCCTAACGGATTTAGAATAATATCGATAGGCGTACCATCGGGAAGAAAAGGCATATCTTGTCGGGGTAAAATACGAGAAATTATTCCTTTATTTCCATGACGGCCTGCAATTTTATCACCTACTTGAATTTTTCTGATTTGTGCAATAAAAATTTGAATTTTTTCAAATTTATATGCTAATTTTGTTCGTCTATTAAAAGTTAAAGTTTCAATAATTCTTCCATATTCTCCTTCGGGCATTCTAAATGATGTATCCCGAACACCTTTTGCTTTTGCTCCAAAAATTGCTCTAAGTAATTTTGATTCTGGTAATTGTTCAGAATCATCTTTGGGTATAATTTTTCCTACTAAAATATCGCCTGGTTTTACAAATGTTCCAATTGTAACAATTCCATCTTCGTTTAAGTTTTGAACATCAGAAATACTCAAATTTGGTATATTGTTAGTAGTTTGCTCGGACATTTCTGCTGTTCGATCAATTTCAATTTCATACCTCTCAATATGAATTGACGTAAAAATATCTTCGTATACTAATCGTTCATTAATCAAAATTGCATCTTCAAAATTATATCCCTGCCATGGCATATAGGCTACTAAAACATTCTGTCCTAAAGAAAGTTCACTACTTATTATTCCAGGCCCATCTGTTAACATTTGACCAGATTTTACTTTCTCGCCTTCCCATACGATTGGCCTGTGATTAATACATGTTTCTTGATTAGAGCGTTGATATTTTTGTAAGTCATATTTGTAATGCCGTCCAGAATTTTCACGAATAACGATTTTATTTGCCGTCACTGATTCAACAATTCCATCGCGTTGAGCATTTATCACCATACCAGAATCTAGTGCAATCTGATTTTCTAGCCCTGTTCCTACTATAGGTTTTTGAGGTAATAATAGAGGAACTGATTGCCGCTGCATATTTGAACCCATTAAGGCTCGGTTAGCATCATCATGCTCAAAGAATGGAATTAAAGATGCGGCAACAGAAACAATCTGGATTGGAGAAACAGCAATAAAGTCAACTTCAGATGGAGTAACAGTTAAAAAATCTTGCTTATAACGGACAGGAATTAAATTTTTTGTTAAGTAATTATTCTCATTTGTAGAAATGTCAGCTGGGGCAATCTTATAAAAATCTTCAATATCAGCTGTTAAATAAATCGGATCACCTGTTCTAATAACTTTCCCATTAATAACTCTCCAAAATGGAGTTTCTAAAAACCCAGACTCATTTACTCTAGCACAAGTTGTTAAGGAAGCGATTAACCCTACATTTTGACCTTCAGGCGTTTCAATTGGACAAATTCTCCCATAATGACTTGGGTGAATATCTCGAACCGCAAAACTAATACGATCTCTATCAAACCCTCCAGGCCCTAACCCACTAATTCGTCGTCGATGAGTCAATGCTGATAATGGATTTGTTTGATCCATATATTGAGATAGTTGGCTCGCTCCAAAAAATTCTCTGATAGTTGCTCCAATTATATTAAAACTAGACAATTGACTCGAATAGGTTTTATTTGTTTGGCTTCGTAGTTTTCTTAATAATCTTTGAAATCCAATACGGAATAAATTTTGTAATAATTCTCCTACTGAACGAACTCTACGGTTTTTTAAGTGGTCAATATCATCACTAATTTGTTTAGAAGTAGATAGATTTATCAACTTATCAATTATTGCGAAAATATCTTCATATGTAATTGTAGTAATTCGTTTTGATAGTTTTATATTTAACCTATCATTTAATTTTGAACGGCCTATTTTTCCTAAACGATAATAAGAAGGATCAAAAATTCTGGAGAATTCCGATATATTTTTATAGTAATTCTTATTTAGATTAAAACGTAAAAGTTTATTTGGTTGATAAATTGAGTGACTTAATAGTGGCTTATTAAAATAGAAAAATTCCGAATTTTGTAAATTTTGACAAATCTCTAAATCCGTAACACCCATTTCTTTCAATAAATGAATTATTGGTTTTTGCGTTACTTTATCAAGTTGAATAATAATTTCATCTTCTTGATTTTTTATAGGGTATTTCGAAATATTAATTTTTGTATTTTTTTGAAATCCAAATCTGATCCATGATCCATACTCTGGTATTAATGTTGCAGTATATAATTCTTTTTCCTGATACTTTTCTTTGTATATATCTTTTATTAAATGGTCATCTTTATATTGGATAATTTTAGACTTTGTTTTTAAATATTTTGTTTTATTTTTGAAAATTTTTATTTGTCGTTGAATTCGTCTTTTATCTTTTTCTTTTTTAGTAAAGTTATATTTAAACTTAATAAGTTCTTTAAAGCTATTAGTAAAATAAAGATTATATTGTATTCTATTGTT
>Ga0209668_10000764_pt1 | contig 13360 bp, 2 predicted proteins | sample FrelakmetPLP11PL_FD_187150 | JGI IMG/M metagenome (GOLD analysis project Ga0209668, IMG submission 187150) | Freshwater lake sediment microbial communities from the University of Notre Dame, USA, for methane emissions studies - PLP11 PL (SPAdes)... | ecosystem: Environmental > Aquatic >... | reverse complement strand
CCACGCGGCGCCGGAGATCGGAATCAGGCGCGCGGTGCCGGCGGGATCTCCGGAGGCCACGGGTGGGCCGCCGAGTGCGAGGAGTCCGATGAGCAGTGGGATGAATCGCCGCACGCGTGGCTCCCTTTATGATTTCCGCAGACGCGGCTGGGCGCTGGCACCCGCCGCCAGGCCGGCGAGGGCGACGGCGGGGGACCAGGCCGCCGTCCGGAGCATAGCACCTGCCGTGTCTCGCGCGGGCAGGCGCGAGACCGCCTTCGCTTGGAGTCCGTGATGGCTCGACCGCCACGGGTCGCGCTCGGCGCAGAGGAGGGGAGGCGCCCGTGGGCTGTCGAGTGTCCAGGGCGGACCGCCACGCCGGTGCCGGCTGCGTCCGCGACCCGCGCGGATGCCCATTGTCCGGCGTTCGGTGTCAAAGAGGTGTGAAACCGGAGGGGGAGCGATGCGCACGCTGATCAGGGCCGTCGGTATGGCGAGCGTCGTGTTGGTGTGTGTCAGCGCTGCGATGCCGGGCTCGCCCGTTTCGGCCGGCGGGCAGGGCGGCACATCGCAGGCCGTCACCGCCCTGCCGGACACGCCGATGTCCTTCGGTGTCTTCACGGCCACGTTCGGGCGGGACGGGAGCTTCTCGCTCGCGGGCCAGGGCTGGCCTCCCTTCAAGGGCAGGTGGACCGCCCGCAACGACACGGTGGAGCTCAGTACGACCGGCGGCGGGAAGGGCTGCGACGGACCTGGGCGCTACACCTTCCGCCCGGACGGCGTGCGGCTGATGCTGGCGCTGCAGTCCGACGCCTGCGAGGCCCGGCGCCTGATTCTGGACGGCAGCACGTGGGCGCCGGCGGGGACACCAGCGGTGAGGCCGGAACGGCGCATCGTGCGTACGCCGGGTGCGGCGCGAGGCGCATTGCCGCCGGCAGCGCCGCCGGGCGGCAACTGGCCGTCGTTCCGGGGCGTCGAGGCCTCCGGAGTGGCCCGCGGCCAGAACCTGCCCGATCGGTGGGACGTGGGCACCGGCGAGCACATCTTGTGGCGCACACCCGTTCCCGGACTCGCGCATTCCAGCCCGGTGGTGTGGGGCAACCGCCTCTTCGTGACCACCGCGGTCAGCAGCGATCCGCAGGCGACGTTTCGCAAGGGACTTTACGGCGACGGTGACGCCTCGACGGACCGTTCCCGCCATCGCTGGCTCGTGATGGCCCTCGACACGCGCACGGGGAAGCTGATCTGGGAGCAAACCGCCTTCGAGGGTGAGCCGCTCAACAAACGCCACATCAAGTCCACCTACGCCAGTGCCTCGCCGGCGACTGACGGCCGCATCGTCGTCGCGTGGTTCGGGTCGCAGGGCGTGGCGGCGTACGACGTGAACGGCACGCTGCGCTGGAAGGTGGGCCTCGGGCGGCTCGATCTGGGCGCCTACGACATTCCCTCCGTCGAGTGGGGGCCGGCCAGTTCGCCAATCATCTGGAAGGACCTGGTCATCCTGCAGGTGGACACTCAGGCGGACTCGTTCCTGCTGGCGCTGAACGCGGCCACCGGCGAGACGGTGTGGAAGACCGAGCGCGACGAGCTGCCGTCCTGGGGCACGCCCACCGTGGCGGAGACGGCGGCGGGGCCGGTGCTCGTGACCAACGCGTCGAAGTTCATCCGCGGCTACAATCCGCGCACGGGCAAGGAACTGTGGCGGCTGGGGGGCAGTTCGAAGATCACCGCCCCAACACCCATTTCGACCGGCGATCTGCTGATCATCGCGAGCGGGCGCGGGCCGGAGCGCCCGATCTTCGTCGTCAGGCCAGGCGCGCAGGGGGACCTGACGCTGGGCGGCGCGAAGACGAGCAGCGACGCTGTCGTGTGGAGCCGAACCGGCCGGGGGTCGTACATGCCGACGCCGCTGGCGCTCGACGGGCTGCTCTACGTCCTTGGCAACAACGGGGTCTTCGACGCGTACACCCTCGGAACCGGGGAGGAAGTATTCCGGCAGCGCCTGCCCGTGGTGGGCAGCGGATACAGCGCGTCGCCCGTGGCGGCCGACGGGAAGATTTACCTGTCGGGCGAGGACGGCGACATGCTGGTCGTGGCTGCGGGTCCCGCGTTCAAGCTGCTGGCGACCAACGCGATGGGCGAGTCGCTGATGGCCACGCCGGCGCTGGCCGGCGGCGTGATGTACGTCCGCGGATTGAACACGCTCTTCGCGGTGAGTAACAACGCGCGTTGACGCTGTCCCGCTTCACGCGGCCGGTCCGTGGTTTCGACTCGGGCTGGAAGGACGCCGTGCCGCCCGCGGGCTTCCTCACGTTGGTCTGCACGAGCCTTGCCAAGCTGGACCGCAACCTTGTTCCTGATGTGTCTGTCGCCACTCGAGAAGACAAGACGTTGCCGTCACACATAGACGCTCTTCAGATCATTCATGTCAAGCCAATCCGTCGGGGCTGCGGGCCCGTCGATTTCCCCGACCTCGCCCAAGTGCCTTGGTCGAGAAGTCTGCCTCCTGACGGACAATTCATCGCCGTGAAATGAGGCTTGCGCCAACGGGCCACGTACCCCTATGCTTGCGCCTCATACGTTTCAATAAGCAGTAGTCGGCCCCCGCCCTGCATTGGCCCCGCAGTCATGTCCGGGAGTGCCGCATCGTATTCGCGGGCCCTCACGGATTCAGCGATGATGCGTGCGGCTTCCTGGAGTCCGAGCCAATCGACCCTTCCCATCTTCGGCTTGCCTGGCGGCCCGGCGGTTGAGTGCGCGTGCCTTGTTGCGGTGGGTCCAGAATCCAGTCCCGCAGGGCTTCGCGAGATCCGTGCTCATCACAAGGACTGAGAACTTGGGACTTCGTGTGCCGCCCCCTGGCCAGCCCGTTCGGACACGGCTCGAAGCGCGTGTCGCTCATCGCTGGCGCACAACGTCCGCCGCGCACACGAGGCCCTGTCGACCTGCCAAGCGTCCGGCAGCACACCTGCTGCTCACGCTCCTGATTCTGGGAACCGCGGGGCTCGTGGCCCAGCCCCTGCCGCCGCTGAGCGAATCCTCATCTCTCCTGCCGGCCCCGCCGCCGTATCGACTGACGATGACACCGCCGCCGACAGGCGGCACGGTGACGGGGAACGGCCTGGCCTGCGGCACCGGCGGTGCGGCCTGCGCGGTGACGTTCGACAGTGCGACGACGGCGGCGCTGACGGCGACACCTGATACGGGCTACACCTTCACGGGTTGGGGCGGCGACTGTGCGGGGACGGCGGCGAGCACGACGGTCCAGGTGGATGCCGTGCGGACGTGCAGCGCGTTCTTCGCGCCGACCCTCGCGCGGTGTGAGCAGCATCCGGCGGATGCGAACGGCGATTTCCGGCTGGCGATCGGGGAGGTGACGGCCTACGGGGCGGCCTGGAAGAAGGGCGACACGTGGACCGTGCCGCCGGTGCCGATCCCGATCGGGTACGTGACCCGGGCCGGGTACCTGTGGCGCGTGGGGGAGACGTATCGCCGCGATGTGGGGGACGGGCCGTTCTGCTGGCTGCCGCTGATCGCCGGGGATGCCGTTCTGACGTCCGTGGATCCAGCGGCCGGCGAACAAGGCGCCGGCCCGATTGTCGCCACCGTCACGGCGTCGGGCACGCACTTTTTTCAGGGCACGACAGAGGTGTCGTTCGGCGCCGGCGTCACCGTGAGCGGCGTGCAGGTTCAGAGCCTCACGCAGTTGACCGCTTCGCTCGCGGTGGCCGCGGGAGCCGCCGTGGGCCCGCGCGACGTCTCGACCATCACCGATGGCGAGGTCGCGACGCTCGCCGGAGCGTTCCGTGTGACGCTCCACAGAAGCGTTCCCGTTCCGAACGCGGGTGGACCGTACAACGGGACTGCCGGGATCGCCGTCTCGTTCGATGGGAGCCTGTCAGCCGATCCCGACGGGAACCCGCTCGCATTCACCTGGGACTTCGGCGACGGCAACACCGGCTCGGGTACGACGCCGTCGCACGCCTACGCGGCGGCGGGACAGTTCTCCGTGACGCTGCGCGTCGACAACGGCCACGGCGGAGCAGCGAACGCGGCGACGACCGTCACGATCAGTCCGGCCTCGGTGAACCCCGGCATCGGGTTCCTTCGAGGCGGGGCGTTCGACGATTCCAGGGGCCTTCCGCTCGCAACGCCGATCATTCGGGTGCTCCGCGCCGCAGGCCAGCCACTGCCGGCTCCGCCGACAACCGGCGGCGACGTTCAGGGGCGTTTCCTCGCGCAGGCCGCTCAAGGCGAAGCCCTCGTGGAAGTCTCTGCCAGCGGCTTCACCTCCGTGTATCGCACGGCCTCGGTGGTCGGGCGTGCGTCGGTGACGCTCCTCGATGCGAGGCTGACGCCGCTCGAACCGGCGAGCCAGCCGATCACGTCCGCGCTCGGGGGGCTCGCGCGAACGCCGGACGGCGGGCAGTCCGTGCAGTTCATGGCCGGCAGTCTGCCGGCGGATGCGGCCGTGGGCGTCACCCCGCTCTCGGCCCAGGGGCTGCCGCTCCGGCTTCCGTTCGGCTGGTCCCCGGTGGCCGCCGTTGATGTTCGTCCTCTCGCGACGAGTCTGGGCGTGCCGGCTGTGTGGCGTGCAAGCAACGCCGCCGGCATTCCGCGTTCACGCGAACTTGCGCTCGTCCGATTCGACCGTGACGCGCTCCGCTGGATAGTCGGCGGAACGGCGGCGGTCAGCGGCGACGGCCAGTTCATCGAGGCGGCCATCGACCGGCTCGGCGCGTGGGTGATCGTCGCGCCGGACGCCGCGCCCTTCACCCCGACTGCGCCTCAGCCCGGGTCGGAGCTCACCGGCGTGGCGGAGCCGCCGCTGCCCGGAACGATCAGCGCGACAGGACACGTCAGTCCGCGTACGGCGCCGCCAGGCCAGCAGGCGCGCGCGATCGGCGCAGTCGTTCTGCAGTCGAGCGAGCCGCTCGTGAGCGGAGTCCGTTTGCAGGGCCGCGTCACGCAGCGATTCGATCTCCAGGACGGTGCCTCCGTCGTGCCGTTGCCGTTCACCCAGGACGTGCTGGTTTACACCGATCCGGCGACGGGACTGACCTCGGAGCTGCGCGCGAGGATTCCCATCACGCCGTCGCGAAACTACTCGTTGCAGGAGCTGCTGCTGGGCGTCGTTCAGGTCGACGTCCATCAGCCCGGATCCAACACGAACGGGATCCTGGTTGACGTGGGCGGCGGAGCCTTCGACGACGGCGCCGGCGCCCGGCTGACGGTGCCCGCCGGAGCGGTGACGCTGCAGACCGTCATCGACCTGGTTCCGCTGCCGCGGGATCAGTTGTCGGCGCCCGTACCCGGCGGAGTCGAGTTTCTCGGCGGAGTCCGTTTCGGGCTCATCGGTGCCAACCTCCCGCAGAGCGCCACGATTTCCATTCCCAAGCCATCGGGTCTTCCCCCCGATGCGCAGATTCTGCTGGCGCAAACCTTCTTCGACTTTCTCGGCGTCCCGCATCTTCGTGTCGCGGCGGTCGGGACTCTGGACGGGAACCGCATCGTTTCAGCGACACAGGCGGGCGACCTCCAGTTGCCAGGTGTGGTGACAGGCGGCGAATACGCGTTTGTCCGCGCGACGACGCCTCTGGGCTTCGCACGCGGAATCGTCTTCGCTCCGGATGGAACGACACCCCGGACGCTCGCGCTCCTGACGGCCGAGACCGGACCGTTCGCGGATCTGACAGGGACGACCGGCCGTTACATAGCCATGACGCCGGTGGCGGCGGCCACTCGGGTCTTCGCGACGGACGCCCCGGGGAACGTCGGCAGCAACTCCGTCTCGCCGGCACAGGTGAACGCCGTCGTCACCGCCAACGTGACCCTGGCTGCCACGGCGCCGACGGTGGTGTCGGCGGACCCGGCCCAGGGTGCCACGCGCGTGCCCCTGGATACCGGTCTTCGGGTGCAGTTCTCGAAGGCGATCGCCGCGGCGTCGGTCACCGAGACCAGCGTCAGCCTGCGACAGGGCGGAGCGCCAGTGACGCTCCAGCGCTTCCTGTCGATCGACGGCCGGACGCTGACGCTGCTTCCCGGCCACGCGCTGTCGTCAGCCACCAGCTACGAACTGGTCCTGACCACGGATCTCCGCGACCCGGTCGGGAATGCGCTCGCGGCCTCCCAGACGCTGTCATTCACGACGATCGATACCAGCCGGCAAGTTACGGCGCCGGGCCAGCTCGTGGCACGCCTTCCGGACGACGACGGGTTCGTCATGCTGTTCGGCAGCCCCGGAACGGCGGAGCCCTCGGCGCTGGTGTCGGTGATCAACCTCCGCTCGCAGGAAACGATGACCGTCGTGGCGCAATCCGACGGCTCCTTCCGCCTGCGCATTCTGGCGCTGCTCGGGGACGAGTTGACGGTCCACTTCCGGAATGCGGCGGGCCAGGAAGCGGACTTCACCATCTCGCAACTCGAGAACGAGGATGGGCTTGCGGGCCTCGGGGCAGCCGGAGGCACGGTCCGCGGAGCGGGCGGCCGCGTGGCCACGGTGCTGCCGCGGGCCCTGGTGAAGGCGGGCACGTTCAGGCTGCTCGCCGGGTCCACGCTGAATCTGCCGCCGCTGCCGGCGGGCGACGTGGTCGTGGACGCGTTGGCGCTGACGATCACGGGGGCTCAGTTCAATCCGCTGTCCTCGTTGACGGTCTTCGAGACTCAGGGCCGGTTCGCACCCGCGACGGCGTCGGCGCTTCCGTTCACCGCCACGGGTTCGCTTGTCGTGGCTCCGGACTTCCTCGTCGGCGGTGCGCTGAAGTTCCGCGCGATCGGGCAGGATGCGCAGGGGAATCAGGTCCGCGTGGATGCACTAACGACGGTCCGATCGGCCGATCCGGATCGGACCATCGTGGAAACGGCCTCTGAAGCGCGTTTCCCACGCGTGTTTGTGTCCACGCCGCGCGAGGCGGTGCCGAATCAGGAGGTGGACGTCACCGCAACCGTACCGACAGCGCGCGTGGACTTCGAGCTGCCTGTCCCTGCGGGTCCGCTGGCGGCCTATCTGCTCGTGCGCGAATCGCAGCTTGGCACGGAGTCCAAGCTCTCGATTCTCGACACACTCGTGCCCACCGCGACCGACGCCGGCCCGCGACTGCGAACCGCCGGCCGCGAGCTTCCCGGAGTGTCGCAAAGCGGGGCGTATGCAGTCATCGGCTCGCCGACCGCGCGGTCATTTGCGACCGGCCGCCTGACCGGCCCCGCTCTCACCGTTGACGTCGAGGGCTCGCCGTTCGTCTATGAGACCAACGGGCCGAACGCGTTGTTTACCGTGCCCGTTCCTGCGAATGGTCCGTTCACGTTGCGATTCGTCGATCCTGCAAGCGGCGACCTGCGTGGTACCTTTGTCGGCCACTCGACCGGTCCGGGAACGATCGACATTGGTGAGCCGCTCGGACATACGGCTCAGACCATGACCGTGTCGGCGAAGCCGGACGAGACGTGGTCGGCTGACATCGACATGCCGATCGAGTTCGCGTTCTCCGAGCCCGTGGACATGCCCACGGTGAACGCCGGCACCATCGTCGTGACCGACGCCTCGGGCCACAGGGTCTTCGGCCGCTTCACGGAATCCGGGGACAGCCGCACGGTGGCGTTTACGCCCCTCCGGCGGCTGCGCTACGCCACGCGGTATCGGTACAACGTGACGACGCGCGTGACGGCGGTTTCGGGCGCGCACCTCCAAGCCGCTTTCAGCCGTGAGTTCACGACGTTCGAGCCGCGGGCGCTGGCCGCGCCCGACGTGGGCGAGCCGGTGAAGGACGTCGCAGTCTCCGGTGGTGTGGCACTGGCCGCGGGAGCATCCGGACTCTCGGTCTTCGGGATTGCCAATCCCATGCAGCCGGTGCTTCGGGCGCGCGTCGCACAGGCTGGAGGCTCTTCGGGAGTTGCGCTGACCGACGGTGGCTTCACCGATCGCGCGGGAACCGCCGTTGCCGGTCCTGTGGCCGTTCTGAGCGGCGGCAGCCAGAGCACCGGTGGACGGGTCAATGTGCTTGGGCTGCAGAATCCGAGCGGTCCTCAATCCCTCGGTGCCGTCAGTGTCGGCCAGGCCGGTGTTGCCGCGGCCGGCCGGATTGCGATCGACGGTGCGCGCGCCGCCGTGCTCGACGGGGTCGGCGCCAGCATCCTCGATCTGGCCCAGGCCGTTCCTCCCGATCCTGCCGACGCCACGCGCGGCGTGCTTGCGCGCTCCACTGCGACGTCGCTTGTAAACGCCAAGGACGTCGCCTATGTCGGCAGCAAAGTGCTCGTCGTGGGCGAGGCAGGCCTGAGCATTCTCGATGCGGCCACCCTCGACGTGCTCGGCACTCGCGCGGCCGATGGGCCTGCGGTTACGGTTGATGGTCTTCCGCAGTTCGACTTGGACATCGACGGCAACGGCACGATCGATCCGAATACCGAGCACTTCGATCTGGCCGTAGCGGGCGGTGGCAGTGATGGCACGCTGCGGTTCTACGACATCAGCCGGCCTGCGGCCATCCGCCTCGTCGGCGTGGTGCATCTGGCTGGCGACGTGCAGGATGTCGCGCTCAGCGCATCGGAACAGTTGGCGTACGTGGCGGCTGGTCTGGCAGGCGTGGTCATCGTCGACCTGCACGGTCCGACGTCGATTCAACCTCTCGATGTCGATTTCGACGGCGACGATGATCGCATTCTTGGAAGCGTCGCGACCGCCGCCTCAGCGAGCCGCGTGTCCGTCGACAGCGCCCGCAGTCTGGCTGTGGCCGGAACCGGGCAGCGACTGTCGGTCTTGCAGGTTGCCCCGATGCACGCACGCATCCTGACGATCCTGCGCGATCCCGTGCTCGCTGCCCCTGGCGACGAACAGCCCCTGGTGAATGGTGTCGATGCCTTTACGACCGACGATGCAATTCGGGTGGCCGTCGATACAGGAGCAGACGCGTCGACGGCGTTTCTCACCGTCACCGAAGCGCCAACCTCGATTGATCCGCTGCTCGGCTTGCCTGGCGGCGTTGAGTCCGTTCCGCTTTCGGCCGGGCAGTCGACAATTGAACTGCGGAATCGGGGTACCGATATTTCGTCTCAGAGAACGGCGACGGTTCGCCTGGTCAACGCGGCCGGCGAGGTGTTCGACACCGCGACCATCCGACTTGCCCTGCCCGACGTGTCGCAGACTCGCCTCAAGAGCATGTATGTCGCTCCCCAGGAGCTGACGTTGGACGAGACGACGACGTCCGCACAGCTTGGTGTGGGCGGGCGGTTCGAAGACGGCCGGAATCTCAATCTCACCCGGGCGTCGAGCGGGACGACGCATGGAAGTTCAGAGCCGATTGTCGCGACCGTGAGTGCCGACGGCATGGTCGACGCACTGGTGGGGGGCAATGCGCTCGTGACCAGCGTCAACTTTGGCGAGCGCGTGAGCGCCAGGGTCACGGTTAATCGCCGTGCGAAGCTCACCGCGTTGAGCCTGTCGCCCCACGATGTCCTTCTGCGGCGACCCGAAGAGGTGCGTCAACTGACCTTGTTCGGCACGTACTCGGACGGTCGGCACGAAGACGTTACCGGTATGGCTGGCGTCTCGTTCGTGTCCTCGAATAGCACCGTTGCCACCGTTGATGCACTGGGAAGGCTCAAGGCGGTCTCTGAAGGAGGCGCGGTCGTGAGCGCCACAATCGACGGGATTCGGACGGACATGTCGGTCGGAGTCGAGTTCAGCGAGCCGGCACGGGTGCTGTCTGTGGCATTGCGTCCTTTTGCAGCCTCTGTCGACACGGACACTCTCGTCCCGGTGGAAGCCCAGCTAACGGGAAGCGGCGGTCTTGCCGGATTGAGCGTGTCGTTCAGCGTGAGTGGCCCGAGCACCTTCTCCTCGACGGCGCTGGCTGACTATGACGGCAAGGCGTCCACGAAACTGGCGGGCTTCTCTCAGCCGGGAACGTGGACCGTTACCGCACGCGTAGTCGATCCGGGCACTGGCACCACGCTGACCGACACCGCAGTCGTGACGGTCGTTGCGTCCGGTCGCGATGCCGAGCCCAATGACTCGACCGCGCCCGTTTCCCTCGCCATCGGCGGCGAGGTTCTTGGGGCGCTCGGAGACGGGGATCCGGAAGACGCGTTCGGTATCAACCTGTCCTATTCAGGCGACCTCGCGATCGAGATTGTCTTCGACGGCGGGGTCTTTCCTCTTCAGGCAACCGCTGTGCTTCGGGACGGAACAGGAGGAGAACTTGCGCGCGCCAACGCCGCTGACGGTGTCATACGATTGACTGTGGGTGTGTCCGGGCGTGTCGTCGTTTCCATCAGTGCACCTCAAACCGTCCGCTACAGGCTGAACACTCGCTTTACCCAGGCCCCTGTGACTGTGACATCCGTGGCACCAAGCAGTGGCGGCACCGGAACCGTCGTGACGGTTTCCGGCCAGGGCTTCGGCACGGACCCGAGTTCGGTCCGGGTCATGTTCGGCGGAGTACCGGGCAAGGTGCTCGATGTCGCCCCGACGACGATCAGGGTGCAGGTGCCGGCGCTGGCTGTCAACGGGGATCTCGGGATTGTCGTGGGGGAGCGGGCCTTGGTGGCCGCGGCCTTCTCGGTCGGCCGGGAGGGTTCAGCGCGGCCTGTGCACTTCAGCAATCCAGCCCCTCCTGCGACCCGGCTGCATCCAACGCTGCTGACTCCCGTCAGCGTCAATCGTCTCATCATCACCGCCGACCCGCTGAGCACGAGCGCGCGCATCAGTCAACTCGTGCAGAACGAAGGGGGCGTGATCATCACCGTGCTCCCGGCGCTTCACACCTACGTGGCCGCCTTCCCCAACATCGTGTCCCTTCGAGATCTGGAAGCAGGCCGGGCGCGCATCCGCCTGCAGCCGGAGATCATCTCGGTCGAGCTGAGCGCGCGGGTCAAGCTAAGCGCTGCTGGTCCATACGACGGCGAAACCCAGCAACTGACAGGTGCGTTCGGCGCCGTCGCGGCGGGCATGGCCGCCTTCAAGAGCGCGTACATCTTCGATGCGATTGAGGAAGCGCGCAAGAATCGCAGACTGGCTGACGCCGGCAACCTGAACCGTGTGCGCGTCTCGGTGATCGACAGCGGGCTGAACCCGCCAGACGAGTTCAGGGGAAAGTTTCTCAACGCCACGCTCAGCCGTGTCGCTGGAAGCTCACCAGAGACGGGAGAGATGCTGTGGGTCAAGCGGCAGGTCAATAGGCCGGACTGGATCGGCGACGACCCGACTGGCCACGGAACGGCTATGACAAGCATCATAGCTGCCCGCAACCACGGTACCGGGTTTGGCATGAGCGGCGTCCTCGGAAGCGTTGTGACGCCGGCTGAAACGTGGGAGAGGAAGGCTGAGTTCTATAGCGTTGATGTCTACCAAGCGCAGGACGACGATTTCTGGGGGTTTGCGGACAATGTCCTCGCGGCGCTATCCGCGGCGACGGCGTCGCCTGGCGAGTCGGACGCGAACCGTACTCCACATGTCGTGAATCTCAGTCTTGGATTTCCGTCTGATTTTCCGACGTGTTCCTTGGTCGGCGAAGTGTTCCGTCTGCAGCCGGACACCCTCTTCGTCGTGGCGGCGGGCAATGAGAATGTGGAGGCGTGGCGAAGCTGTCCAGCGGTGTTCTCGTTGGCGTATCGCAACGTGATCACCGTGGGCGCGGTCGGCGTGGCGAACCTGGATGAAACAGGTGAGCAGGGCGCCGGCCGGGCAGTCTGGAGGACCCAGGCGGATCCGTTCCCCACCGTACCTCTGTGTGGCATGTGGCATGGGCAGGCCTCCAATTGCGGTTTTTCCGTCACACTGGCTGCGCCAGGCGAGGACTTCCTGGTCATCATGCCGGGGGGACTCAAGGTCCGGAACCTCGACTCGGGGACATCTCTGGCGACTGCGTTGACATCGGGCGTCGCGGGACTGCTTCACGCCGTCAGCCCGAACCCCCTGACGCCTGGGGACATACGGGATATTCTCGTCGCTTCCGGAACGGACATCACGGAAACCTGGCGGGATGGCGAGCGTGGCGGCGGCACGGCGGCGAACGACGACCCCTTCCGGTCCCCTGCACTGCCACTCCGCCGGCTCAATGCCTTGGACGCCGTCCGCCTCCTGCTCCAGGAGCCCGAGTGGCCGAGGATACTCGTCGCCGACGCTGTCGAGCGGGGTTCCGCCGGGGGCGCCAACTCGCATCTCGTGTCTGTCGCCGTCGCCCCGTTGGGCGGCAGGATCTATCTGGAAGGCGCTGATGAGTTCACGTCGCCGCGGTCCGTTCCCCTGAAATGGTCCGTCCCTCTGGAAGGGCAGAAGAACCCCGACGGCACGACGGCGATCGTTCATCTCGATCTCGCCCGCACAAACTCCATCGCCGTCTCGCCAAACCGGCGCGAGGCCTACCTGACAGCAGAGGCCGTGGGGCTCCAGCGAAGCGGCATCGCAGTGGTCAAGCTCCCCGATCTCACGGTCGATGAGTTCATCGATCTGTCAGGCGGGCCGGTGGTGACCGTCGCTGGCCAAGGGAGACCTAACGTGCCCGCCGGCGGCCGGCACTCGCTGGCCGTGTCGCCCGACGGCCGGCTCCTGTATGTCGCCACCGCTACAGGACTGACGCTCATCAATCTCGAGACGCGCAAAGTCGTCGAAGACTACCGCGACCTTCCTGTTCCCGGTGGAGTTTCCGATGAGTCGCGGCCAATCGCCCTGCTCACGTGGAGACTGCGCGATCTGGAGAAAGTTCTGAGCAATGGAGGGGCTGTCCCGGCCAGCATCTCATTGTCATCCGACGGACGAACGCTCTTTTTGGCTACCACGCCAGACGCCTCGCGTCGATCTCGTGTCCTGCAGGTCGACGTCGACCTGACCAAAGACGCGGACACTGCCAAACCAGGACGACAGGTGGACCTCTCCGGATTCCTTTTGGTTTCTGAGCAGGAAGCACCGACGTTGTCCATGATGGCGACCTTGAGCGGAGGAGCGCCGGATATCTCCAAGGATGTCTCGGCGTCGCCGGACGGGAAATACGTGTACCTGTTGCACGGACGGTACAGGTTCAACCCGAGTGCCGACGGACCGCTGATCGTGAACTCTCCCGGCACCATGGGAGTGTTCAATCGGGCGCTGGCCCCCCAGACGAATGGCGAACCGGTGGGCCGCATCCTGGTATCCGACGTGCTCGGCAGCCCCTTCACGCTCCCCAAAGTTCGTGCGGAGGCTCCGTCGGCACTCGCGCTGAGCGAAGACGGGCGTCGAGGACTCGTCGGCTTCTACCTGACGGGCAACTTTGGCCTCCTGGATCTCGATCGGCAACGGCAGCAGGGTCTGGGGGACCCTGCGGACAGACCAGACTTCCGCGGCTACATCGGCAGGACGCTGCCAATTGAGCTGGACAGCGATTATTGGCCGAGGGCCCCCCAAGAC
>Ga0209668_10000763_pt1 | contig 13368 bp, 8 predicted proteins | sample FrelakmetPLP11PL_FD_187150 | JGI IMG/M metagenome (GOLD analysis project Ga0209668, IMG submission 187150) | Freshwater lake sediment microbial communities from the University of Notre Dame, USA, for methane emissions studies - PLP11 PL (SPAdes)... | ecosystem: Environmental > Aquatic >... | reverse complement strand
ATCTCCTTGCCCGACAGGAACTCGAGCGGCTCGCCCGACTTCGTCAGGAGGACATGGGCCTGCTTCGGAGTCAGCGGGCGGTACAGCCAGACCTCGAGCTTGCCGTGGTCGAGCCGGATCTCCGACGCCTTTGCTTCCCCGCCCAGCAGGCGGATGCGCCGCAGCTCGAGCAGGTGCAGCGCCGGTGCGGGCGGGCGGCCGAAGCGGTCGGCGACCTCGGTCTCGATGGCGTCGACCACGTCGAGGCGCGAGGCGATGGCGAGGCGCCGGTACAGCTCGAGCTTCTCCTCGGCGTCGGGCACGTAGTCGTCGGGCAGGAACGCCGGCCAGTCGGTGACCAGGCGCGGCTCGGTGCGGTCCTCGAGCGGCACGCCCTTGAGGTCGGCGATCGTCTCCTCGAGCAGCTTGACGTACAGGTCGAAGCCGAGCCCCAGGATGAAGCCGCTCTGCTCGGGACCGAGCAGGTTGCCGGCACCGCGGATCTCCATGTCCTTGAGCGCGATCTTGAAGCCCGCGCCCAGCTCCTCGAACGACTCGATGACCTTGAGCCGCTTCTCGGCGTCCTCGGACAGCACGCGGCCCTCGGGCACGAGCAGAACCGCGTAGGCGCGGTGGTTCGAGCGCCCGACGCGGCCGCGCAGCTGGTAGAGCTGCGCCAGCCCGAAGTTGTGCGCGCCGTTGACGATCAGCGTGTTCACCGTCGGGATGTCGAGCCCCGACTCGATGATCATGGTCGAGACCAGGCAATCCAGCTCGCGGTTGAGGAACGCAAGCATGACCCGTTCCAGCTCGTGTTCCTTCATCTGCCCGTGCGCCACGCCGAAGCGCATCTGCGGCACGAGGCGCTCCAGCATCGCGGCCACGGTGGTGATCGACTCGACACGGTTGTGGACGAAGAACGCCTGGCCGCCACGGTCCAGCTCGCGCATCAGCGCGTCGGCGATGACGTCCTCGCCGTACTCGACGATCTCGGTGTGCACCGGCAGGCGGTCGCGCGGCGCCGTCTCGATCAGCGACATGTCGCGCGCGCCGGCGAGCGAGAAGTTGAGCGTGCGCGGGATCGGCGTCGCGGTGAGCGTGAGGACGTCGACCTGCGTGCGCATCTTGCGCAGGCGCTCCTTGTGCGCGACGCCGAAGCGCTGCTCCTCGTCGATGATGATCAGGCCCAGGTCCTTGAACACGACGTCCTTGGACAGCAGGCGATGGGTGCCGATCAGGATGTCGACCTCGCCGGTGGCGAGCTTCGCCACCGTCTCCTTCTGCTGCTTCGGCGAGCGGAAGCGGGACAGGAGCTCGAGCTTCACCGGGAAGTCGGCCAGGCGCTCGCGGAACGTGTCGTAGTGCTGCTGGGCGAGGATCGTCGTCGGCACCAGCACCGCCACCTGCCGGTGGTCCATCACCGCCTTGAACGCGGCGCGGATCGCCACCTCGGTCTTGCCGTACCCGACGTCGCCACAGACCAGGCGATCCATCGGCCGCGCCGCCTCCATGTCGGCCTTCACCTCGTCGATGGCGCGCAGCTGGTGCGGCGTCTCCTCGTAGATGAACGCCGCCTCGAGCTCGCGCTGCCACACCGTGTCGGGCGCATAGGCGTGTCCCGGCATCGCCTTGCGCAGCGCGTAGGTGCGCAGGAGCTCGCCGGCCATTTCCTGGATGGCCGCCTTCGCCTTGGCCTTCGTCTTCTGCCACGACGACGAGCCGAGGCGATGCACCGACGGGCGCGACCCCTCCTCGGCCGTCCACTTGGCCACCAGCTGGAGCTGGTTCACCGGCACGAACAGCTTGTCGCCGGCGCCGTACTCGATCTCGAGGCAGTCGGTCTCCTGCCCGTTCATGGTCAGGCGCTGGAGGCCGCGGTAGCGGCCGATGCCGTGGTCGTCGTGCACGACGTGGTCGCCCGGATCGAGCGAGTTCAGCTCGGCCAGCGACAGTCCGCCCGTGCGCTTGCGACGCCGCACGCGGCGGCGGTAGCGCTCGAAGATCTCGTGGTCGGTGAGCACCGCGAGGTTCGCCGCCGAGCAGGTGAAGCCGTGCGCCAGCAGGCCGACGTCGAGCCGCGCCGCCGAAGCGCCGAGAAGCTCGTCGAGGCGGTCGCGCTGCCCGCTGTTGTCGCACAGGATGTGGATCGTCTGGCCCTTGCCGTGCAGGTCGGCGAGGAAGCCGCGCACCAGGTCGAGGTTGCGCGTGAACGCCGGCTGCGGCGCGGTCACGATCTCGTACACCGTCGCCGGATCGGCGGCGGCGCCCTTCTTGCGCGCGACGGGGCCCAGAAGGTCGACACGCGCGCGGTCGCCCGCGCCGTGACGCGCCTCGGCCCACGTGTCGAACAGCTCGGAAGGCGGCGAGACCAGCGGGAACTGCGCGATCGCCGTGGCGTGGCGCTCGGTCACCTCGGCGTCGAGCGCCTCGCCCTTCTCACGCAGGCGCTCGGGATCGTCGCAGATGACGGCCGCGGCCGCCGGAACGTAGGCCCACGGCGAACCCAGCTCCTGCCCGTAGTGGCCGGCGACGCGCTCCATGCCCTCGAAGAACAGTTCGCTGGTCATGCGCTCGAGGTCGCGGCCCTCCCGCGCCGCGGCCGCGGCGGCGCGATCGCCCGCGTCGGCGAGGTTCTGCAGGACCTGCGCCGCCTCGCCCGGCGTGAGCGCGATCTCGTAGCGCGGCAGCACGGTGGCCGCGGGCAGCGACTCGATCGAGCGCTGGGTCAGCGGATCGAAGCGGCGCAGCGAGACCAGCGTGTCGCCGTCGAACTCGAGGCGCCACGGATCCTCGGCGCCCAGCGAGAACAGGTCGACGAGGCCGCCGCGCACCGAGAACTGCCCCAGCGCGCTGACGATCGGCACCCGCTCGTAGCCGAGGCCGACGAGGCGTGCCAGCAGCGCGTCGCGCTCGACGTCGGTGCCGACGGTGAGCGACAACTCGGCCGACACCAGGCGCGCCGGCGACAGCACCTTCTGGGCCAGCGCGCGCACCGTCGTGACGACGATGCCGGGCGTGCCGGCCGCCAGGTCGGCCAGCGTCTCGAGGCGCTGCGCGGTGATCGCGGGATGGGGCGACGTGCCGTCATAGGGCAGCGTCTCGGGCTCGGGGAACGGCAGCACGTGCGCCTTGCCGAGGAAGTACTCGAGGTCCTCGCGCAATGTCTCGGCGCGCTCGCCGTCGGTGGCGATCCACACGAACGTGCCGCCGCGCGCCTTCCACAGCGCCGCGATGAGCCACGCGTCGGAGGAGGCCGCGAGGCCGCGCACGCCGACGTGCGTCCCCGCGGCGGCGAGCGCGTCCGCGAGGCCGGCGAACGCGGGCAACCGCGCCGCGGCGGCGAGCAGTGCCTCGTGCGTCGAGGCGGCGGCCGTGGCGGCGCGTTCGCGCGGCGCGGTGGTCGGTGCGGTCGGTGGGGTCATGCGCGCGAGGGCGTCATCAGGCGACCCACCGCCGATTCGGCGACGAGACAGAGGAAGGCGAGCAGCAGCAGCAGCCCGGCGAGCTCGCGGCCGAAGCGGCCCTCGCGGATGCGACGCGCCAGGTCGGCATCGCCCTCGAGCACGATCGGCTTGTAGGCCGCCCATCGGGCGCGCGCCTCGGCCGGCGACAGGCGCGCCAGGTCGGACTCACGCGGATCGAGGTTCACCGCCACGTCGCGCAGCGGGCGACCCGACACGGCGAGGCGATGGAGCCCGACCTGCGTCAGCGGCGGCGACACGAGGCGGCGGCGACCGTCGGCCAGCGATTGCTCGAGCGGGACCGCGCGTCCGGCCGGATCGACGAAGCGCAGGTCGGCTGCCTGCGCGCCGACGGGCACGGCGACGGTGAAGCGCTGGCCCGGGCGCAGGTCGTCGCTCGCGGCGCCCTGCGCCAGCGCCGTCAGCGACTGGATCCACAGCGGCAGGAACGCGCCGCGCGTGGGGAAGTCGTTCCAGGCGCCCTCGACGTCGCTGGCGAAGACGAGCAGCCGCCCGTCCTCGACCATCGCCGGCAGGTCGGGCGCGAAGCGTGCCAGCACGCGCGTCGACGGGCCCGGGGAGAGCGGCCACGCCTGGCGGAACGCAGCCTGCGAGATCGGATCGCCTGAGCGGCCCGCGAAACCCTCGAACGCCGGATGACCGGGCGCCGCGAGGCGCAGCGTCCACTGGCCGCCGCCGGACAAGCGCGGCGCGTCGCCGACGCGCAGCCCGCCGAGCGCGGGGAACAGGCGCGCGCCGTAGAACGTGGCGCTCGCGCGCGGACCCAGGATGATCGCCACGCCCCCGCCGCCGCGGGCGTGGTCGACGACCGCGGCCAGTGAGTTCTCGCCCAGTTCGGCGACGTCGTTGAGCACCAGCGCGTCGAATCCGGCGAGCGTGCCGGCGGTGAGCGCGCCGCTCTCCAGGCGCACGACGTCGACGCGGCCGGCCTCCTGCCCCGCGCCCAGCGCGAGCGCCAGCGGCGAGACGCCGCGGCTGCCGCCCTCGACCAGCGCGACGCGGATGCGACCGCCCGGCCCCGCGGCGAACCAGCGGTGGTTGTCGATCTCGAGCGCATCCTCGGGCAGGAACGCCTCGCCCCCGCCGTCGGGGCGTGCCGAGAGCGGCACGAGCGCGCGGCCCTCGCCCGCGCCCAGCGGGACGAAGGCGCGGCCCAGTTCGCGGCCGCCGGAGCGCACGCCGACCGCGACCTCACCACCCGCGCCACCGAACGACTGCACGGTCACGTCGACCGCGGCGCCGTCATCGAGCCCGCTCGCCGGTCCCGCCTGCGCCTGGACATATCCCGACGCGGCGCCGGCGGCGCCGCGGAGGCGCGCACCCGTGACCGCCAGGTTCTCGGGGCGTAACGCTCCGGCCAGCGGCAGCACGTAGAAACGCAGTCCCGAGGGCGCCGCGCCGAGCGCCGCGCCGGAGTCGGCCCCCGCCGTCGCCGTCGCGGCCGCCGCGCCCCCCGCGCCGGGCAGCCCGGCGCGCTGCAGGTCCGAGATCACGTAGAGCTCCTTGTTCACGCGCGCGCTCTGGCGCAGCACGGCGAGCCCTCGGCCGACGGCGGCATCGAGATCGGTCGCGAACGGCCGCGGCTCGATCGACGCGACGGCCGCGCCGGCGCGCGCCAGGTCGGGCGAGGGCTGCGGGAACAGCGCCTCGGGCTCGGCGTCGAACGCGATCACCTGCACCTCGTCGCCCGCGTCGAGCGACTCGAGTACCGCGCGCGCACGCGCCTGCGCCCGCGCCGAGAGCAGCTCCTTGCCCTCGAGCGCGCCCATCGACGCCGAGCGATCGATCAGCAGCACGACGCTCGAGTTCGCCTGTCCCGCGCCGGGCCCGACCGCGCCCTTGAGCGCGGGCTTGGACAGCGCGAGCGCCAGGAGCGCGATCGCGAGCGTGCGCAACGCCAGCAGCAGGAACTCGCGCAGGCGGAAGCGGCGCAGCTGCGCCACGTTCACCTCGCGCAGAAACTCCACAGAGGAGAACGGAATGCGCTTGGGCCGCCGCCGCGTCAGCAGGTGGATGACGATCGGGATGCCGGCGGCGAGGAGCCCGAACAGGTAGAGGGGATTGAGAAAGGTCATCGGCCCTGGCGCGCGCCTAGTGCAGGCGGCGGCGCTTCTCCAGGTAGGCGAACAGCGCCTCGTCGTAGGGCGTGGCCGTGTCGAGCGTCACGTAGTCGATGCGGGCGCGGCGGCACTCGGTGGTGTAGCGCTCGATCCACGCCGCCATGCGGTCCTTGTACTGGCCGCGCACCTCCCACGGCTCGAGCGCGACCTCCTCGCCGGTCTCCGCGTCGACGAACGTGCCGGGCTCGCTGAAGTCGAACGCGCGCTCCGCCGGGTCGAGGATGTGGAACACGATCACCTCGTGCTGGCGATGGCGGAAGTGGGCGAGGCCCGAGAGCACCGCCTCGGGCGGCGCCATGAGGTCCGAGAACAGGAGCACGAGGCCGCGGCTGCGGATGCGCTCGGCGAGGTGGTGCAGCGACTCGGCGAGCGCGGTGCGGCCGCCGGGCTGCATGCGCGCCAGCTCGGCGAGGATGACGTCGAGGTGCGAGCGCTTCGCGCGCGCCGGGATGTACTTCTCGATGGTCTCGGCGAAGGTGAGCAGCCCGACCGCGTCCTGCTGCCCGAGCATCATGTACGCCAGCGCCGCCGCCAGCGTGCGGGCGTACTCGAGCTTGGTGATGCCGCCGGGCGTCGACGTCCAGTTCATCGACGCGGAATGATCGACCACGAGGTGGGCGCGGAGGTTCGTCTCGTCCTCGTACTGCTTGACGTAGACGCGGTCGGATTTGGCCAGCACCTTCCAGTCGATCGAGCGCAGCGGGTCGCCCGGCATGTACTGGCGGTGCTCGACGAACTCGACCGAGAACCCGTGGAACGGGCTCTTGTGCAGCCCGGAGATGAAGCCTTCCACGACGAGCTTCGCCACCAGGTCGAGCCGACCCAGCCGCGAGATGATCCGCGGGTCGAGCCCGCCCCGCGCGCCCGTGATGGGAGCGGCCACGCCTCTAGCCGACCTCGGCCGGCACGTGCGCCATGAGGTCGGCGACGATTCGGTCGGGCTTCACGCCTTCGGCCTCAGCGGTGAAGTTGGTGACGATGCGGTGGCGCAGCACCATGGGCGCGACGGCGCGCACGTCGTCGATGCCCGGGGCGAACCGCCCGGCCAGCACTGCGCGCGTCTTGGCACCGAGGACAAGGTACTGCGAGGCACGCGGCCCGGCGCCCCAGGTCACCCAATTCTTGATGAACGCCGGGGCGTCGCCCTCGGGACGCGTCGAGCGCGCCAGTTTCACCGCGTAGCGCACGACGTGCTCGGCGACCGGCACGCGGCGCACCAGGCCCTGCAGCGCCAGGATCTCGGCGGCGTTGAGCTGCGGCACGATGTGCGGCTCCGTGGCGCCGGTCGTCGTGGCGACGATCTGCTCCTCCTCGGCCTGCGACGGGTAGCCGACGGAGACGTTGAACATGAAGCGGTCGAGCTGCGCCTCGGGCAGCGGGTAGGTGCCCTCGAGCTCGATCGGGTTCTGCGTCGCCAGCACGAAGAACGGCAGCGCCAGGTGGTGGGTCTGCCCGCCGGCGGTGACTTCCTTCTCCTGCATCGCCTGCAGCAGCGCGGCCTGCGTCTTGGGCGGCGTGCGGTTGATCTCGTCGGCCAGCACGACGTGCGCGAAGACCGGTCCCTTGATGAACTTGAACACGCGGTGGCCGCTCGAGTCCTCGAGCACCTCGGTGCCCGTGATGTCGCTGGGCATGAGGTCCGGCGTGAACTGGATGCGCGAGAACGACAGGTCGAGAGTGCGCGCCAGGCTGCGGATGAGCAGCGTCTTGGCGAGGCCCGGCACGCCGACCAGCAGCACGTGCCCGTTGGCGAAGAGCGCGGTCAGGAGCCCGTCGATGACCTCCGCCTGGCCCACGATCGCCTTGCTGAGCTCGCGCTGGATGCGTTCGTGGGCGTCGCGCAGCTTCTCGACCGCCTGGAGATCATCGGGTGTCGCCGTCTGCTGGGTCATGCCGCCTCCGCGGTCGGTCCGGGCCCTGCGCCTCGAAACACGAAAACCCGCGCCGGCTTCGGGCCTGCCGTCGCGGTGCTGCCGTCGCTGTCGTGGGAGGGAGCGTAGCATCCGCGTTCCGCGCGGGGCAACGCAACCGCCTCCCGCCGGGGTCAAGACGCTGAAAAGACCACCATCAGGGCCCCGGAGGCCGCGCTAAACCGTCTCGCGCGGCTCCTTCACCCAGTGGCCGTTGCCGCGATTGCGCAGCACCGGATCGTCCGGCGCGGCCGTGATCTCCGTCGCGCTGGCGATGCGGTCGACGCGGAACGACTTGGGCGCCTGGTCGAGGTGGCAGTAGCCCTCGAGGAACAGGCCGCCATCCTTGGCGAACAGGTGCGACGGCGTCACCCGCCGCGGCACGCCGCCCTTGCTCCCGCCGCGGTACTCGACCATCAGGTCCATGTGCCGCGCGATCGCGTCGTCGACGATCGCGAGCTCGGGCGGCAGCGCGTGCGGGATCTCGGAGAACTGCTCGAACGTCAGGAGCGGCCCGGCCAGCTTCACGACGTCCCCGATCGTGACCACGGCCGGGTCGCCCATCGCCGCGACGCAGCGACGGAACAGGTTGCGGGTGGCGAACGCGTCGGGCATCGCGCGGTGCGCGTCGGTCTTGGGCAGCGCGAGGAACTTGACCAGCGTCTCGAGCGAATAGTTCGGCGCGCCGGCGAACAGGCGCTTGGGCAGGATGGACGTATCGAGCGCCGCGAGCCGCGGCACGCCCTTGCCCGCGCGCGCGCGGGCGAACGACATGATCCCCAGGTCGAACGGCACGTAGTGCGCGAGCAGGATCGCGTCGTCGCAGAACGCGAAGAAGCGCTCGAGCACCGCGAGCGGCGGCGCCGCGTCCTTCACCGCCGCGTCGTCGAGGCCGTGGATGGGGATGACCTCGGGCGGCATCGGGATGCCCGGGTTCACCAGTTCCTGGAACGTCTCCCGCTCCTCGACGGCGGCCAGCGGATGCGGCGCCTCGGCCGTGGGCGCAGGCGCCGCGCCGGGCAGGAAGCGGAACTTCGCACCCGCGATCTCGACCAGCCGCGCCGTGACGTTCGAGTAACCGGTCGCCTCGGTGTCGAAGGCGATCCACGTCACGTCGGTCAGCGGCCGGTGGAGAAGGGGTGCGGTATCCATGCCCGCACTCTACCAGCCCCCGAAGCCGCGCCCCAGAGGCGCGTTCGGCTGCTATCCTGCCCGCCGTGAGCCCACTTCTCCAGCCGCAGGGCGCTGATTTCGTCCTCCTCGGCCTCTACGCGCTGTTCCTGCTCTACGTCACCGCCCGGATCTTCGGACCGAAGCGTCGCGACGTCGGCGAGTACCTCGTCGCCTCCCGGGCCGTCACGCTGCCCGGGTTCGTGGCCACGCTCGTCTCCACCTGGTACGGCGGGATCCTCGGCGTCGGCGAGTACTCGTACCGCTACGGCGTGTCCAACTGGCTCGTCTTCGGCGTGCCGTACTACCTGTGGGCGGCGGTGTTCGCGCTCTTCCTCGCCCGCCGGGCCCACGACACGGCGGTGTACACGCTGCCGGACCAGCTCTACAACGCGTACGGCAAGCCCGTCGGCGCGCTCGGCGCCGTGCTCGTGTTCGTCTACGCAGCGCCGGCCGGCTATGTGCTCATGCTCGGCACGCTGCTGTCGCTGGCGTTCGGCTGGCCGCTGTGGCTCGGCGCCGTGCTCGGCACCGCGCTCTCGATCATGTACCTGTTCCGCGGCGGCCTGCGCTCGATCGTGATCACCGAGCGCATCCAGTTCGTGCTCATGTTCGGCGGGTTCGCGGTGATCATCCCCTACCTCGTCGCGCGCTACGGCGGACTGTCGTACCTGAAGGCGAACCTGCCCGCGTCGCACTGGACGTGGGACGGCGGGGCGGGCCCGCAGGCCGTGTTCGTCTGGTACGTGCTGGCCATGATCACGCTGGTCGAGCCGGCGTTCTACCAGCGCTGCTACGCCGCGAAGTCGCCGGCCGTCGCGCGGGGCGGCATCCTCGTCTCGATCGGGTTCTGGGCGCTGTTCGACTTCATGACCACGACCGTGGGCCTGTACGCGCGCGCCGCGCTCCCCGCGCTCGCGGACCCGGTGCAGGCCTACCCGGCGCTGGCCGACGCGGTGCTGCCGTCGATCGCGCTCGGCATGTTCATGCTCGGCATGCTGGCGACGGTGATGTCGACCGTGGACTCGTACGCCTTCGTCGCCGCGGTCACGCTGGGGCGCGACCTGTGGTGGCGCCTCCGGGGCGGCGACGAGGAAACGGTCGTGCCGCGTGCGACGCGCGTCGGCCTGTTCATCACGGCCGCGCTGTCGATCGGCGTGGCGCTGACGTACAGGAGCGTGATCGACGTGTGGAAGGACTTCGGCTCGGTGATCACGCCGGCGCTGCTGGTGCCGACGCTGACCGCGCTGTTCCCGCGCTGGCGGATGCGCCCGCGGTTCGCGCTCGCCGCGCTCGTGGGCGCGGCGGCCGCGGGCGGCACGTGGCTGGCGATCTCGAAGGCAACCGGCGGGCCGTGGCTGGGCGTCGAGGCGATCTACGTGGGGCTGGGGACGGGTTTTGCGTGCTTCGTCATCGATCGGTGGAGTCGGGACAGGGTCAGCCCGCCCGCCACTCCTCGCCCGGAAGGATCCGGCGCATGAACTCATCGAACAGCGGCACGGTGAACGCCGTATCGCCGTGACTCGGGCTCCAGATCATGCCCTTCGCGATCAGCTGGTTCCTCGTCGGGCCCAACGCCGTGACCTTGCGGCGGAGCTGCTCGGCGATGTCTCCATGGAAGTTAGTCAAATTACAACTGGAGGCTAATACTCCTAACTTTGATCAAACTCGAGAGGCGGATCAGCACGGACGATCGGGAGACGTCGACCGATCACATCAGGATCTTGAACACCTGCTGCAGCAGCTGCGACAGCGGGATCTCGAGGCTGGTCACCAACAGGAAGGGGACCGCGATCGGCCCGAGGACGGCGGCGATCGTCTTCTTCCCGATGGGCAGCGACTGCATGCCCAGGACCGACTGGTACATGGTGAACGCATCCGCGAGCGGCCCGATCTCGGGGGCCGCCAGGATCGGCTCGTCGCCGACGGGCTGGCCCTCGATCCAGCGCCGGTGGGTCAGGCGGCCCTGCTCGCCCACGAGCGCGCCGTACGCGGGGATCGCGGCCCGGCGGGTCTTCGCCAGCAGCGGCGTGAGGACCAGCAGCGGCAGGAGCAGCAGCAGGCTCCACACGCCGGCGAAGGTGAGCGCCTCGAACGCGAAGTCCTGCACGTGCGCGCCATGCGAGACGATGCGGTGCGCAAAGGCCGCGGACAGCACGCTCGAGGCCGCGAGCGTGAAGGGCACGAACGCGCTCGGCATCATCTGCACGACCGACATCCCGCCCGTCCGGTCGGGATGGGTGGGGACGAGCGACAGGCCGATGCCGGCGAGCTTCCGGAACCACAGCGTCACCAGCCCGAGGCGCCAGAGCCACGCGAGCGACAACCCGAGATAGATCGGCCGCACCACGTGCACGAACCACCAGCCGCCGAAGCCGAGCGTGCCGTCCGGATCGAGCGCCCACGCGAGCGTGTCGTCCGTGAGGTCGAGGCGGCGCAGGAACACGGTGGCGATCGCGACGCCCAGGATGATGATCCACGGCATCGTCGCGTCCCGCAGGCGGCAGATCGATTCGTTGGCCGCGTCGAAGGCGGCCCGGCGCTCGGGCGGGACGAGGCCCGCGGTGACGAACCGGCCGGACATCCGCCCCAGCACCGCGTGGAGCATGGCCTCCCCGGCGATCAGGAGCGGGATCGCGAGCAGGCAACGCACGTGCACTCCGTAGTGACGCAGGATCGACTCGGCGCCGTCGGGCGCGGACACCCGACCGGTGACGACGGCCCACGCCATGATCGGGAGCCACGCCACGGCGGCGCCGATCAGGGCGCGCCGACCGGCGCCCAGCCCGTTCTTCGGCACGAGGCGCAGGCGACGGAGCAGGCGGAGCGGAGGTTCGTTCTCGACCGGGGAAAACTCGGGAACCTGCCCTGCGGAGCCGGATGTCATGACCTGCCTCCCGGGTTCAGGGATTCAGCCGTCGCTGCCGCGCACCGGAAACCGGCCGTCGAGCGCCGCGCGCACGATCGACTTCACCTCGGGGCTGAAGTCCTTGCCCACGATCCAGCGCAGGAGGCCGCGGCCGTCCTCGGTCGCGCTCAGCTCGCGCAGCGACTTGCCGCGGCCCTTGCCGAAGTTGAGGCACGCCTCGCCGTCGATCCACTTGAGCTTGCCCTCGGAGTCGACCGCGTCCGGGTCCGCCTCGGGCGCGCCGACCTTCGCCAGCGACGCGACGTCGCCGGGCAGGTCGTCGTAGCGCTCGAGCTGGCCCAGGATCACGTCGCGCGAGGCGAGCATGTCGGCCTCGGCCGAGTGCGCCGACTTGAGCTCGCCGCCGCAGTACAGGGCGTACGCGGCGGTCAGCGTGCGCGGCTCCTTGAGGTGGAAGATGTCCTTGCCGTCGATCACGCTGCGGCCCGTCGTCTCGAAGGTCAGCCCGGCGCGGCGGAACTCGGCGGCCAGCAAGGGCATGTCGAAGCGCCGCACGCCGAAACCGGCGAAGTCGCAGCCTTCGAACAGGTCGAACAGCGACTTCGCCAGTTGCTCGAAGCGCGGCTCGTCGGCCACGTCGGCGTCGGAGATGTGGTGGATCGCGGTGGCGCCCGGCGGGATGGGCATGCCCGGGTTGACGCGCCGCGTCTTGACCACCGGCTCGGAAACGGTGCCGTCGGGCCCGGGCGGGAACACCTTCATCAGCGAGAGCTCGACGATCCGGTCGTTGCGCGGATCGACGCCCGTCGTCTCGAGGTCGAGATAGACCAGCGGCCGCTCCAGCCGGAGCCGCCCCGTCTCGCGGGGGTCGCTCACCCTTCGCCCTTCACCACGTCGCCGCCGGCCTGCATCCAGGCGCGCATGCCGCCGATCATCGACGCGACGTTCGTGTAGCCCATGGCCTGCAGAACGTCCGCGGCCAGCGCCGAGCGGTTGCCGCCCGCGCAGATGAGGACGAGCGGCGTCGCCGGATCGGGCAGCACGTGCGCCACCGTCGCCTCGAGCACCCCGCGGCCGACGTGTACCGCGCCGGGCACGCGCCCGGCCAGCCACTCGTGATCCTCGCGCACGTCGACCAGGACGGTCCCGTCGTGCTTCATCTGCATCGTCATCACGTCCTCGACCGTCACCTCGCGGACGCGCGTCTTCGCCTCGGTCACCAGGTCGTGATAGGTCTTCATGTCTTCGCCTTTCCGCGCAGCGCCTTGATCGACTTGCCGGCGGTGCGCACCAGGTAGTCCCACGCCGCGTCGCGCTGCACGCCGCGCAGTGCGGGCACCAGCGACTTGTCGCCCAGCTTGCCCGCGCCCTGCGCCGCCGCCAGCTGCACGAACACGGACGGGTCGGCCATCAGCTCGGCCAGCGTCGGGGCGACGTGGCGCGCCTGCTCGCGGCGCGCCTGCCTGACCTTCTTGTCCTTCGCCAGGGCGACGAGCAGCCGCACCGCGGCCTCGCGTACCTCCTGCGTCTCGCCGTAGCGGATGTGCGCGTACGCCAGGTCGAACGCGCCGGGAACCGGCGCCATCGCCAGCGCGTCGAGCGCCGCCATGGGGATCAGGTCGCGCCAGCCGCGCGACTCCATCGCGGCCGAGCACGCCGCCAGCAGCTTCGGCGAGCGCAGGTTCGCCAGCGCCTTGAGCGCGGTGGCCTGCACCATGTACGAGCGATCGCCCGAGCGACCGGGCGCGCAGGCCGCTAGCAGCGCCGCTTCGCCCGCGCGGCCGCACAGGCCCAGCGCAAACGCCGCCGCCCGCCGCGCCGCCGGCTCGCGCGAGCCG